>ERZ773100.751-NODE-751-length-16012-cov-5.102400_pt1 | contig 16012 bp, 12 predicted proteins | sample MGYA00511119_ERZ773100 | MGnify/ENA primary metagenome ERZ773100 (study PRJEB29015, sample SAMEA2738000) | human oral metagenome | biome: human oral; feature: human-associated habitat; material: dental | place: China | collected 2111 ...
CGGCACACACCCTACAAACTAATGATGTAGCTCACAAAATCGTCGCCACGCAACCGCATTGACTTGGGCGTGTTTACGGCTGAATGGTATAGCCATCCACCGAAAGTTTCAGACAAGGCCTTGCAGGTGAATGGCAAGCAGCCGCTGCCGCTGCGCATTATTTTGGCAACGCTGCCGTGCGGGCAACCTGCCGTCGTGCTTGAATATTTTTCCGGCGCCCGCAGTCATCCCCGTCCTTGTCCACATTTTTTGGGGATAACCGCCTGTCGGGCGCGCTGCCGTTGCCCGTCGCCACATGGGAAAGTTATGCACAAATGCCGTGCTGGCGCGATGCAGGCGGATGCAAGCGGAAAAAGCGCTTTGTTTACCGCAATCTCTGTTAGTTTGTTGTTTTATAGTGTGTTTTTCTCGCGCGACTGGGGGCGACCCTCGTCGTAACGGGCGGGAAATATCAGGTTTTTCGGCAAAATGCGCGAGTTATGCACCAAGTTATCCACCGTGGCAGTCATCGCGCCAATCATCGCCCCCTCCGCCGCCGCATTCGGCGATAATGCCGCCTTTCCCATTCGCAAAGGAATCCCATGCTCCTCTTTAGCCGCCGCTTTTTGCCGTTTTTCATCACCCAGTTTTTCGGCGCGTTCACCGACAACCTCTACAAAAACGCGCTGCTGGTCTATCTCACCCTGCGCCTCATCGACAGCAAAACGCTCAGCCTCTACACCAATCTGAGCATGGCGCTGTTCATCTTCCCGATGTTCCTCTTTTCCGCCTGGTCGGGGCTGCTCGCCGACCGCTTCGAGAAGCGCTTTCTCATCATCCGTATCAAGTGGCTGGAGGTGTTCATCATGGTGGTCGGCATCCTCGCCTTTGTCTGCGACCTCATCCCGCTGATGGTGCTGGTATTGTGCCTGCTCGGCCTGCAATCGACCTTCTTCGGCCCGGTGAAATACGGCATCCTGCCGGAGCGGCTCAATGAAGACGAGCTGATGCTCGGCAATGGCCTGGTGGAGGCGGGGACGTTCCTCGCCATCCTCGGCGGCACGCTGGTCGGCGCGTCGCTGGTCGCGCGTGAATCGCTCTACCCGTGGCTGTTCGCGGCGATGGCGGCATCGGTCGGCATCGGCGTTGCCGCCGCCTACGCCATTCCCGCCTGGCAGGGCGAGACCGACCGCCACGCGCTGCCGCCGTTCCAGCCGTGGCGGCAGACGACGACGCTGCTCGCCTACACCGCGCGGCAGAAGACGATTTTCCAGTGCATCCTCGCCATTTCCTGGTTCTGGCTGCTCGGTGGCGCGCTGCTGACGCAAATCCCGCAATACACGAAGGAAATTCTGAACAGCGACCCGACCGTGACCACCTACCTGCTGGTGCTGTTTTCCGTTGGCATCGGCATCGGCTCGCTCTTAAGCAACCTGCTCGCGCGCGGGCGGATTGAGGCGGGGCTGGTGCCGGTCGGCGCCTTTATCCTCGCCGCCGGGCTTGCGGGCGTCATCCTCATTCAAGGCAATCCCGCCATCGGTGAGCTGCAAACGCTGGCCGCCTTCAGCCACGACCCGCGCTTCATCCCCACCACCCTCTCCTTCTTCGCCATCGCCTTTGGCGGCGGCATCTACGCCGTGCCGCTCTACGCCATCATCCAGCACCGTGCCGAAAGCGGCCACAAATCGCAAGTCATCGCGGCGAACAACATCATCAACGCGCTCTTCCTCGTCATCGTCAGCCTGCTCGGCGTGCTGGTGCTGGGCGTGCTCGGCTGGAGTATGCAGGCGCTGTTTGCGCTGCTGCTCGGCCTGCACCTTGCCATCTCGCTCTACATCTTCACCGTCGTTCCCGAATTTATCATGCGCTGCCTGGTTATTCTCATCATCGCCTGCTGCTACCGCCTGCGTGTTGAGGGGCGCGACAATGTGCCGAAAACCGGCGCGGCCTATATCGCCTGCAACCACCTGAGCTACATGGACGCGCTGATTCTCATGGTCGCCATCCGCCGCCCGGTGCGCTTCATCATGTATTACAAGATTTTCCAAATCCCGGTACTGCGCTACATCTTCAAAAGCGCAGGCGCATTCCCCATCGCCGGACAGCGCGAAGACCGCGCACTCTTCCTCGCCTCCTTTGAACACGTGCACAACGCCATTGGCAAGGGCGACCTCGTCGGCATCTTCCCCGAAGGCGAGCTGACCCGCGACGGGCAACTGGGCGAATACAAACGCGGCATCGAGCGGATGCTGGCGCGCGACCCGGCGCCCGTCATCCCGGTCGCCATTGACAACCTCTGGGGCAGCCTCTTCTCGCACAGCGGCGGGCTGATGAAAGGCGGGCCGCGCAAATGGTTCGCGCGCATCACCGTGCGCATCGGCGAACCGCTGCCGCCAGAAACCACCGCCGCCGAGCTGCGCGAAGCGACGCAGCGGCTGCTGGATGAGCGGGGACATTAACCGTCACCCGGCAACAGCGGGGAGATTGCAGGAGAAAAACAAAAACGCGCCGAAGAGGCGCGTTTATTGTTGCAGCGATTCGAGTTGTAGCGGCACGGGGGTGACCGGGATTTGTTCGACGTCCTTGTTGGCAGGGGTGGGGGCGGTGGTATCGCCGTTTTCTTCGTCTTCATTCCCGTCTTCAACGGATTCCAGAACCAACTGTTTGGCGATTTGTTGTGTGTTGGCGGGCAGGGTGGGGGGCGTCGTGATGACTCCGGGCGCGGCGCGGCGGCGCTCTTTTTCGGCGAGGCCGGGAATGTCCGGGATGCTGGCGATTTCGCTGTCCGGCAGGACGAAGTAGGTTTCGTTTTTGCCGATCATGCCGTAGTCCTCGCGCGCTTTTTCTTCGTAGGCGTAGTAGGAGTCGGGCGAGCGCAGGTTTTCCACATCGATGCGCAGCGCGTCGTTGCGGTCGTTGAGCATTTTGTTTTCGCGCAAATGCAAGCCGACCTGCTGTTGCAGGTCGGCGATGCGATGCCGGGTGTTGCGCTCAAGGTGCCAGAGGTAGAGGTTTACCACCCCCAGCACGGCGACGAGCGCCAGCAGCATCAGATAGACGATGGATTTTTTGATCATCCTTTGATTTTGCCAAGCAGCGCGGCTTTGCCACCGTATTTGGCTTTGTCGCCCAATTCTGCTTCGATGGTGAGCAGGCGGTTGTATTTGGCGACGCGGTCAGAGCGGCAGAGCGAGCCAGTCTTGATTTGGGTGGCGCTGGTGGCAACGGCGATATCGGCGATGGTGGTGTCTTCGGTTTCGCCGGAGCGGTGCGAGACGATCGCCGCGTAGTGTGCATCTTCGGCCATTTTGATGGCTTGCAGGGTTTCGGAGAGCGAGCCGATTTGGTTCGGCTTGATGAGGATGGCGTTGGCGATGCCTTTTTCGATGCCTTCTTTGAAGATGCGGGTGTTGGTGACGTAGAGGTCGTCGCCGACGAGTTGCACTTTGCCGCCCAGTTTGTCGGTGAGGATTTTCCAGCCGTCCCAGTCGCTTTCGTCCAGGCCGTCTTCGATGGAGACAATCGGGTAGCGCTCAACGAGGCCTGCGAGGTAATCAACAAATTCGGCGGAGGTGAAGGTTTTGTTTTCAGAGGCGAGGTTGTATTTGCCGTTTTCGTAGAGTTCGGAGGCGGCGACGTCGAGGGCGAGGTAGATTTGTTCGCCTGCCTTGTAGCCCGCTTTGGCGATGGCTTCCATGATGACTTGCAGCGCTTCTTCGTTGGAGCCGAGGTCAGGGGCGAAGCCGCCTTCGTCGCCGACGCCGGTGGAGAGGCCTTTGTCATGCAGCACTTTTTTCAGGGTGTGGAAGATTTCGGAGCCGGCACGCAGCGCTTCGTGGAAGCTGTTAAATCCGGCGGGCATGATCATGAATTCTTGAATATCCACGGAGTTGTCGGCGTGTTCGCCGCCGTTGACGATGTTCATCATCGGTACCGGCAGGGTGTAGCCGGTGGTGTTGTGCAGCACTTCGTACAGCGGTTTTTTCAGGCTGGCGGCCTTGGCGTGGGCGAGGGCGAGGGAGACGCCGAGGATGGCGTTGGCACCGAGGTTTTTCTTGAAGTCGTCGCCGTCCATGTCGAGCATGATTTTGTCGAGCGCGGCAAGGTCGTCAATGGCTTTGCCTTTGAGTGCCGGGGCGAGTTTGTCGTTGACGTTGGCGACGGCTTTGGTGACGCCTTTGCCGAGGTAGCGGCCTTTGTCGCCATCGCGCAGCTCAAGCGCTTCGCGCGAGCCGGTGGACGCGCCGGAGGGGACGCCTGCGGTGCCTTTGGCGCCGTCAGAGAGGGTTACGGTGACCTGGACGGTCGGATTCCCGCGGGAGTCGAGGATTTCCAGGGCTTTTACGGTTTCAACGGTTGTGCTCATCATATGCTCCTTATCAGATTGATTTTGCGACGTTGTCAAGCGCCATCAGTTGTTCTAGCAACAGTGGCATTTTTCCCAATGGCCAGGCGTTCGGCCCGTCGGAGAGGGCGCGATCGGGGTCGGGATGGGTTTCCATGAACAGGCCGGCGACGCCGACGGCTACCGCCGCCCGCGCCAGTACCGGCACAAATTCGCGCTGCCCGCCGGAGGACGTGCCTTGTCCGCCGGGCAACTGCACGGAATGGGTGGCGTCAAAGACGACCGGGCAACCGGTTTCCTGCATCACGGCGAGCGCGCGCATATCGGAGACGAGGTTGTTGTAGCCAAAGCTTACGCCGCGTTCGCACAGCATAATTTGCGGGTTGCCGGTGCTTTTCGCCTTGTCGGCGACGTGGCGCATATCCCACGGCGCGAGGAACTGGCCTTTTTTGATGTTTACCGGCAGCCCCTGTTTGCAGACGTTGTGGATGAAGTTGGTCTGGCGGCAGAGGAAGGCAGGTGTTTGCAGCACATCGACCACCGATGCGACTTCATCGAGCGGGGTGTCTTCGTGGACGTCGGTGATGACCGGCACGCCGATTTCAGCTTTGACTTTGGCGAGGATGCGCAGCCCTTCGGCGATACCGGGGCCGCGATAGCTCGCGCCGGAGGAACGGTTGGCCTTGTCAAACGAGGATTTGTAGATAAACGGCAGGCCGAGGCGTTCGGTCAGTTTTTTCAGGGTTTCGGCGGTGGAGAGTGCCAGCGCTTCGGATTCAATGACGCAAGGCCCGGCGATGAGGAAAAAGGGGCGGTCGTTGCCGACTTCAAAGCCGCAGAGGTTCATGAGTTTGCTCCGTCGTGTTGGGCGCGGCAGGCGCGGATGAAGGATTCAAACAGCGGGTGGCCTTTGCGCGGGGTTGAGGTAAATTCGGGATGCGACTGGCAGGCGATAAACCACGGGTGTTCCGGCAGCTCAATCACTTCCACCAGGCCGTTGTCTTCAGAGCGGCCAGAGATAACCAGCCCCGCGTCTTCGAGGCGTTTTTCGTAATGGCTGTTCACTTCGTAGCGGTGACGGTGGCGCTCGTTGATGATTTCCGCGCCGTAGATGCGGGCGATTTGCGTGCCGGATTTGAGCCGCGCGGGCAGTGCGCCGAGGCGCATCGTGCCACCGAGGTCGGTGTGGGCGTCGCGCTGTTCGGTTTCGCCGCGCTCATTGACCCATTCGGTGACGAGCGCCACGACCGGGTCGGCGACCTTGTCGTCCCATTCGGTGCTGCCCGCGCCGGAAAGCCCCAAAACGTGTCGCGCAAATTCCACCACCGCGATTTGCATCCCTAGACAGATGCCGAGGTAGGGGATGCGGTGTTCGCGCGCGTACTGCACCGCGAGGATTTTGCCTTCGATGCCACGGTTGCCGAAGCCACCGGGAACGACGATACCATCGACATCAGCAAGCAGCGCCGTGCCTTCTTTGGCGAGGTCTTCCGAGTCGATGTAGCGGATATTGACCTTGTTGCCGCTGCGCACGCCCGCGTGATACAGCGCTTCATTGAGCGATTTGTAGGCATCGGTCAAATCCACATACTTGCCGACCATGGCGATGGTGATTTCTTCCTTGAGATTGGCAATGGCGGTTTCAATCTGCTGCCACACGGACAAATCGGCAGGGTTTGCCTCCAGATTGAAATGGCGCATCACCGCCTCATCCACGCCCTGCTTGTGATAAAGCAGCGGAATTTCGTAGATGTTTTTCACGTCCAGCCCGGCAAAGACCGCATCGGCGGGGACATTGGTAAAGAGCGCAATCTTGCGCCGCTCGTCTTCGGGAATATCGCGGTCGGCGCGGCAAATCAGCATATCCGGCTGAATGCCGATGGAGCGCAGCTCCTTGACGCTGTGCTGCGTCGGCTTCGTCTTCAATTCCCCGGCGGCGGCGATGTACGGCAACAGCGTCAGGTGCATATACATACAGCGGCTGCGCCCCAGTTGCGCGCCAAGCTGGCGTAGTGCTTCGAGAAACGGCAACGATTCAATATCGCCAACCGTACCGCCGACCTCCACCATCGCAATATCCGCGCCTTCCGCCGCGCGCAACACATAGCTTTTGATGGCATCGGTAATATGCGGAATCACCTGCACCGTCGCGCCGAGATAATCGCCGCGCCGCTCCTTGCGGATAACCTCCGAATAAATGCGGCCAGTGGTGCAGTTATTGAACTGCGTCGCGCGCATATTGACGAAGCGCTCATAGTGGCCGAGGTCAAGGTCGGTTTCCGCGCCGTCGTGCGTTACGAACACCTCGCCGTGCTGGAACGGGCTCATCGTCCCCGGATCGACATTGATATACGGATCGAGCTTAATCAGGGTCACGCGCAGCCCGCGTGCCTCCAGAATGGCGCCCAAAGAAGCGGCGGCGATGCCCTTCCCCAAGGAAGAAACCACGCCGCCGGTCACGAAAATAAATTTGGTCATGCGAGCCTGTCCGAGCCATTATCGAAAAGATGCGGAATCTTAACAAAATGAGCCTGATTGTGCCAGTCAAACACCAGCCCCGGCCAGCCCGCTGCCGCGCCAAAACCGCCCAACCACGCGCATTCGCCATCCACCAGCAACAGCGGCAAACGGCGGCGCAACCACGGCGGCACGCCTTCGCGCTGCAACACATTCTTCAACGACTCCGCATAACGTCGCCCCGGCGCCTGCCAATGCGCCGCGCAGGGATAGATCGCCCAGCGGCAGTCGCGCCCGGCGAGCAAATCCGCGCCCGCGCGCAGCGACAACACGCCCACGCCCGGCCAAACGGTTTCCGGCGCAAACGGCGGCGGCGATTGCGGTTCACTCGCCTGAAACAGATGCAAATCGCCGCGATACTGCACCACTACCGTCGCGCCATAGCGCAACTGCGCCTGACCCTGCCCGGCGAGCGCCTCGACAAACGACAACAACCGCGCCGCCGGTGGCGCGGGCTGCCCGGCACGCTGCAACCAGCGGCGTAGCAGCGCCTTGCACGTCGCCGCATCAAACCGCTCCGTGAGCGTCTGCCACGGCAACACCGTCGCCGCGTCGCCCAAAATCCCGTCCAACAAACCCTGCTGCACCGCCAGCGCCTCGCCCAACCACGCCGCCGAACGCGCCAGTGCCGCATCCGCCTGCGGAAAACCCTCGCGCAAGGCGGGCAACGCCGTGAGGCGCAAGCGGTTGCGCGCATAGTGCGGGTCGGTATTGCTGGGGTCATCGAGATAAGCGACGCCTTCTGCCGCGATAAACGCCTCAACCGCCGCGCGCGGCACATCAAGCAACGGCCGCCACAATTCGCCAGCGGCAAAGGCGCGCCGCGCGGGCATCGCCGCCAGACCGTCAAGCCCGCTGCCGCGTAGCGCCTGCAACAAAAACGTCTCCGCCTGGTCGTCGCGGTGATGCGCGGTAAGCAGCACGCCGCGTGGCGGTAGCCGCGTTGCCAGCGCCTGATAACGCAACGCCCGCGCCCGTGCCTCGGCATTGCCGCCGCCCTCCGGCCAGTCCAGTTTGACGATTTCACACGCGACCCCGCGCGCCGCCGCTTCCCGCTGACAAAATTCGCCCCAGTCCGCGCTTGCCGCCGACCAGCCATGATCGACATAGCACGCCACAAGCGACGCAGAAAGCCGCGTGCGCTGCAACGTGAGCGCCTGCAACAGCGCCATGCTGTCGCGCCCGCCGCTGAGTGCCAACAAAAACACGGCGGGGCGGTAATCCGCCTGCCAGCGCCAGAAGGGAGAATCGTCGAGGAGGAGCATGATATTTTGCGATGATGAAAAATGACGGGTACAGGGTAGTGTACAGCGCGATCGTCAGGCAACCGCCTCCGGGCAAAGGCGGCTGGCGCTTTTCCGTCGGCAGTGGTACAAGTCCGTCATGAATAACATCCCCTACACTGGCCGCTTCGCCCCCACCCCCAGCGGCCCTTTGCACCTCGGCTCGCTGGTGGCAGCGCTTGGCAGTTACCTCGATGCCCGCGCCCACGGCGGGCGCTGGTTGCTGCGCGTGGAAGACGTCGATCGCACGCGCAGCCGCGCCGACTACATCGCGGCGCAATTGCAATCGCTGCGCGCGCACGGCCTGCATCATGATGGCGACATCCGCGTGCAATCAGAACACCTCGCCGATTACCACGCCGCGCTGGCGCAACTGCGCCCGCATCTCTACCCCTGCACTTGCAGCCGCAAACAATGGCACGCCCGCGCACATGACGGCGCGCTCGGCCTCGTCTATCCCGGCGACTGCCGCGACCAGGCGCTCACCGACCTCGCCCCAACCGATGCCGCCATCCGCCTGCGTCTGCCAGACGATACCGTCGCCTTTGCCGACCGCTGGCTCGGCGACTGCCGCTTTGAGCTCGCGCGCGAGATTGGCGATCCGGTGCTGCGCCGCCGCGACGGCGACATCGCCTACGCCCTCGCCGTCGTCGTTGATGACGGCTTGCAAGGCATCACCGACGTGGTGCGCGGCCAGGATTTGGTCGCCGCCACCGCGATTCATCTGGTATTGCAGCAAATGCTTGGCTTGCCGCAACCCCGCCATTTGCACCTGCCGCTGGTTTTGAATGCCGACGGCAGCAAACTGAGCAAACAGAACCATGCCCCCGCGCTCAATGACGCCCCCCCCGCCGCCAACCTGCTTGCCGCGCTGCGCCATCTGCAACAGGACTGCGACGGCCTGAGCGCGACGATGCCGGTCGATGCCCTGCTGCATGAGGCGGTGCGGCGCTGGCAACTACCGTCAGCGTAGCGCGAAAAACACTACAAATTCAGCAGTCTTCATCTATCCTCACCAATCCACATTAACGTGTGAATCCGGCGATACCAAATGCACAGGGTTAGCGTTAAAATACGGTGAACCCACTAACCACCGATGAGGTAATTTCATGAATATCAAGACGATAAAGTTCACCGCGTTTACCGATCAACGCCCCGGCACCTCCGGTCTGCGCAAGCCGGTGCCGCATTACCAGCAGCCGCACTACACCGAGAGTTTTATCCAGTCCGTTTTCACCTCGCTCGGCGGGGTCACGGGCAAGACGATTGTCGTCGGCGGTGATGGCCGCTATTACTGCGCCGAAGCGGTCGCCATTGTCCTGAAAATGGCGGTGGCGCAGGGCGCGAAACTGATTCTGCTCGGCGAAAACGGCCTGCTGTCTACCCCTGCCGCGTCGCACGTCATCCGCCATTACAAGGCCGATTTCGGCATTATTTTGTCGGCGAGCCACAATCCGGGCGGCAAGGATGGCGATTTTGGCATCAAGTTCAATTTGTCCGCCGGGCAACCCGCGCCGGAGCACGCCACCGAAGCGGCTTATGCGGTTTCCAAATCGCTGACGGAATATACGATTGCCGAGGTGGAATTGCCGCCGCTCGACAAGCCGGGCAGTTACCGCCTTGGTGATACGGAATTGCGCGTGATTAGCAGCACCGCCGATTATGCGGATTTGATGGAATCGCTGTTTGATTTCCCGGCGATTAAAGCGCATATCGCCAAACATCCTTTTGTTTTTGATGCGATGCACGCTGCCACCGGCCCGTATGCGATTGAGGTTTTCCACCGCCGTTTGGGATTGCCGCAGCAATTCTTGCTCAATACGAAACCGCTGCCCGATTTTGGCGGCGGCCACCCTGATCCTTCCCCGGCACATATTGATGAATTAAAGGCGGCGATTGCGGCCAATGAATCAGTCGTGATGGGCGCGGCAAGCGATGGCGATGGCGACCGCAATTTGATTACCGGACGCAAGCATTTTATTAACCCCTGCGACAGCATGGCGGTGATTGCCGACAATCACGCGCTCATTCCCTGCCTGAAATCGCTCAAGGGTGTGGGGCGCACCATGCCGACCAGTCGCGCGGTCGATGCGGTCTGTATTGCGCACGGGCTGAATTATTATGAAACGCCGACCGGCTGGAAGTTCTTTGCCAATTTGCTCGATGCCGACATGATTCATCTTTGCGGCGAGGAAAGTTTTGGTACCGGCGGCAATCATATCCGCGAGAAAGACGGTATTTGGGCGGTACTGTGCTGGCTCAATTTGCAAGCAGCGACCGGCAAAACCCCGGATGAAATTATTGAGGCGCACTGGAGGCGTTATGGCCGCCACATTTTCAACCGCTTTGATTACACCGGGCTGGACAAAGATACGGCGACGGATATGCTGAAACAATTCGAGGCGCAACTCGTCAAAATGATTGGCCAGACGGTCAGCGGATTGCCGATTACCGATGCCGGACAATTCAATTATTCCGACCCGACCAATGGTGAAACCAGCCCGAACCAGGGATTGCAGGTGCAATTCGGCCCGCAGGCGCGCATTATTTGCCGCCTTTCCGGCACGGATACCCGTGGCGCGACCATGCGGATGTATGTCGAATACTGGCAGCAGGATATTAATTCTGCGCCCGCACTCGCCGGTACCACATCCACCCTGGCAACGATGGCGCAGGGCATGATGAATCTGGAACATTTCTTTGGCCGCAGCCAGCCTGACAATATCGTTTGAGGAATCCCATGATGAGCAATCTCCACGACAAACTGAAGTCGCACAAAGAAACCGTCCTCGGCAAGCGGATGACCGAATGGTTCGCCGCCGAGCCGAACCGCGTCGCCGAATGGACGCTGAAACAGGCGGGCATTTACCTTGACCTCTCGAAGAACCACATCAACGCGCAAACGAAAGCGCTGTGGCAACAATGGGTGGATGAAGCGGGCGTCGCCGCAGGCATCGCCGCCATCACCCGTGGCGACAATGTGAACACCGGCGAACACCGCCCGGCGCTGCACCACCGCCTGCGTGCGCCCGCTGACCAGCCCTTCGTCGTCAATGGCGAAGATGTCAGCCCGCACATCCGCGCCGTGCGCGAACGGATGAAAGCCATCAGTGAGCGCGTGCGCGGCGGCGACTGGAAAGGGTTTGACGGACAAGCCATTACCGACGTCATCCACATCGGTATCGGCGGCTCCGAACTCGGCCCGCGCCTGCTCTGCACCGCCTTCAAGCACCTCGCCGACGACCGCATCCGCGTGCATTTCCTCGCCACCCCCGACCCGGTGAAAATCAGCGAGCTGAAACGCCGCCTCAACCCGGCAACCACGCTGCTGATTGTCGCCTCCAAGAGTTTCGGCACCGAAGAAACGCTGTCGAATGCGGGCTATATGCGCGAATGGCTGCGCGCCGCCGGGGGCGAAAAGGCCGACGGACAGATGATTGCACTCTCTGCCAACGTCAATAAAGCCGCCGCCTTTGGCATCGCCGCCGAGCGCGTGCTGCCGTTTTGGGACTGGGTCGGTGGCCGCTTCTCGCTGTGGTCGGCCATCAGTCTGCCCTTCATCCTGCAAAACGGCTACGACTCCTACGAAGAATTGCTCGCCGGCGCGCACGAAATGGACAAACACTTCCAGACCGCGCCGCTGATGGCGAATATGCCCGTCTGGCTGGCGACGCTGGAAGCGTGGTACAACCACTACTTCAACTGGAACAACCGCGCCGTCATCACCTACTGCAACCCGATGGAGCCGTTCCCGCAATACCTGCAACAGCTCGACATGGAAAGCCTCGGCAAGCGCGCCAACCGCGAAGGCAAGCCGCTGACCAAGCCGAGCGGGATTATCGTCTGGGGTGGCACAGGGACAGAGGCGCAGCACGCCTTCTTCCAGCTCATTCACCAGGGACAGCGCAACATCCCGATTGATTTCGTCACCGTAAAAACGCCGCCCAAAGGCTACGAAGACGCGCAACGCATCATCCACGGTCACTGCACCGCACAGGCCGAAGCGCTGATGCGCGGCCGCGACGAAAGCGACCTGCAAAACATCCCCGAAGCCGAACGCTACCAGCGCACCTGCCCCGGCAACCGCCCCAGCACCACCATCATTCTGGACGCGCTCACCCCGGCCTGCCTCGGCGCGTTTATCGCCCTCTACGAACACAAAGTGACGGTGCAAGCCATCCTCTACGATGTGAACGCCTACGACCAATGGGGCGTTGAGCTGGGCAAAGTGCTGGCAAAAGGCACAGAAGCGAGCCTTGCGGGTAAAACCGGCGCGCATGACCCGTCCACCACTGCCATTATTGATTACCTCAAGTCTTGAATGGCCTGAAGCATATACATACACGATCCCCGCTATCGTGTATGTATATTTGGCAAAAAACCGGCGATAACGCCGGTTTTTTGTTTACTGCCTGAAGACATTTTTATTGCCTGCCACACACGTCAGCCGAGCGTATCTTCACTGCCGTGATTTCTTCTTCCACTTGCTGAATTTGGTGCTGGATATCTGTGCCGCTATTTATATCTGCCAAGTGCGTGGGATCAAAACTGAGCAATGCTGCTCATACGCTCAGCACATTGGCGCCGTGATTGAAATTTCTGGCTTCATTGAGGTTAACAAGCGATTCTTCCAAAACGGTTTTGCTTTTTGCCAGTTTGCCACAATCGGTTTCTACGGCAACTTTGCCCATAAATTCGGCATGACGGGCATCCAGTTTCGCCATCTCTTCTTTTGACCTGCCTGTACTGCTACATGCAGTAACCAACAGTACAGTGAGTATAAGCAAGGGGTATTTCATCACCGTCTCCCTAATTAATGAAGCAATACGGACTTTGCACAAATAATATCATTTCTGTACAAGATGCATCATCTGACCAGGTTTCCGCATGAATGGCAAAGCGCCCAGTGCAGGGGGGACAGGCCCGGGTCCTTCACCCTGTTATACATACACGATGGTCTCTATCCTGTATGTAAATGGAAAAGACCGCTTAGGCGATATTCACAAAGTTATACAAGACGTGCCGCTGAAGACAGTATGTGGCGAAGCGGCGCAATACCGTACAGGGCTTTGTGAGGGCTGCGATATCGCCATGCGTGGTTTCAGGACGACAGCCCATTGCAGGATGCCTCGCAGACGGGAAACCCGCGTGAAGGCGGGTTCTTTTACAGTCACGATAGCGGGGATCGTGTATGTATAACCGCGTGGCGGGTTACCCCTCCCGTTCGGCAAAGGCGGCGGCGATGCCGATGACGACGTTTGCCGCCTGTTCCATCACATCGAGCGAGATGTATTCCAGCGGGCCGTGGAAATTGGCGCCGCCGGTGAAGAGGTTCGGCGTCGGCAGTCCCATGAAGGAGAGGCGCGCGCCGTCGGTGCCACCGCGAATGGGCTCAATCACCGGCTCGATGCCCTGCGCGCGCATCACGTTTTCCGCTATTTCAATCAGGTAGCGGTGCGGCTCGACCTTCTCGCGCATATTGCGGTAATGCTCGTGGATTTCCACCGTGCCACAGTCCGCGCCGTAGTCGCGCTGCATCGCGCTCATGGTGTCGGTCAGCATTTTGCCCCAGGCGGCGAGCTCTTCGCGGGTGAAGCTGCGCAGCGCGTAGAGCAGGCGGCAGGCTTCGAGCGAGCCTTCGATTTTGCGGAGGAAGATGAAGCCTTCGCGGTCGCCGCTGGTTTCCGGCGCGGGGTGTGCGGGCAGGCGGCTCTGAAATTCGCAGGCGCGCGCCCAGCCGTTCACCATCACCCCTTTCGCCGTGCCGGGGTGGACGCTGCGGCCGTAGAGGGTGACGACCGCTTCGTCGGCGTTGAAGTTTTCGTACTGCAATTCGCCGAGACGGCTGCCGTCAATGGTGTAGGCGACGTCCGCGCCAAAGGCGGCGACGTCAAAGTGATTCGGGCCACGGCCAATTTCTTCGTCCGGGGTGAAGGCGATGCGGATTTTGCCGTGCGCGATTTCCGGGTGCGCCTGCAAATATTCGATGGCAGCAAGGATGATGGCGATGCCGGATTTGTCGTCCGCGCCGAGCAGCGTCGTGCCGTCGCTGGTAATCAGGGTGTGGCCGCGCAGTTCGCCGAGCTGCGGGAAGTCCTGCGGCGACAGCACCGCGCCGCTGCCAGCGAGTGTGATGTCGCCACCGTCGTAGTGTTCGACGACTTGCGGGCGGACGTTCTCGCCGCTGAAATCCGGCGCGGTATCAACGTGCGCGAGCAGTCCCAGTACCGGCACGGCGCGGTCGGTAGTCGCGGGCAGGGTGGCGAAAAGGTAGCCCTTGTCGTCCAAGGTGATGTCGGCCAGCCCCATCGCCGTCAGTTCGTCGCGCAGCAGATGGAGCAAATCCCATTGCTGCGGCGTACTGGGGACGGTGGCGCTTTTCGCGTCGGAGGTGGTATGAACCTGGACGTAGCGCAACAGGCGCGCGAGCAGGGGCTGTTTCAGCGAAATATGGTTCATGGAATGCCTTGCAAATATGGATTAAGCCACCATGATAGCACTGCATGTGGATGCTGCGTGGATATTTGCATACTTTTGCAGTACACTCACAAAAAACCACAGAACGAGAGCGATGCCACATCCGTTTATATTTTTTCGACCGGTTATCTGTAATAAGGGACAATCCTGTTATACCAACAAAAAAACGCGCTAAAATACTGCAAAATTGCCTGTGCGGCGATTGCGCTGTTTGCCATCTTTTTATAAAAAATTTACAATAATCCTAGCTTCAAAAGGCGGGCGCCAGCATGGCGCCATTGCCGCTACAACCATTTCTTTTTCAATCTGATCAGGAGTTAATATGCTGACAAAAACTGAAAACCGTCCTGCTGCATGGGCGAACTTCATCTCTGGTGACTGGGAAAACGGCGTCAACGTCCGTGACTTCATCCAGAAGAACTACACCCCGTACGAAGGCGACGGCAGCTTCCTCGCCCCCGCTACCCCCGCTACCACCAAACTGTGGGACAGCGTGATGGAAGGCGTCAAGGAAGAAAACCGCACCAAAGCCCCGCTGAAAATCGACGCCGACATCGTCTCCGGCATCAACAGCCACGCACCGGGCTACATTGACAAAGACCTTGAAGTCATCGTCGGCCTGCAAACCGATGAACCGCTGAAACGCGCCATCATGCCCTACGGCGGTATCAAGATGGTCATGGATTCCTGCCGCATCTACGAAACCCCGCTGAACGAGCAGGTCGCCAAAGCCTTCACCGAATACCGCAAAACCCACAACCAGGGCGTATTTGACGTTTACACCCCGGACATCCGCCGCTGCCGCAAATCCGGCGTGCTGACCGGTCTGCCGGACGCCTATGGCCGTGGTCGCATCATCGGTGACTACCGCCGCGTCGCCCTCTACGGTATTGACTACCTGATGGCTGACAAAGTCCGCCAGTTCAACGAACTGCAAGCTGACCTCGAAGCCGGCAAAGACCTCGAAGCCACCATCCGCCTGCGCGAAGAAATCACCGAACAGCATCGCGCCCTCGGCCAAATGAAAGAAATGGCTGCCCGCTACGGCTATGACATTTCCGGCCCGGCTACCAACGCCCACGAAGCCGTACAGTGGACCTACTTCGGCTACCTCGCTGCCGTCAAATCACAAAACGGCGCCGCGATGAGCTTTGGCCGCGTTTCCACCTTCCTCGACATCTACATCGAACGCGACCTGAAAAACGGCGTCATCACCGAAAGCCAAGCGCAAGAAATGATTGACCACCTCGTCATGAAACTGCGCATGGTCCGCTTCCTCCGTACCCCGGAATACGACCAACTCTTCTCCGGCGACCCGATTTGGGCAACCGAATCCATCGGTGGCATGGGTCTGGACGGCAGAACGCTCGTTACCAAAAACAGCTTCCGCTTCCTCCACACCCTGTACAAC
>ERZ773100.756-NODE-756-length-15981-cov-14.861610_pt1 | contig 15981 bp, 14 predicted proteins | sample MGYA00511119_ERZ773100 | MGnify/ENA primary metagenome ERZ773100 (study PRJEB29015, sample SAMEA2738000) | human oral metagenome | biome: human oral; feature: human-associated habitat; material: dental | place: China | collected 2111 ...
AAATGGATGTTTAAGAAGCATTTCCATTAGCTGATAAATGTGTTAGGAGTCGAGTCATGCCGGAGTGATTTTTAAGAATCTAGTGAGAAAGCCAGCTGTCATCTGACAAAAAGTTCATGACATTTTAAAAAAGAGCAATTAAAAATGAGGAACATCTGAGAAAAAAAGTTTGGCAAGTCGCCAATAGACTATCATTTAGGTAGGGTTTTTTATTATCATAAATTCATCAAGTATAAATGCATATGGAGAAAAGGTTTTTATGAAATTTAGGAAACGGCATTACAGAGCGCAAGTTGATACTAGGGATTGCGGTGTGGCAGCTCTGGCTATGGTTTTTGGTTATTATGGATCGTATTTTTCCTTGGCTACACTACGAGAAAAGGCAAAAACGACTAATGATGGCACAACTGCTTTGGGTTTGGTGAAAGTTGCTGAGGGCTTAAATTTTGAGACAAGGGCTTTTAAAGCTGATATGGGAATCTTTGATCTGGAAGATGTATCTTATCCTTTCATCGTTCATGTACTTAAGGAAGGGAAGCTCCTGCATTATTATGTTGTGACGGGACAAGATAAACACACGATTCATATTGCAGACCCAGATCCTCAGGTTAAGATGACAAAGATTTCGCGAGAGCGTTTCGAACAGGAGTGGACAGGGATTACCATTTTCCTAGCTCCTAGTCCAGCCTATAAACCTAGTCAGGAAAAGAAAAATGGACTTTTAGACTTTATTCCCTTATTGATCAAGCAGAAGGGATTGATTACTAATATTGTACTTGCAACTTTGCTGGTAACAGTGATTAATATTGTTGGATCTTACTACCTTCAGTCGATTATTGATACTTATGTGCCTGATCATATGAAAACGACGCTGGGTATGATTTCTATCGGCTTGATTATTGTCTATATTTTGCAGCAATTCTTGTCTTATGCCCAAGAATATTTGCTTTTGGTTTTAGGGCAACGCCTATCGATTGATGTGATCTTATCCTATATCAAGCACGTTTTTCAGCTACCCATGTCATTTTTCGCGACAAGGCGGACAGGGGAAATCGTCTCTCGTTTTACAGACGCCAATCGGATTATTGATGCTTTGGCCAGTACAATCTTGTCTATTTTCTTGGATGTATCGATTGTATCTGTTATTTCGATTGTTCTGTTTTCACAAAATAGCAGTCTTTTCTTTTTGACCTTGCTAGGGATCCCAGTTTACGCCCTCATTATTTTTCTTTTTATGAAACCTTTTGAAAAGATGAATCATGAGACGATGGAAGCAAATAGTCTGTTGTCGTCTTCCATTATTGAAGATATCAATGGGATTGAAACGATCAAGTCTTTGACTAGTGAAAAGCAACGTTATCAGAAGATTGACAAGGAATTTGTGACTTATCTGAAAAAGTCTTTTGCATATGGACGTTCTGAGAGTTTACAAAAAGTCTTGAAAGCAGCAGCTCGTTTGATTTTAAACGTTTTGATTTTATGGTTAGGAGCTACACTTGTCATGGATCAAAAGATCAGTCTTGGGCAGCTCATTACTTATAACACACTTCTAGTCTACTTTACTAATCCTTTAGAAAATATTATCAATTTGCAAACGAAATTACAGTCTGCTCGTGTAGCCAACGAGCGTCTCAATGAGGTCTATTTAGTCCAGTCTGAGTTTAATGAAGAGAAGCTTATTAAAGACTTGAGCCACTTTCCGGCTGACATCGATTTTCGTGGAGTCAGTTATAAGTATGGCTATGGGGCCAATGTATTATCAGAAATTGACTTGCATATTCCTGCTGGAAGTAAGACCAGCTTTGTTGGTGTATCAGGATCAGGAAAAACAACCTTGGCCAAGATGATGGTGCATTTTTACGGTCCGAATCAAGGGGATATTTGTCTGGGAGGTGTCAATCTCAATCAGCTGGATAAGCAGGCACTGCGCCAATATATCAACTATCTTCCCCAGCAACCTTATGTTTTTAATGGAACTATTTTGGAAAATTTACTCTTAGGTGCGCGTGAAGGCACGACTCAAGAAGATATTCTGCGGGCGGTAGAATTGGCAGAAATTAGGTCGGATATTGAGCGGATGCCTCTCAATTATCAGACAGAGCTATCAGCAGATGGAGCAGGGATTTCAGGTGGTCAACGCCAGCGTATTGCTCTAGCGAGGGCTCTCTTGACAGATGCGCCAGTGCTTATCTTAGATGAAGCAACGAGTAGTCTGGATATTCTAACAGAGAAGCGGATCATTGATAATCTGATGGCGCTTGATAAGACGATTATTTTCATCGCGCATCGTTTGACTATTGCGGAACGTTCGGAGCAGGTGGTCGTTTTGGATCAAGGTAGGATTGTTGAGAGTGGAAGTCATAAGGAGCTGATCGAAAAAGAAGGTTTTTACCACCATTTGATCAATAGTTAGGGAGAAAATATGAATGAACAATTTTTAGAAAGTGCAGAGTTTTATCAGAAACGTTATCATAATTTTGCTAGTTGTTTAATTGTGCCAAGTCTTATTTTACTAGTATTTCTAGTTGGTTTTTCCATGCTGGCTAAAAAAGAAATTACGATTTCTAGCCGTGCTTCTGTAGAAGCTAGCCGAGTGCTAGCTCAGATTCAGTCGACTAGTAACCAGCCTATCATTGCGAATCATTTGGCAGAAAACAAGGAGGTCAAAAAAGGAGACCTGCTAATCCAGTATGCAGTAGAAGGAGAGGGAGCTCAGGAACAGAAGTTTTCCAGCCAGCTTGACTTACTCAAAGATCAAAAGGGCAAACTAGAAACTTTGCGTTCCAGTTTAGAAAGCGGGCGTAATCAATTCACTGAGCCAGATAGTTATGGCTACGAACAAAGCTTTAAAGACTACCAGAATCAAGTAGCGAGTATGACTAGTTCTGTGAATCAGCAAAATGCTACGATTGCTTCCCAAAATGCAGCGGCCAGTCAGTCTCAGGCGGAACTTGGTGGTGTTATCAGTGATGTAGATAGCAAACTAAATGACCATCGAAACTTGAAAAATGCCATTCAGAGCGGGGTGGGTATAGATGCATCGCATCCTCTTTACTCCTTGTATCAGTCCTATCGTGATCAGTTGAGCCTGGCGGAGGATAAGGCAACAGCTCAAAGTCAGATTGTAGCTCAATTAGATGGGCAAATCTCTCAATTAGAAGCAACAGCTGCGACTTATCGTGTCCAATATGCTGGTGCAGGCGCTCAACAAGCCTATGCTAGCAATTTATCCAGTCAGTTGGCTTCACTGAAAGCCCAGTATCTGGTCAAGGTAGGACAAGAATTGACCACTCTGACTCAGCAAATCTTGGAAGCCGAGAGCAATCTTAAACTTCAAGAAACAGTCTCTAAGCGAGGTCAGATTTTGGCTGAAATGGATGGCTTGCTTCACTTAAATCCAGAAGTACAAGGATCTACTCTGGTGGCAGAAGGAACTGCTTTGGCTCAGATTTACCCCAAAATCACTAATGAAAGAAAAATCAAAATTGTCACATATGTTTCTTCCAAGGATGTATCTACTATTAAAAATGGAGACAAGGTGCGCTTTATCACAGCTGATGATGCTAACAAACAAATGATTTTGACATCCCAAATTTCCAGTATTGATGCTAATGCTACCCAAACCAAACAGGGAAATTTCTTTAAAGTAGAATGCGAAATGGCTGTTAGTAAAGATCAAGCTAAGAAGCTCCGCTATGGCTTGGAAGGTAAATTTGTCATGGTAACTGGGGAAAAGACTTATTTCAGCTATTATATGGAGAAGTTTTTTAATCTTGGTTGAAGAACGTAGTTTAGTTTGTGATAAAAGAAGGGCGAGAAGCCCTTTTTTGTAGTTCGCTGGATGTTTTACAGTAATATAAAAAAGCCCTCCGAAATAACGGAGGTGCTAAATGATAGGGTTAATTTGGGTAGATATAGGAAACCGTGCCCTGAGCGATGGTTGGGTCAAACCAGCCACGGAAATTAGCGATATAGCGCTGTCCAGCGTAGTTGGATTCCTGAATTTGGATACGCTTATGTGAATCAACATGCGTGACGACGCCGACATGTCCGTATCCACCGTCAGTCCAGCAGGCAATGGCTCCGACCTGAGGTGTGGATCCTACACGGAATCCTGCTCGGCGAGCACTGGCTGCCCAGTCCCCACCATTTCCCCACCAGTTTCCTGCCCAAGGAGCGAGAGCCTTGGCACCCCATGTGCATTCACCAACAGGGTAAGTATTACTTGGGTCGGTCGTATGGTTAAGAGGTTTTCTCACAGCTACCGTTGGGCGTGTTACTTGAAAATTAGAGGCCATGACACCCGTTACTTTCCCGCCAGATTGTCGATAGACATGGACATGATAGAGACCGTCACCGATATGATTGTTGGCGTTGAAATCTAACGAATAGCGCCCATTACCAAGAGAATTAGCTGTATACCAGCGGAGGTCGTCTTGACCATTAATATCTGACCAGATGGGGAAGAGAATATGGCCGTCACCGAAACTATTTTGTAAGATAACTTGATAGGTCGATTGACCTTTATGGACTACTTGCAGACTCGGAGTTAGTGGTTGGGGTGCTGGCTGAGGCAGATTGACATTTTCAGCAACATAGCCAACTCGGCTACCGTCTTCATAGGTAATGTAGACGTGATTGATATAGTTGCCGTAAATCTGCTGGTGATTTCGGATATCGAATTGAACGGAAAAGCTTCCGTTACCTGTCTTTGAAGCCTCATACCATTTAAGATTGCTTTGATTTGCGGTGCTCCAAATAGGCACTTGTACACTTTTAATTCTCTTGGAATAAGGACTTTCTTGGACCCTTACGGTATAGGTTCCATTTTCCTTATTAATGTTGGTAATACTGATGAGTGGCTTGCTGTCTCTGACAGGCTCTGCCGGTACTCTAGCAGCTGAAGCTTGCAGAGGTTTGTTGTTGTTTGGCTTTGCCTGAGGGGGCGCCGCCTTTGGGTCAGCTACCTTTTGAGGAGGAAGAGATTTGTTTCGCTCTTCGACTTTTGGATAGGAGTTCCGAGGATTTTCAACTCTATTGGTCACGGGAGCCGGAGCTGGAGTAGGTGCTGGGTTAGTTGGTTTTGGCTCAGCCGGTGCTTGAGGTGTGGCATTGTTAGACGAAGTGCTGTCTTGCTGTTCAGGGACAGTTTTTTCGGCTGGTTGAACCGGCTTGTTTAGAAAGACCGATTTACTACTCAAGTGATATTTGATACCATTCACATTGAGATAAGTCTCGATGAGAAATTTGCCCTGGCCCTTGTGCTGAGACAAGTCAATCCTGGTCGTGCTTTGATTAGCTGAATACCAGACAATATCGTCTTGGCCACCCTCCTCAGACCAGACGGCATGTTGGATAGTATAAGCTTCTTGCGCAGCGGTCGGTTGGTACTGAACAATCGCTGTTTGTCCTTCAAGCTGAACGGAAACTTCGCTGGTCATAGCCGTTAGTTGGGATGGGCTAAACTGTTCATTCGCTGCAGCTAAGGGAGCGGATAGTGAGGTCAACAAGGTTGCTGAAAGCAGTAAGAAATTTTTGTATTTTTTCATACATCTCCTTTACAATATTTTTTTTGGAAAACTCCACTTATATTATTCGGGAAATTTATTGGAAAAATCAAAGTTTCGAAATTATAGAGGTTCTTATAGCATATTTCTTTCGTTTCAAATGGCATAAAACGAACGATTATGATATAATTTAGATGAATAATTCGTAAAAATGGCAATGATTTTTACGTGGTGTGTTAGCTTGGTGCGTAAGCGCCTGTGATATTTGATATTGAGGTATCTTAGCTATGAAGCTTTTAGTTGTGGGTTCGGGCGGTCGTGAGCATGCGATTGCAAAGAAGTTATTGGAGTCTCAGGGTGTGGAGCAGGTGTTTGTCGCACCTGGAAATGATGGCATGACCTTGGATGGGTTGGATTTAGTAAATATTGGAATTTCCGAACATTCCAAACTAATTGAATTTGCCAAGGAGAATGATATTGCTTGGTCCTTTATCGGTCCGGATGATGCCCTGGCAGCTGGAATTGTAGATGATTTTAACCAAGCTGGACTCAAGGCTTTCGGTCCATCTCGTTTAGCAGCGGAGCTGGAGTGGTCCAAGGATTTTGCCAAGGAAATCATGGTTAAATACGGAGTTCCGACAGCAGCCTATGGCACATTTTCCGACTTTGAGGAAGCTAAAGCCTACATCGAAAAGCAGGGAGCGCCTATCGTGGTCAAGGCAGACGGCTTGGCTCTGGGAAAGGGCGTGGTCGTAGCGGAGACCGTAGAGCAGGCAGTCGAAGCAGCTCACGATATGCTCTTGGACAATAAGTTCGGCGACAGCGGTGCGCGCGTGGTCATCGAAGAGTTTCTGGACGGTGAGGAGTTCTCTCTCTTTGCCTTTGTCAATGGGGACAAGTTTTACATCCTGCCGACGGCTCAGGATCACAAGCGGGCCTATGATGGGGACAAGGGGCCTAATACAGGAGGCATGGGAGCCTATGCGCCAGTGCCTCACCTGCCACAAAGCGTGGTGGACCAGTCAGTTGAGACGATTATCAAGCCCGTTCTCAAAGGCATGATAGCTGAGGGGCGTTCTTATCTGGGCGTGCTCTATGCTGGGCTGATTTTGACAGCCGATGGCTCTAAGGTTATCGAGTTCAACTCGCGTTTTGGCGATCCGGAGACCCAGATTATCCTGCCGCGCCTGACGTCTGACTTCGCGCAGAATATCACGGACATTTTGGACAAGAAGGAGCCGGCTATCACTTGGCTGGATGAGGGCGTGACCCTTGGCGTGGTTGTCGCTTCAGAGGGCTACCCGCTGGACTATGAGAAAGGCCTACCTCTGCCAAAGAAGACAGACGGCGACATCATCACCTACTATGCTGGGGCTAAGTTTGCGGAAAATAGCAGAGCATTGCTGTCGAATGGTGGACGAGTGTACATGCTGGTCACCACAGCAGATACCGTCTCAGCTGCGCAAGAAAAAATCTACGACCAACTAAAAAAACAAGACACAACAGGTCTCTTTTACCGAACGGACATCGGAAGCAAGGCTTTGTAAATCAAATCTGTGAAACTTTTAGCCGTAAGACTTAAAAATAGACTTCAGGTGTTTGAAAAATGAAAAATAGATTGCTATTTTTAGAAGGTTCAAGCTTGACCTCACGAGAAACTTTGACAGTTTTGTTGAAAGAAGGCTATAAAATTGATGTATTATCTCCTGGAAGATTTTCCATTGCACACTTCAGTCGTCTAACCCATAGAGTTTCGATAGTTGATGTGAATCGTTTTCCTGTAGATTATCTGAGACAGGTTAGTCAGTTGCTTCATAAAACCAATTACAAGGCCATTTTGCCAACACATGAAGAAGGCTGGTTATTGGCAAATGGGAAACAATTTTTGCCTCAATCGCTACCAATCGCCCTTGCTAATAAAGAGCAGTTTGAAAAGTTAGCTGGAAAGATTGCTTTTGCTGAAACTGCGGATTTATTAGGACTTCCCACACCTAAGTGGGAGTACGTGAAAGATGCAGACTCTATACTGTTAGACTATCCTTATTGGCTGAAAGCAGATTATGGTACTGCCGGTCGCTCGGTTTATAAGATTTCAAGTAAGAAAGATTTGGCTGAAGTGGCGAGCAAATTAACAGCGAGTGATGAGGAATGGATGGTTCAGCAAGACATAGTTGGAGACTATGGTCAGGTTCAAGCAGTGTTTGATCATGGAGAATTACTCGCAGTGCATTCTAGTGTAAAAGTAGGTTCTGGCGCGGGTGGTTCTGCTGCGGCAAGATTAAGCATAGAATCTAAAAGAACGAGAGAGCATGTTGAAAAATTAGGACAATATATACAATGGCATGGTTGTCTAACTTTAGATTTTATACATAGGGGAGACCAATTTTACTATATAGAGTGTAATCCTAGAATGGTAGAGCCTGCTAACGCCTATAAAGCAGGAGTTAATTTTCCAAAAATCATGATAGAACTAGCCAGTCACAGCTACGCTAAACCTGAGGTCATTCTTGGTCAAGCAGGTGTTGAGACGCATAGTCTAATGGCTTTGATTATTGGAACTGCTGAGAAGACGAAAAGTAGAAGAAAAATATTGCAGACAATAAAGTACTGGCTTTTAAGACGTGATAGTGAAGAAGTGTTGACACCTGTCTGGAAGGATTTGCCGAGCATTATACCTCTTGTGACAATTATACTTCGTTTATTGATAAAACCTAAGAGCGTTGAAAATCTGGTTAATCAGACTGTTAAACATTATAGTGTTGAGTCAGCCACTGTAAAAAATATTGAGCAAAAGAATTAGTTTATTCAGAGGAGAAAATATGAAACCAATTATTTCCATCATCATGGGCTCAAAATCCGATTGGGCAACCATGCAAAAAACCGCCGAAGTGCTAGATCGCTTCGGAGTTGCCTACGAAAAGAAAGTTGTCTCTGCCCACCGCACGCCTGACCTCATGTTTCAGCATGCCGAAGAAGCCCGCAGTCGCGGCATTAAGGTTATCATCGCAGGTGCTGGTGGTGCCGCACATTTGCCAGGAATGGTAGCAGCCAAAACGACTCTACCTGTTATCGGTGTACCGGTCAAATCACGTGCTCTCAGCGGTCTGGACTCCCTTTATTCGATCGTTCAGATGCCAGGTGGTGTGCCTGTGGCGACAATGGCTATCGGTGAAGCGGGAGCGACAAACGCGGCCCTCTTTGCCCTCCGTCTCCTGTCAGTAGAGGATCAGGCTATTGCGACAGCTTTGGCAGATTTTGCAGAAGAACAAGGAAAAATCGCTGAGGAGTCTAGCAATGAGCTCATCTAAAACTATCGGAATTATCGGTGGCGGTCAGCTGGGACAGATGATGGCCATTTCTGCTATCTACATGGGGCACAAGGTCATTGCGCTGGATCCTGCGGCGGATTGCCCAGCTTCTCGTGTGGCGGAAATCATCGTAGCTCCTTATAACGATGTGGACGCCCTCCGTCAGTTGGCGGAACGTTGTGATATCCTGACCTATGAGTTTGAAAATGTTGATGCTGATGGTTTGGATGCCGTTATCAAGGATGGTCAACTCCCTCAAGGGACGGACCTGCTCCGCATTTCTCAAAATCGTATCTTTGAAAAGGACTTTCTCTCAAACAAGGCACAAGTCACTGTGGCACCCTACAAGGTTGTGACTTCAAGCCGAGACTTGGCAGATATCGACCTGTCGAAAAACTATGTTCTCAAAACGGCGACTGGTGGCTACGATGGCCATGGGCAAAAGGTTATTCGCTCGGCAACAGACTTGGGAGAAGCCTATACACTAGCTGACTCAGCAAACTGCGTTTTGGAAGAATTCGTCAACTTCGACCTTGAAATTTCTGTCATCGTGTCAGGAAATGGCAAGGACGTGACGGTTTTCCCAGTTCAGGAAAATATCCACCGCAACAATATCCTGTCTAAGACTATCGTGCCAGCCCGCATTTCAGAAAGTCTAGCAAATAAGGCTAAAGCAATGGCGGTGCGAATCGCAGAACAGCTTAACTTGTCTGGAACCCTTTGTGTGGAAATGTTTGCGACTGCTGATGACATCATTGTCAATGAGATTGCTCCACGTCCACACAACTCTGGGCACTATTCAATCGAAGCCTGCGACTTTTCTCAGTTTGACACGCATATCTTGGGGGTTCTGGGAGCACCATTGCCAGCTATCCACCTGCATGCGCCTGCCGTCATGCTCAATGTTCTTGGCCAGCATGTCGCGGCCACTGAAAAATATGTCACAGAAAATCCAAGCGCCCACCTCCACCTGTATGGTAAAATAGAAGCGAAGCATAACCGCAAAATGGGGCACGTGACTTTGTTTAGTGATGTGCCGGATAGCGTGGTTGAGTTTGGGGAGTAAGACAGGACCCCAGTTATAAGGTCCGTCGTCTTACCCCTGCAAGGTTGACTAGGCTTGTCGTAGCTGATAAAGTCAGCAAGAGAAGTCAGTCAACTACTGCTAGAAGGGATTGATTTTTAGTGGACAAGTTTTTTACAACTGAACATGGTTATTTTAATTGGCAATCTATAGTAGCAATTGTAGGGATTTTAGGTTTTTTATGGGGGATTTATGTTTATACTGATAAACTAAAATCGAAACAAAAAGAACAAAAAATACAAAGTCAAGTACAAAAACAAGAAAAATTAACGGAACCTTATAACGAGTTAATCAGGATAATATCTTTATTTCCTAATAAAACGCCCTATGATGTTATGACTAACCTACCGTTTCCCCCAGTATTTAATCGTGAAGATTTTGATACGGTAAATAGAATTTTAGAAATTCAGATTCAGGAAGATTTTAAAAAGCGATTGGAGCGAGAAAATCTTAACTATCAAGATGAAGAAGATATAAAAACGGAGATTAGGAATAGAGAATACTGTATTAGAGAAATAGAGAAAATTAAGAATCAGTATTTTTTAGCTAAGAAAGAATATGAACAATTTAGAAGTAACGTTAAGATTATTGAACTGTATGCCAGTCAAAACGTAAAAAATTGCTTAGCCAAGTTTGATGTTACTTGGCACAACGCTTTTATTGCAGGTAGACCTTTAGAATATAACGATGGTAGAAACAATAAATTGGATGATATTCGTTGGAAACTTGAACAAGCCGTAAGAGCTGACCTAGGTATTATTTAAAGGGGAGAGATTGATATGATTCAAATCATCGTTAATGCTTTTGTTGAAAAGGATAAGACTGGAGCAGTCGTCGAAGTCTTGTTTGCTAGTAGCAATCACGAAAAAGTGAAAGCCAAGTATGAAGAACTAGTTGCTCAATATCCTGAAAACTATTTGGTGATTTATGATTTGCCATTGGATACTGATTTGAACACACTAGATCACTATCCATCTGTGTTTATTGGGAAAGAGGAGTTTGAATAGGAAATAGCAAAATACAATTTAATTGATTTTTATTTCAAGTATTGATACTAGTTAGGAGTATAAAATGAAAAAATATTTGAGATTTTTAGTAACAACAGGTGACTTGTTTAATATTATTATCATTTTAATTGCTCTATTTTTATCTTGGATAGGTACCTCAACTATTTTCGATGGAAATATTGATTTAAATTCACGATTTCCTATTTTTTTGTATACTACTCTTGCCACATTAGTATCATCTATACTTGATCCTATTTTAGAAATTCTAAAAGTTGAGTCTAAAAAGAAAAAACTGATAGTAATATTATTGGGAATTCTAGCTAGCTTAGCGACCTTTTGTTATAGCTTTTATGATAATTCAATATTCGTGAATCTTCAGTCAATCTCGAAGCGAGGAGGTTTCTCGGCTATATCTGTAGCGCTATTATTATTTAATCTGACTTATATAAACTACCAGCTACAAAAAATTAGAGAAGAAGAGTTAAACGAAGAGAAACGAAAACACCTTGAAGACAAACTAAAATTAAAAGCTACCCTAGAAGAAAAAATTGAGCTTGAGGAGCGTGTGTTAAAATTAGAAGGAAGAACGAATGAATAAATTAGAATTAAAATTGTCTTCGCAAAAAAGTGACGATACACTATATACAAATTGGCAGATTTCAAAATTATCTAATGATTTTAGTGAATTCTATTATAAATCAGTTTTATTACATGATATTTCTATCTATCTTGATCAAGGTGTTCTTAAAAATGATGTTATTATTTTTAATTCATCTATAAAAATTAACAATCAATATACAAAATATAGAATTCCAGAGCTTGATTTAAATAATCCTACTGATGTTGTGAAATATTATCACTTAGGCTCACCAATTTCTCTCTTTCCTAATAAACAAGTTTTAGTTTTACATGAATTTTTTGAAGCTTATCGAGTGTATTTTTCCATTGTTAGTAAGTACAAGTTAAATTTAGGGAGTAAGAGGGATGATCTATCGGAACTATTTGATATCTCTAGAGGATTTTCAGATGTATTGAATTTCAGTTTAGTAGAATTCTTTAGTAAGAAAATAGCAGAGAATAACGAACTAGAAAGTGATAATAGAAGGAAGTGTCTTCAGGAAATACATTCTAAGTTTAAAATTAGAGATAATGAATTGATAGAATTATTAAATAGTTTTGATGAAAAGCAATTATCTAAGCAGTTTGATTATATATTTAACCGATTTGAACGCCCAATCGTTGGTATCAAGATGGAAGATGATAAAATTAAGCTCTTAGGAAATGAGTTCTTTGTACAATCAAAATTTACTTATTCGAATGACCGTTTTTTGGAGACCAGATCAATAAGTCAAAATAGTCCTTTAGAGATAATACTTAAAATGTCAATTATAGTCATCCCTTATTTGTGGCTTATTTTGAGAGAAAAACTTGATGTGATGGAAATGCAAAATCAAAATGGTCAATTGGATCAAGAAATAGCAAGGTTGGATACAGAAATCAAAAATTTAGAAAAGATTTCTGAAGACGAAGGTATTTCATTAAATCAATCGACTCCGTTACCTAATTTAAAAAAATCTGTAATACAAAAAGGTGAATCTGTACTAGATGAACTGGAAGCAAAAGTAATGTAAGGAGAACTAAACAATATGATCAACCGATACTCTCGCCCCGAAATGGCGAACATTTGGACTGAGGAAAATAAATACAAGGCTTGGCTGGAGGTAGAGATTCTAGCTGATGAGGCCTGGGCTGAGTTGGGTGAGATTCCCAAGGAAGATGTGGCCTTGATTCGTGAGAAGGCTGGCTTTGACATCGACCGCATCTTGGAGATTGAGCAGGAGACGCGCCACGATGTGGTGGCCTTTACTCGGGCGGTTTCTGAGACGCTGGGTGAGGAGCGCAAGTGGGTGCACTATGGTCTGACCTCGACCGATGTGGTGGATACGGCCTACGGCTACCTCTACAAGCAGGCTAATGACATCATCCGTGAGGATCTGCGTCGCTTCACTGACATCATTGCGGAGCGGGCGCGGGAGCACAAGTTCACCATCATGATGGGACGGACCCACGGAGTGCATGCGGAGCCTACGACTTTCGGTCTTAAGCTCTCGACTTGGTACAGCGAAATGAAGCGCAATATCGATCGTTTCGAGATTGCGGCTGCGGGTGTGGAAGCCGGGAAAATCTCTGGTGCGGTTGGGAACTTTGCCAACATTCCGCCATTTGTGGAAAGTTATGTCTGTGAGAAATTAGGCATCCGTCTGCAGGAGATTTCGACTCAAGTCCTGCCACGTGACCTCCATGCTGAATACTTCTCTGCTTTGGCCTTGATTGCGACGTCTATCGAGCGCATGGCGACCGAGATTCGTGGTCTGCAAAAGTCTGAGCAACGCGAGGTTGAAGAGTTCTTTGCCAAGGGTCAAAAAGGATCTTCAGCTATGCCTCATAAGCGCAATCCAATCGGTTCTGAAAACATGACAGGTCTGGCGCGTGTCATTCGTGGGCACATGATTACAGCTTATGAAAATGTGGCTCTCTGGCACGAACGTGACATCTCTCACTCATCAGCTGAGCGCATCATCACACCAGATACGACCATTTTGATTGACTACATGCTCAACCGTTTTGGAAATATTGTCAAGAACTTGACTGTCTTCCCAGAAAATATGAAGCGGAATATGAACTCGACCTTTGGTCTTATTTTCAGCCAGCGGGCTATGTTGACCTTGATTGAAAAAGGCATGACGCGGGAGCAAGCTTATGACTTGGTGCAGCCAAAGACTGCCCAGTCTTGGGACAATCAAGTGGACTTCAAGCCTTTGCTCGAAGCGGACCCAGAAGTCACTTCCCGTCTGACTCAGGAAGAGATTGATGAAATCTTCAATCCTACTTACTACACCAAGCGCGTAGATGAAATCTTCAAACGCGTAGGCTTAGATTAAATATAGAAATAGGCGCTTCTTACGAAGTGCCTATTTGCTTGTTCTTAAATTTGACTGGCCAGCTGCCCGATTTTCTTGAGCATTTCTTGGCGTTGTTGGTCTGTTTTGCGTTCTACTCCGTTGAGCTCGGTCAGTTTGACGGGAGAAATACCACAAAGTTTCAGGATTTGATTTTTAAGTACCTTGCCGTAGTCTTGGACAAAAGGTAGGGCAAAACCTGGAGTATTGTGGCTGGCGATAATCCAGCCGGATTTCCCTTGCAGGTGGCCTTGGAGTCCGACTTTCTTATAAGAGTAGGCAAAGTCGGCAGCAAAGACGCGGTCGATAAAGCCTTTGAGAATGGCCGGCATACCGCTCCACCAGATAGGGAAAATGAAAATCAGGTGGTCTGCCCAAGTGATTAAATCTCGGTATTTGGCCATTTCAGGGTCTTTGTGCAGGTCACGGCGTCTATGTTCTTGGTCAAAGCGTAAGATAGGGTCAAAATTTTCAGCATACAAGTCCAAGGTTTTCACTTCGTGCTTCTTAGAAATGTTGCTTTGAACTTCTTTGAGAATAGCAGCATTGAAGCCAGTTGGGCTGGGGTGGGTGTAAATAATCAAGGTTTTCATGATCGTTCTCCTTTGATATAAATGTCAAGCATGTGCTCGATCGTGCTTTGGATGTCTTGAGGATCAAGGTCTTGTCCGATAGGACTGTTGGTCAGAACGGCCAGACCCGTGATAAAGCTCCAAAAGTGAAAAAGACTTTCCGCTTCGCTATTGTTAAACTTTTCCTCCTTGCGAAGCTTTAAAACGAGCTCCTTAAATTTGTCAAATCCAGGCAGGTCAGACTCTAAGAGAATGGTGTCCTGCGTCACCTTCATATATTTAAAAGGAAATTTGATAAAGAGAGCTTCAAAAAAATGTGGGTAGGTCTTGGCAAAAATAATGAAATTAAGACCAAGCTGTGTCAGCTGATCACGCGCAGAACCTGTCGTGTCAATATTTTCATTGATTTCCTGATTGAGAAAGAGCGAAAGCTGGGCCAAAACCACCTTGAGGTAGCCTTCCTTGCTCTCAAAATGGCGGTATGGAGTGCCGTGAGTTACACCGCAGGCCTTGGCAACAGTCCTGAGCGAAAGCTGTTCAATCCCATTTTTTCCGATTTCGTCAATCCCCGTTTGAATGAGCTGTTCTTTCAGCTGGGCAGTATTGCGTTTCATTCATCTTCTCCTAAAGTATACACTGTCTACTTATCTATTTTTAGTATACACTGTCTACTTTTTCTTGTCAAATAAAAATAGGCAAGACTATCACGCTATCCAAAATCTACAATGAAGCTCTTGTTGCCTATCTTTTAAAAAAAGAAAAGCTACTGTGATACAAGTCCATATTACTAGTAGTAAGACAAGGGAGCATAAAAAGACACCCTTTTGAGTCCTAGCTCAATGTGCTAAAGGGTGTCTTTTGATTTTTATTCTTTATCTTTAGTCTCTGGGACTTTCTTGAATTTCACTTTGAAATAGGCGGTTACATCATTTACCTCATCTCGTGATTCTAAAGTCAATGTAAGAATGTCGCCTTCAATACTATAGTTATACGTTTTTTCATTTTTAACATCTGCAATAGAAAGTACGACTAATTGCAAAATATTTGGTGTTTCAGGGAAGGTAATCGTATGATTCTTAGTATCGATTTTACCATTTCTAAGTAAAGAATGGACCGTGTAATCATTGTCGTTAGAATCATAAGTAGTGTATTTCATATGGGATTGATAAGTTGCTAAATCTGTTTTTAACTTGCTAAATCTTGCCTTTATAAAACCGTCTTTAGAAATAGTTGACGCAGAGTATTTCTTTAGGTAGTAATCGTAGAAATTGCCGAGACAAGTTCGCATAGGAGCTGTATATTCAAATTCAACCTTATTGTTAGAAATATTCAATGTAGGTGCTAGATCTTTCCAGCCGTCAGAATAGCTTAGCCGCGTAGCCTTTTCTTCATCAAAGTCTTGATAGCCTAAACTACGTTCAACTGAACTTCTAAAGTCAACAGCTTCCCATTTTCCATCAAGGGTAGAGGTTTTGGCAGTGCTAGAGCTAGAGTTAGAATTATTTCCGCATCCTGTGAGTACAAAGAGAGAGCAGCAAGCGAT
>ERZ773100.757-NODE-757-length-15970-cov-18.972981_pt1 | contig 15970 bp, 18 predicted proteins | sample MGYA00511119_ERZ773100 | MGnify/ENA primary metagenome ERZ773100 (study PRJEB29015, sample SAMEA2738000) | human oral metagenome | biome: human oral; feature: human-associated habitat; material: dental | place: China | collected 2111 ...
CCATGGGTTCGGCCGCCTATCTCAGCAAACTAGCTCAGAGTGGTGCGAAAGGTTCCACCTTATTGAAGGGACTTGCGACTGCAGGGAAGTATGCGGATGATGCAAACGATGTTTCCAAGGTAATTTACTCCTTTGCGACAGATCAAGATCCGAACGCGGCGCTTCAGAATTTGGTGCTGGGCCAAGTGATGGGCATTGGGATGAAGTCGGCAGGGAATTATATTGGTAAAAAATTTGGAGCACCAGCCGTAGATCTACCAGGCGCTAAAACATCTCATCTGGATGTCCCACTTCAGGCCAAGCAACTACCAAAGCTAGACCCAGATAGTGTTCGCTTGAGTAGTAGGCCAGACCTGCATCTGAAAGCCAGCCCAGCTGATACGACCCTCGCTAAGCTGAAAAGCCATCCACCAGTTAGCATGGATGTACCGAAGGTCAAGCAGATATCAGGCGACAACGTATCCAAGACCATTAGCGGAGTCAAACCAGGTGATGTGGACGTGCCGAAGGTGAAGGGTGAGCTAGCGCAAAGTACACATGGTAGTGCAACACCAAGTGTTGAATCAGTTACTCCTAGGGAACTCATTCCTGGGACACCAGAGCATAAAGCACAACGCTGGAAAGATTATCAAGCTAGAGATAATGCAAGTTGGAGCTATGAAAGATGGAGTAAGCAGTATGATATCAATATGAGAAATGCTTCATATGGTCTTAGTAGAGAGCGAAAATATAGAGAGGTTTTTGGTGGAGAATCAAGAGTGTTAAAGACAGATTTCACATTACGACAAATTGACATTGCAGATGGGACATCTCTAAAACAACTAAAAACAGGGAAAGTATCTTTAACAAAACAAGCGAAGATTGATATTCAAAAGGATGCTTGGCTCATGGATGAAGGGTATGATGTTGAGTATATTCTAGAGAAGGGAGCATCCAAACCATTCTTGAATGCTTTGGATGAAAATAATATCCCCTATACTATCGGTTCACTACTTGACAATTGAAAGGAGCAATTTAAATGGCATTAGATAAAGAAAAAATACAGGAAAATTTTGAGGAATTTATGTTTTATATTGATGATACCTTGGATGCAATAAAGCAAAAAGCTAGTAAGCAAGGTTATCATCTAGATATGAGTTTAGAAAGCTTGAAGGATTTGGCTCAATTCGTTCGAGAGAATGATGTCAAAAATGATCCTGAAAATATTGACGATTTCTTTAATAGCTGGGTCTATCTTGGTGAGGTTTTTCGCTTACAAGCCAAAGGAGCCTACTGGACAGTTGGTACTGAAAATCCGAAAAACTTAAATTATGGGTTAGAGTATTTGACGGGTTATAATGCAATTGGTTCGGAATTTATTCCGTTATTAATTATGAATAACTTTACTTTAAGTTCACCTGATAGGTTAAATAATAATTTTTTTTATGAATTAGTATTGAAACGTTTAAATCCTAAACCAATAAATCTAGATCATCTTCCAACTGAAGAGGGGTAAGTTATTTTTGGCGTCGTTTAATTACTTATTAGGTAAATGTTTCAGGTGAAAAGTAAGTGCTAGCTTTTTAAAAGGATATTGGCAACCAGTGGATTGCGTTTATCTAGGAAATATGCCAGAAGCAGTCATTGACGAAGTTCCGTGGGGAGAATTTACAATTAGAAAATTAGGAGGCGACTAAAATGAGTTTAACTAAAATAACATGGGAAGAATTTGATACCTTTGATAAGGTTGAGTCACCGAAGGGATATGATTTTCGAACGCATGAAGGGAAATACTACACTTTTGGAGAGTTTGGGGTAGCTTCAGTTCGTCGTATCTTTGAAATTAATCCTTCTGATTTTAATGAATACTTATTAGGAAGGAGGAAGGCATATGAAATTGATTTTAAAGCGGAGACCGATCGTTGGCCACCAACGGAAGAAGAAAAGAAAGCTAGTGAGAAACGATTCATAGAAGAGAGTCCTACATCATTAATTGATTTACCTGAAACTAGAGAGTTGTTTACTCATGAAGAACTTGAAAGATTAATTCCAATTGCTGAACAAAAATGGATTGATTGGAGAGGGAAACTTCCAGATGATTATGTATCGCCATTGAAATAGCATGTAAGGAACTTGTTTATCCTCTTTCAGTTGTAAGCAAGTTCCTGTTTTTTACATTAAGCACCAAGCTCCTACTGTACAAGGACGGTTACTACCAGATTGATGGTGGCCTTCATACAAAGTTACCTGGTCAGGTGTTTACAAACCTTCATAGTGATTTAAAGAGTTCACGGGACAATCTAAAGAGTGAGATTCAGCTTCTGAAGACGACTAAGAGTGATATTTCAGACTTGGTGAGCTATGATGGGAGCAGCCATACCAGTACAGTCATGAACTATAACTTTCTGCTCAATCAGCTCAAGAACTTGGATACCTCCATCACTCAGTACGAGAGTAACCATGCGAGTCAGGATTTGATCGCCTTTAAGGAACTTCTAGCTGCGACCAAGGCCTTAATCGCAGAGCATTCTGATTTCATATTTTGATTCTAGTATTAAGACTATGGACGAGAATATTGATGAGTTACTCTTAAAAATTAATGAGTATGAGAATAAAGTTTTGGAGATGGATGGACTTATTGGCCAGCTAGGAATATTGTTAAACAATATAAGTGGTTGGATTGAAAGTTTCTTCAACTAGCTGCAAAATTTCATTAACCACCTGAATTTATTTCAGGTGATTTTCTTTTGCTTTTCTCATCTTCTCACGGTGTCACGCATATGGTATAATGGGACAAAGACATTTTCCTTCCAGTACCTTGAAAATTCTATATTTTTCTCTTGTTTATCCGCTCTGCTATTTACAAAAAATATATCCCGTCCCTCGGGGTTCACTTGATCCTAGCCACGCAGAAGCCATCAGGTGTGGTGGATGACCAGATCTGGTCCAACTCACGCTTTAAGATTGCCCTCAAGGTGGCGGATCGTTCGGACTCCAATGAAATGCTTCATACACCGGATGCGGCTGAAATCACTCAGACGGGACGTGCTATGGAAGCAGCAGAGTTGATGAAAATCACTTCACACGAACTCCTAGAAATGGGTATCGTTAACAAGGTAATCTCAGAAACAGATTTCTCCAGTAAAGAACTGCAAGCTCGTGTTAAAAATGAATTGCGTGCAGAGCTTGACCGCTTGCAAGGCTTAGCCTTGGAACAGCTCCTCGAAGAACGTTACCAACGCTTTAGAAAGTATTAAGAATGACTAAATGAGACTAGAAAGGTCTCATTTTTTCTAGAGAACATACATTTCAGGACGAAAAATTGACAGTTGAGGAGATGGACAGTAAAATAGACAAAAAAGATGTATACTGTAGATGTAAGCTTACAAAAATTTATTTTAAGGAGGTACTTGCAATGACAGGTACAGAAACATTTACAGCTCTTTCGTCAGAAGACTTAGACCAAGTTTCAGGTGGTGGTATGATTTGGTTGGTTGATGATATAAGTTGGACTTGGCCTTATGAGTATAGCATAGCAACAAATCAGAAAACTATGCTTGATCGTGCGACTGGATATTATTATGGTATTAGAAATTAATACATTAAAGGAGTGAGTATGAAAAAACTAGGGCATTTGGGAGTCTTTATCTTACTGGTATTTTTATCGGTTTATCTACCAGAGTTAGGGATTATGTATCTGACTAAGTTTTTAGGATGGGGGGTAGATGGCTATTCTATCTTTTCAACAGTTGAAGTAATAGCTCTTTTGCTACTATTTATCTACTGGCTCAAAAAGAAAGAGATGCTCTATATTTTTGAAAAAAAGAGTTCAAAGAAGTCAAGATTCTTTTACCTTGTATTTGGTCTAGTGGCTACTTATTTTAATCGTCAATTGGTGGATGCTTTTCAGTTACAGTTTCATCACCAAATTGATAACAAGTATATCTTTCAAGATCTTCTTTCGATTCTATACTCCAATGGGCAACCAACTTTTCTATCAACTGTTCTCAGTTTTAGTTTAACAGTAGTCGTCGGACCTATATTAGAGGAACTGATTTATAGAGGGTACTTTATGAACACCTTCTTTCCCCAGTCCAAGTACTATCTGGATGTTATCCTATCTGCTCTTATCTTTGGACTTAGTCATTTAATCCTAACTCACCGAGATCCTATCAGTTTGATTATTTATAGCTTTGTTGGTCTCTTCTTTGCTCTAGTATATCGTTGGACAAAGAACTTAAAAATCACCATCCTGTGCCATAGTTTTTTCAACTTTCTCATTTATGCAAAACCCATCTGGATTTTTGTTTATAATTATGTCTATTACCACTTTTTAAGATAGTGGAGGCAAAGAAAAAAGTGTTTGATAGCTGTCAAACACTTTTTTCTAATTACTGTTCTTCTGTTACAAACTGGCTAAGCAGTCCGTTGATAAAACGGGCAGATTTTTGATCTGAGAAGTTCTTTGCAAGCTCGATAGCTTCATTAACAGCAACTAGCTGAGGGGTGTCAAATGAAGTGATTTCAAAGACTCCCAAGCGAAGGAGGTTTCTCTCAACGAGCGTTAAGCGTTCAATGGTCCAACCTGTTTTTAAATGCTGTGTGATTTGCTTGTCTAGTTCTTCCTTTTTAGCTTGAACACCAGAAACGAGCTCTGTCAAAAAGGCTGGAAGTTGCACATCAGTATCTTCACGATCGTGTGTATAGGCGAATCGACAAGCAGTTTGGGTATCTGTACTAAACTCAAGACTCATAAGAGCTTGAAAGGCGCACTTGCGAAGCTCACGTCTAGATTCTAATAGTGGACTAGTCATTGAGGAAGTCCTCATCAAACAAGTCTTTCAAGTCAGGTTTTGGTGTTTTATCTGGAACGATACCTGTAACATGGATATTAACAACATCCAATTCCACATCAGCCATATTGTAAACAGCATCTTTGACAGCTTTTTGAATAGCTATAGCGACTTTTGGTACCTTTACCCCATACTCAAGATAAAGGTAGATGTCCACTGTTAATTTTTCATCAACATTTCGTAGATAAACACCGCGACCAAGAGAAAGTTTTGAAAGGGTGTCAGATACTGATTTGTTTGAAAAAGAGTGAACACCCTCTACTTTTGCTGTAGCAATAGCAATGATTTTTTCAAGTACACGTGGGGCGATAACGATTTCGCCAAGTTGTTCTTCAATTCCCATAGAATGACCTCTTTCTAGAGATTAGGCACGAGAAACGTAAGTTCCTTCTGCAGTGTTGATAACGAGTTTTTGTCCTGCTTCGATGAAGTCTGGCACGTTTACGACAAGTCCAGTTTCCATTGTTGCTGGCTTACCAGAACCTGTAACAGTAGCACCTTTGATAGATGGTTGAGTTTCTGCAACTGTCAATTCGACAGTAGTAGGAACTGTGACACCAATCACTTCAGTTCCGTAGAATTGGATTTTCACTTCTGAGTTTTCAAGGATGTAAAGCAATTCGTTTTCAACGTTGACTACAGGGATTTCGTATTGGTCGTAAGTTTCTGTATTCATGAAGTAAGCTGTGTCATCCATTTTGTACAAGTATTGAGCTGGGACAGTCTCGATGATGGCTTGTTCAAATTTTTCCTCTGGACGGTAGCTTGTATCAAATGTAGAACCAGTACGGACATCGCGCAATTTCATACGCATGATGGTGTTTCCTTTACCTGGTTTGTGGTGGCTAGCTTCCAAAACGCGGATCAATTTTCCGTCAGCTGTTTCAAAGGTCATACCAGCTTTTAATTTACTTGCTTCAATCATGTTTTTACCTCTTTAATAAAATAATTTACTCTTTATTGTACCATAAAAGACGACATTACTCAAATATCAGAATGAGCTTGATTAGTTGACTGGTACGATATTTCCATCTTCGTCTTTGGTGACGAGAACGTATTTTCCATCGACTTCGATATAAAAATTCTTGCTAGTAGCTTGCCCAGCATTTTGAGCCGGTGCTTGAGTTTGGGCTTGTTGGCTTAGTTGGCCACCTAGAGTCTGGCCAAGATTCATTCCCATAAACATGTTCATCCCATTGCCATTTCCTTCATTACTAGCTGCAGCAATGAGGGCTTCGTTACGCGCACGGCGTTCTTCAATCTCAATCGTGTTGTACTTCATAGCAGCGAGCTCACTGTCAAGCTTGCGGACAATTGCAAGACTTTCTTGGTCGTAGCTGAGGTCTTCAAGCAAGATATTGGTTGCTTCAATCCCGTAGAGACCAGTCCAAACCTTGTTGACCTCTTGTTTAGCGAGTTCGTTAAAGGTATCTTGATTGGCATTGAGGCTATAGATATCAACCTTGTTTTCGTTGGTGTATTTGGCAATGGCAATCGCGATTTTTGGTGCGATATTTTGGCGGAGCGTTCCTTGGGCCACATCTTGGAGAGTAAATGGCTGTCCGTCAGTAATTTGGCGACTAACAGAGCTTACGTAGAAGAGAACGGGATCTGCGATTTTTACATCAAACAAGCCATAGAAACGGATGTTGAGCAGTTGTTGGTAACGTTCACTGAAATATTCGACCGCATTTTGAGTGCCGAACTTATTGCCAGCGATGGGTTGCATGCGGATAAAGATAATTTCTTGTTGAGTGATGACTTGTCCACCAAAAGAGAAACGGTTTTTAAAGTTTTCCCAAGTACCTTTTAAACCACCTTTTTCAAGGAGCCAGGCATTATCACCAGCTTGCCATTCGTGGCTACCAGCTTCTAAGACCTCACCAAGGAAGGTACCATTGTTTACCAAAACAGCGGTATAGCCTTGGGGAACGATAACCACACTGCCATCTGACAAAAGTCCAGTATTTTGATTGCTGTGACGAGAACGTCCATCTGGGTCTTTTGTGAGTAATTGACCCTTGACGGCCAAGGCATCGCCAGAGACATTATCTGGAAGGACAATGGCTTCCTTGAATTTACTATCATTAAAACTATTTAAGCCTGCTGATAAGGCTGCACGTATAAATCCCATAATTCCTCCTAATTATAAAGCTCGTCTTCATCCACAACATCATAGGTATCAAGTACCCATTGGTTTGGACTGCGAGAGAGATTGGCACCACAGTAGTCACACTCGCTAACTGCAGAGATTTTTAATGGGGCGCCACAGTTTGGACAGTGGTCGCTCACAACTTGGTCTGGATTGACTGCTTGCGTTTGGCTACCATGTTGACGGATAAAGTTCAATTGATACACGGTGAAGAGATCTTTTTTAGGATTTCCTTCGAGGACACGACGAGTCTCATCGTCAATGACATAGTCCCGCAAGGTAGATGACAGAATCACCACTAAGGTATCGTTTCCGTCAGGATTTTCAATGAACTCCTTGATGCGAACGTTTTCGATACAAACTTTCTCTAAAACATTGGTTGTTTTAGCTCGAATATGGTCCTCGAGTTGGGTACTGTGTTGAGAGTAGAGACTGGTACTTTCCAAAGCGCGGACAGAGTTCCAATTTTTCTCAGTCCAGGCAACCTGCAATTTAAGGTAGACTTCCTTAACCCAAGATGTGAAGGCATCAGCGTCAAAGTTTGGATCCCCATTTTTAACACGACTAATGGCCAGTGTGTTGTGTTCAACTCGACGATGGAGCGTTTGATAATCATTATTAGTGTAGGTTGAACTCGAATCTCCAGACTTATTCTGCAAGGATTTGACGATAACAACTAGTATGATTCCTCCAACTAATATGAACATAAATCCTAGATAGGGAGAGCTAGTAGAACTGTCAGAGGATGAGCCGTATCCAGAGCGGTAGTAGTGGTAGGATGAGCCGCCAGAACGACTTCCACCTCCACTTGAGCGGCTGCTACTTCTGGAACTACTGCGGCTGCTCCCTCCACTTCTGGAATGTCCGACACCCGCATCAACGATTTGAGGCACGGATAGAAAAACAAGTAATAAGCAGGTCATTAAAAGAGCGTAAAACTTTTTCATGTGTCTCCTAACTATATGATTGAAAAGGTAGCATTCTGAATTCGAATGATTATTAAACTATTTAATAACCTTTAAAAATCATTTAAGATATACTAGGCGTTATTTACTAGCATTTAGCTTCTTTATGGAATGGCGTTCGATGAGCCATCCCACAATCCATCCTATTGCTAGCAAGTAATTTTCAAAAGCACCGATAGCATTTACAGGAGAGTGATACTCCATATAATTGAGTAAGTGATTTGTTCCTATTCCAATTCCGCCAATAATGAGAGCAAGAAGTGCGATTCGTAGATAGAACCAATCGTATTTAATATTGATAGCGAGAATAATAATCAATACAGCTAAATTCCATATTCCAATTTCTCGTTGCCAACCAGCAGATATTCCGTACCCGGAGTGGCTTCCCATGTACGATGGAAAGAAAATTTGTAGTATAGAAGCGCCTAACATAGCGATGATGACTAAGACAAATAGCAATCGTAAAAATTTGTTCATTTATTCTCCTTGTCTCATTCTCGTCTTAAAAGTAGAAAAAAGTGTATAAAGAGTAAATTACTCACTTTCTTTCAACTTGGCCAATTCCTGTGCAAGGAGTTTAAGGGCAACTTGTGGATTGGCTTGCCCTTTGGTTGCCTTCATAAGGAATCCTGTGAAGGCCTTGTCTGCGTTGCGTTTGCCTGACTTGAAGTCGGCAACGGCAGCTTCGTTATCCGCAAAGACTTGGTGGATGATTGGGATCAAGACATTTGGATCTGAGATTTGCACCAAGCCTGCTTTTTCCACGTATTCACGCGCTCCACCGCCATTTTTAGCCAGATGAACAAAGACTTTTTTGGCAATCTTAGAAGAGATAGTGCCGTCTTCGATGATGGCAATCATTTCTACTAAGTTTTCTGGTGTCAACTCGATTTGTTCCAGTGTCTTGCCTTCAGCATTCAAGAATTGAGCGACTTCCCCTTGGAGCCAGTTAGAGACTTGCTTAGCATCGCCACCGAGGGCAACAGCTTTTTCAAAGAAATCAGAAGTGACTTTGTTTGCAGTTAACTGACTAGCATCGTAGTCTGACAAGCCAAGGTCAGCAACGTAGCGAGCACGGCGTTCTTTTGGAAACTCTGGCAACTCTGTACGCATTTCTTCGATCCACTCATCAGAGATTTCAAAGAGGGGTAGGTCTGGTTCTGGGAAGTAGCGGTAGTCTGCAGCCCCTTCCTTGACACGCATGAGGATGGTTGCTTTGTTAGCTTCATCGTAACGGCGTGTTTCTTGGCGAATTTGACCACCTGAGCGAAGGATTTCGGCTTGACGTTGGACTTCGTATTCAAGACCCTTGCGAACATTTGAGAAGGAATTCAAGTTCTTCAACTCAGTCTTGGTACCGAATTTCTCTTGACCATAAGGACGAAGGGAGATGTTCGCATCCACACGCATAGAACCTTCTTCCATCTTAACGTCAGAAATGCCAGCGTACTGGATGACTTCCTTGAGGGCTGTCAGATAAGCGTAGGCTTCTTCAGGAGAACGCATGTCCGCTTCAGATACAATCTCAATCAAGGGCACCCCTTGGCGGTTGAGGTCAACATAAGAGTAGCCATCTGTACCGTGGGTGTTTTTACCAGCGTCTTCTTCTAGGTGGGCGCGTTCAATACCGATTTTCTTGGTCGTACCGTCTTCTAGCTCCACTTCAATCCAGCCGTTGTAGCCGATTGGCCCATCAAACTGAGAAATTTGGTAGGCTTTTGGATTATCAGGATAGAAGTAGTTCTTGCGGTCAAAGTGCATGTGCTTGTGGATGTCCATGTTAAGAGCAAGAGCTGCCTTGATACCAGCATCGACAACCCCTTTATTGAGAACTGGCAGAACTCCTGGGAAGGACCAGTCAATCACGTTGGTGTTGGCGTTTTGGTCATTTCCGAAGTGGGCAGAAGTTGGTGAGAAGATTTTTGAATTGGTGTTGAGCTCTACGTGGACTTCAAGTCCAATGACTGTTTCAAAGTTCATTAGTTATCACCTCCAAAAATCACGGGTTGTTGTTTGTGGTAGTCTGTTGTTGCTTCAAAGGCAGCAGCAACTTGGTAAATGGTTTCTTCTGAGTATTTAGGACCGATCAATTGGAGACCAACAGGTAGACCTTGAGAGAATCCAGCAGGAATCGAAATTCCTGGTAGACCTGCCAAGTTGACTGGGATGGTCAAAAGGTCAGCCAAGTACATGGCAACTGGGTCATGGTTGAGTGAGTCCAAGTCATAAGCAACACTTGGAGCAGTTGGTCCCAAAATCAGGTCATAATCCGCAAAGACGTTTTCGAAATCTTGGATGATGAGGGTACGGACCTGACCAGCTTTCTTATAGTAGGCATCGTAGTAACCTGATGAAAGGCTGAAAGTACCTAGCATGATACGGCGTTTCACTTCTTCACCGAAACCTTGGCTACGGCTATTTACATAGATTTCATCAAGGTTGCTTGCATCTTCTGCACGATAACCGTAACGGATACCGTCAAAGCGTTGCAAGTTTGATGAGGCTTCTGATGAAGCGATAATATAGTAAACGGCAACACCGTATTTAGAATGAGGAAGGCTGACTTCTTCAACGATAGCACCAAGTTTTTCAAAGTGTTTGGCTGCGTTAAGAATTGTTTCCTTAACTTCTGGGTCAATTCCTTCACCAAAGTATTCCTTAGGCAAAGCAATTTTCATGCCCTTGATGTCTAGGCCAATTTTTGAAGTAAAGTCGGCAATACGGACAGGAGCAGAAGTAGAGTCTTTGGCGTCTTCACTAGCAATAGCGTTGAGTAAGAAGGCATTTTCCTTAACAGTTGGTGCAAAAGGTCCAATCTGGTCTAATGAGCTACCGAAGGCAATGAGACCGAAACGTGAAACTGTTCCGTAGGTTGGTTTGAGACCAACAATCCCGTTGAAGGCAGCAGGTTGGCGGATAGAACCACCAGTATCAGAACCAAGTGACAAACGAACTTGTCCTGAAGCTACAGAAGCCGCAGAACCGCTTGATGATCCACCAGGAACCTTGCTATGGTCCCAAGCATTTTTAGTGGCACCATAGTGCGAAGTCTCACCTGAACCACCCATGGCAAATTCGTCCATGTTGGTCTTCCCTACGACAATCATACCCTTAGATTTTGCATTGGCAACGGCTGTCGCATCAAAGATTGGCTCATAGTTGTAGAGCATTTTTGAGGCAGCAGTTGTGAGGATACCGTCTGTAGAGATATTATCCTTAACAGCCAGTGGAATTCCTGAAAGGACATTATCCGCGTCAATTCCAGCTTCATCAATAGCCTTAGCTTGAGCAAGAGCTTGTTCTTCAGCGATGGTTACAAAAGCGTTGATAGCTGCCTCGCGAGACTTGATATCTTCAAGCGTGGCTTGGGTCAATTCAGTTGCTGAAATTTCCTTAGAAACAAGGAGATTGTGCAAGTCTTCAATGGTTTTATTGTTGAAAGTCATTAGGCATCTCCTCCATCGTCTAGGATAGCTGGTACCTTGATATAGTAGTTGTCTTTTTCAGGTACGTTTTTAAACAAGCGATCACGGTCTGTTCCTTCTTCGGCCACATCAGGGCGGAGTACGGTCTTGCGGTCAGCCATGGTCGTAGTAGGTGCGACACCAGTTGTGTCGACTTCGCCTAGCAACTCAACCATGTCGACAATTTTAGACAGGGTGGTCGCAAAGGTAGCAGTTTCTTCTTCAGAGAATGTTAATTTTGAAAGATTGGCAACGTGCGTTACCTCTTCTTGCGTAATTTTCATCTTGCATCCTTTCGTGAAATGATGATTTTTAGTCTGTTCTATTTTACCATATTTTCCTATAAATAAGGGAGCCAAACTGAAAAGAAATAGAAATTGAAAAATCGCTTTTAATTCGCTATAATGGTTAAACTAGAAAAAGAAAAAATAAGAGTTAGGATAAAAATATGTTCCATCAATTTATCACCAGAACTCAGACGATCCCTCCTCCCATTCCGCTTTTTTGGTATGGGGTTATGATGCTTCTTTTAGTGCTTTGTATTTATGGGGCGCTTGCTTATCACAAGAATCCACGCTTTGTCTACTTGTTTAAGGGGATTCAGATCCTCCAGTTATTAGTACTTTATAGTTGGTATGTTGGTTTTGGCATTCCCTTTTCTAATAGCCTTCCTTTTTATCATTGCCGTTTGGCGATGTTTGCGGTGGTTTTCTTGCCAGATAAATGGCGGAGCAAGCAATATTTTGCTCTCTTAGGAGCTAGTGGAGCGGTCTTTGCCCTGGTTTATCCCGTTTTTGACCCCTATGACTTCCCCCATATCACCAGTTTTTCATTTTTGATTGGACACTATGCCCTTTTGGTGAATTCCTTGGTCTACTTGCTGAATCACTATGACAAGAGCTTGCTCAAGAAATATATGATTGTAGCCTATACCTTTATTCTCAATCTCTTTCTAGTTGGGGTTAATCAGGTGACTGGTGGAAATTATGGCCTCTTAAGGGATACACCATTTATCTCGAATGCTCCCCTATGGCTAAAGTACCTCCTTGTGTCGGTTATTCTTTCTCTAGCTTTGCTTCTCTTTGATATCTTGTTCAAAAAACGGTGGGAAAAGAGAAATCAGGTGAAATCTGTGCTCTAGCTTGCCTTTTCATCGGATGAGCAATTGAAAAACTCCCCAAAATTCGCTATAATAGGTAGGTTGAAAGGATTGGAATATTCCAATGTAAAAATATAAAATAAAATATAGCATTCACCATTATCCAAAAAGAAAAGAAAGAGAAGAAGATGACTTTACAAGAAGAAATTAAGAAACGCCGTACCTTTGCCATCATCTCCCACCCGGACGCGGGGAAAACAACCATCACTGAGCAGTTGCTCTACTTTGGAGGCGAGATTCGTGAGGCTGGTACTGTAAAAGGAAAGAAAACAGGGACTTTTGCCAAGTCTGACTGGATGGATATCGAGAAACAACGTGGGATTTCGGTCACTTCATCCGTGATGCAATTTGACTACGATGGCAAACGCGTCAACATCCTCGACACACCAGGACACGAGGACTTTTCAGAAGATACCTATCGTACCTTGATGGCGGTGGATGCTGCGGTTATGGTTGTGGATTCTGCCAAGGGTATCGAGGCCCAAACCAAGAAATTGTTTGAAGTTGTTAAACACCGTGGTATTCCAGTCTTTACCTTTATGAACAAGCTGGACCGTGACGGTCGTGAGCCACTGGACCTCTTGCAAGAACTAGAAGAAGTCTTGGGCATTGCTAGTTACCCTATGAATTGGCCAATCGGGATGGGGAAAGCCTTTGAAGGGCTCTATGACCGCTATAACCAACGCTTGGAACTCTATAAAGGAGATGAGCGTTTTGCCAGTCTAGAAGATGGCGATAAACTCTTTGCTAGCAACCCATTCTATGAACAAGTAAAAGATGATATTGAGCTCCTGAAGGAAGCAGGAAATGAATTCTCAGAGGAAGCTATTCTGGCTGGAGAATTGACACCTGTATTCTTTGGTTCAGCTCTTACTAATTTTGGTGTGCAGACCTTCCTTGAGACTTTCCTCAAGTTTGCTCCAGAACCTCATGGACACAAGAAAACAGACGGAGAAATTGTTGATCCTTACGATAAGGATTTCTCAGGATTTGTTTTTAAAATCCAAGCTAACATGGATCCCCGTCACCGTGACCGTATCGCCTTTGTCCGTATCGTTTCGGGTGAATTCGAGCGTGGCATGAGTGTCAATCTGCCTCGTACTGGGAAGAGTGCCAAACTGTCTAATGTGACTCAGTTTATGGCGGAAAGTCGTGAGAATGTAACCAATGCTGTGGCAGGTGATATTATCGGAGTTTACGATACAGGTACTTATCAAGTTGGTGATACCTTGACAGTTGGAAAAAACAAGTTTGAGTTTGAACCCCTGCCAACCTTTACTCCTGAAATTTTCATGAAAGTTTCTGCCAAGAATGTCATGAAGCAAAAATCTTTCCACAAGGGGATTGAGCAACTGGTGCAAGAAGGAGCCATTCAGCTTTATAAGAATTACCAAACAGGTGAGTACATGTTGGGCGCTGTCGGACAACTCCAGTTTGAAGTCTTTAAGCACCGCATGGAAGGCGAGTATAACGCAGAAGTTGTCATGACTCCAATGGGCAAAAAGACGGTTCGCTGGATTTCGCCAGAGGACCTAGACGAGCGCATGTCGTCAAGCCGAAACATCTTGGCCAAAGATCGTTTCGACCAACCTGTTTTCCTCTTTGAAAACGAATTTGCCCTGCGCTGGTTTGCGGACAAGTATCCAGATGTGAAGTTAGAAGAGAAGATGTAACTCAGTACCAACAATTGGAACTAAAGTTCCTAATTGTTGGACGCTAGTCGCTATTTGGCGAACTAGCTAACTGCCTTACTAACTACGTTTGGCAAATATAATCGATTTGCCAAACTCCGTGTCGTAATTTAGAGGGCCAGTATACCTACCGCCCTTACTAACTCATCGGCGAAAAATAATCGTTTTCGCCTCTTCGTGTCGTAGATTACGGCTATTAATTAGTATGGCATTTTACTTAAATGCGTCGCAAGAAAAGTCCATGAATGCTTTTGATTCGTGGATTTTTTCATTGTAACGGCAAGGAAGCTAACTAGCTAACTGCCTTACTAACTATGTTTGGTAAATGAAATCGATTTGCCAAACTCCGTGTTGTAGTATAATAATCGTTCTAGCAAGAAAATCCTACGGATTCAGGCCATTCGTGGGATTTTTTGTTGTAACGAAGATAAATTAGTGAAAACAATTTAATTCAATAGGCTCTGCGGTCACTTCTTCTGGGATGATTTCGTTGTTCTATTGTCCCAAAATGATATTTCTCCTCAGTTTGGAGTTGGAATTTCCTATCTTCTAGAAAATGTCGTTTAGGTTATGTTGTCAGAGGGAAAGCTACTTGCTTCTTAATTTTTCTATTTGTCCCAATCATAAATATTGAATTGTGGGTATGTTTAGGATATAATAAGGAGATAAAATTTTTTAGAAAGAAGAATTTCTTTTTTAGGTTAGGAGAGTGGACATGTTTTTTAGACGTCAACGAGGTGAATATAGAGAGACCGACCGCGTTACAAGGTATAAATTAATCAAGTCAGGGAAACATTGGTTGCGGGCCTCAACTTCCCTATTTGGTCTGTTTAAAGTTATGCGTGGGGGTGTTGATGCTACGCAGGTAAAAACAGAATTAGTAGAAGATCAGGCAAGTCAAAAATTGACTGCCTTAGATTTGTTGAAAGGTGTAGCAGCAACTGGAACCATTTTGGGAGGTTTTGCGGCCACTCAGACAAGAGTCTACGCTAATGATACTGTTGCAGTTGAAAAGACGGTGGAATCAAAGGATATCTTGGCTACAAGAAATACAGTGGTTCTAGGTGAGACATCAATGAGTGACTCAGAAACTTCTGCTAGCTTGTCAACTTCTGTAAGTGAAAGCACTTCGCTGTCAGAATCTGTGTCTAATAGTTCGTCAGCCAGTGCCTCGGTTAGCACTTCTACTAGTCTTTCGGCCAGCATTTCTAATAGTACGTCATTCAGCGAGTCTGTCAGTGCTTCTGCTAGTGCCAGTCAATCAACAAGTGGATCGAATGTTTCTGTAGTGTCAAGTCTGTCTGTTGAACAGAGTGGATCGACAACAGCAATTGACCAGCACCCTTCTACTTCAAAAGAAGCAAAGAACCTTGAAATTGACTCAGCTGAATTAAAAACAACTGAAATCACTGGTAAGAATAGTGTTAGTGGAGTTCAATCAACTTCTGTCACAACTAGCTTAATTGAAGCTGCTGCAGTTGCAATAGCATCTTCAGAAGTCACTGCCAAACAACAAGAAGAAAACCGTAAGAAGTTAACCAATCTTTCAGCTGAGATAGGTGAGTATCTAGCAAAAGCAGTTGGTTTGCCAAATACGGATCCAGCTCTTGCTAAGGCCAATGCTGCGATAATAGAAATTGAAAAAGCCTTGGCTGATCCAACTAGTGATTTAACAACAGTAGTGCAAAAAGCTACTTCAGCGCGTAA
>ERZ773100.762-NODE-762-length-15955-cov-5.250440_pt1 | contig 15955 bp, 7 predicted proteins | sample MGYA00511119_ERZ773100 | MGnify/ENA primary metagenome ERZ773100 (study PRJEB29015, sample SAMEA2738000) | human oral metagenome | biome: human oral; feature: human-associated habitat; material: dental | place: China | collected 2111 ...
TCTACCCTCTACCCTCTACCCTCTACCCTCTACCCTCCACCCTCTACCCTCTATAATGTCTGACGTCTACCTCAGCCTCGGTTCCAACTTAGGCGACCGGCACCGACTGATCACATCGGCCATCGCGCTACTGGCCGAACGCACCGGCGAGATCGTCGCCGTGTCACGTTGCTATGAGACCGCGCCGTGGGGTTTCCAATCGGCGCACCCCTTCCTCAACGTCGCCCTCAGCCTCCGCACCGACCTCGCCCCCCTACCCTTGCTCGACCTGACACAACAGATCGAGCGCGAGCTGGGCCGCACCGTCAAATCCTCGCCCGGGGGCACCTACGCCGATCGCCCGATCGACATCGACCTCATCTTCTACGCCGACACCTGTCTCGACACGCCCCGCCTAACCCTGCCCCACCCACTGATGCACCTGCGACGCTTCGTCCTCGAGCCGCTCGCGGAGATTGCCCCCACGATCGTCCACCCCACGCTCGGTCGCACAGTCAGCGAACTGCTGGAGCAGTGCTCGGAGTGATCCCCTGAGGGGGGCGTAAACCTCCGTTCACCCCTTGCGCAGGCCGGCGCAGTGTGTGATACGAGTGTGCAACACCTGCGCAGCCCTTCCACAGTGTGCGAAATGACCATGCAACACCTGCACAGCCCTTCCACAGTGTGCGAAATGACCATGCAACACCTGCACAGCCCTTTCACAGTGTGTGGCGGGACTATGCAACACTTGCTCGGCCTTTTCACAGGGTGTGAAACGACCATGCAACACTTGCTCGGCCTTTTCACAGGGTGTGAAACGATCATGCAACACTTGCTCGACCCTTTCACAGGGTGTGAAACGACCATGCAACACTTGCAGGGAGTCTCGCACGCATTTCCCCCAAGCGATGGAGGCGCGAGGTACGCTATGGCGCACCCTGAGAGGCGCCGTATGAGCAACGGCCCTTTCTGGCTGCGCACCGGCGAGGCCTTACCTTTGCGGCCATGATGAGAAAACTACGCAACATCCTGCTCACACTGCTGCTGCTCGCCATCGTGGCGCTCACCGCAGGCAGCTTCTTCTTGCTCAACCATGCCCTCCGACCGGCCGACAATAAAGGGCGCGACACGGAGGGATCGTACGCCTACATGTTTCAGACTTACCCCTTCCTGCGGCCTTGGGTGGACAGCCTCCGCCGTGCGGGTGCCCTGCGCGACACGTTCATCACCGCCGACGATGGCGTCCGTCTGCATGCCCTCTACGCCCGCGCCACACGGCCCACGCGCCGATCGGCCGTCATCGTCCACGGCTACAAGGATTGCGCCGTGCGTATGCTCATGATCGGCTATCTCTATCACCACGACCTGGGCTTCAACATCCTCCTACCCGACCTCTACGGCGCCGGTCAAAGCGGTGGCGATTACATCCGTATGGGCTGGCTCGACCGCTACGACGTGATCCGTTGGACGAGCGTCGCCGACGAGCTCTTCGGCCCCGAGGCCACGATCGCCGTGCACGGCATATCGATGGGCGCCGCCACGACGATGATGGTGGCCGGCGAAAAGCAGCAGGCGGACGTGCGATGCTTCGTCGAAGACTGTGGCTACACCAGCGTCTGGGACGAGTTTGCCAAGGAGCTGCGCGCGCAGTACGGTCTGCCCGAGATGCCCCTGCTCTACACCACCAGCATGCTCTGCCGCGCACGTTACGGGTGGGACTTCCTGCAGGCCTCGTCACTGGCACAAGTGGCCGCTTCGGAGCTGCCCATCTTCTTCATCCACGGCGAGGCGGACGACTATGTGCCCACCGAGATGGTTCACCCCCTCTACGAAGCCAAACGCCGCGGCGGCCGCGAGCTCTGGATCGCCCCCGGGTCAGCCCACGCCTTCTCCTATCACGATCACCGCGCCGAATACACCGCCCGCGTCCGCGCCTTCGTCCGGCGGTATATGTGATGTGTGAGCCAGATTCCCGCTATACTTTTTTAATCCTTTAGCCGTTATGAGGGGACACGTAACCAATCTCTTGAGAGGGCTTCACAGCCTAAACAGAAGCAACCGTACACCTCTCAAATACGTTTACATGTAAATGATATATCGCTCGATTATGAATACGACTCTCACGAAATCCGCTGCGTCTATTCGGATCAACTCCGGAGTTCTGAAGCAGCTGAAAGAAGAAGCCAAGAAAGAAGACAAGAGCCTAAGCAGCTACTTGGAGGCCTTGCTTTACGAGATGGGATACAGGCCCTATAACGAAGAAACCGTGCAGGCCTGTCGGGAAGCCAGAGAGGGTAAAATAGCCGGCGTCGTTGATACAACCAGTCGAGAGACAATCGAAGCCTCGCTGTTCGGAGATGAAGAAGCGGAAGATTGAATACACTGTGAGGTTCAAGAGAGACCTCAAGAAGTTTCGCCACATGCCGGAGAAGCAAGCCAAGATCACGAAGGCGATCCAAATACTGGCAGAAGGACTCCCGATTCCTTTATCCATGCGGCCTCATAAACTCATCGGTGACTATGCCGGATACATGGAGCTTCACATCGAAGGCGATCTTCTTTTGATCTGGATAGAACTTAACGCGAATAACGAAGAGATCATCCGGCTCTCTCGTATAGGATCCCATTCCGAACTGTTTGGAACATAGAATCAGCATCCCCCCCTATTAAGAACCACCCATAGACATATGATCGAATACATCAAAGGAGAAATCGTAGAACTGCAACCCGCACTGATGATCATGGAGTGCGGCGGCGTGGGCTACGAACTCAATATCTCACTGACCACCTACAGCACCTTCGACGGTCTCCGCGAGGGCAAGATCTACGTCCACGAAGTGATCCGTGAGGACGCCCATCTGCTTTACGGCTTTGCCAGCCGCGAAGAGCGCGAGCTCTTCCTGCTGCTCACATCCGTCTCCGGCGTCGGGCCGAACACCGCGCGCATGATCCTCTCGTCCTTCAAGCCCTCGGATCTGATCGACATCATCGCTTCTGGCGACGACGCCACACTGACCACCGTCAAAGGCATCGGCAACAAGACGGCCCAGCGCATCGTTGTCGACCTCAAGAGTAAGGTGCGCCCCGTGGCAGGACTCGACGAACGGCGTGCTGCAGCCTCGCGAGGGTCACAGACAGATACGTCCGAAGAGGCCGTGGCGGCGCTCGTCATGCTGGGTTTCCAGAAAAACGCCTCGCAAAAAGCCGTCGAGAAACTCCTCAAGGAGGATCCCAACATGCCCGTCGAACAGATCGTACGCAGTGCCCTGAAAGTGCTCTGATCACCTTGACGCATCGTTTCCCGTCACTATTCCCCATCCGTATGAAAACAGGTCGCCCCTATCGTTCTACCCTTCTCCTTGCACTCTTCTTCGCCATACTCTGGTTCGGAGGGCGCGCCGCAGCGCAGGCTCCGGCTGACTCCGTGCGCAAGGACTCCGTCCCCCCGACCATCGCTACGCTGGGCAAGCCACGCTTCCCCGTGGCACGCACCGCTCCCCTCTTCTACCGCGACCTGACACAGCCCATGCCTGCCGACCTCCACAACCCGGACAATCTGCAAACCACCGTTGAGTACGACATCCTCACAAACCGGTATATCGTCCGTACACGCGTGGGCGACATGGAGCTCGGCACACCCATCACCATGACTCCCGAGCAATACCAGCAGTACAGCATGCAACAGTCGATGAAGGCCTATTATCGCCAGAGAAACGACGAGAACTTCCGACAGGCAAGCGGCGAAAAGCTGAACTTGATGGACATGCGTTTCAACATCGGTGCCGCCGATCGGGTGTTCGGCCCCGGAGGCATACGCGTCAAGTCGCAGGGGACGGCGGAGATGAAGGTGGGCATGAAGTCCAGTGGCACGAAGAATCCCACTCTACCCGAACGATCGCGCAACCATACCTTCTTCAACTTCGACAACAATGTCCAGCTCAACATGCAGGCCTCCGTCGGCACGAAGGTCAATTTCGGGCTGAACTACAACACCCAATCCTCGTTCGAGTTCGACGCTTCACGCTTGAATCTGGCCTACACGGGCGACGAGGACGAGATCATCAAGAACATCGAGGCCGGTAACGTGAGCCTGAACACGGGCAACTCGCTCATTCGTGGTGGGGCGGCCCTGTTCGGCATTAAGACGGAGCTACAGTTTGGCAAACTGCGCGTCAACGCCCTCTTGGCCCAACAGAACTCCGAGTCGCGTACCATCACCTCGCAGGGGGGCGTACAGACGACGGACTTCGAGATCAACATCGACAACTATGACGAGAACCGCCACTTCTTCCTCGGTCACTTCTTCCGTGACCGCTATGACGAGGCCATGGCCAAGTTGCCCCTCGTAGCGTCGAGTGCCAAGATCACCAAGATAGAGGTATGGGTGACCAACCGCCGTGGCAATTACAATGAGGCGCGAGACATTGTCGCCTTCTCCGACCTCGGTGAGAACGTCCATATCGGCAACACGGCCGAGGTGCAGGCTTCGGGTACGGTGCGGATGACCCACAACGAGGCCAACACGCTCTACTCCCGCGTCAACGCCTTGACCGATGCGCGCAGCATTGACCGCGTCAACGGGGCACTGAGCTTCTTGGAGGACGGGCGCGACTATGAGAAGATCGGTAGCGCACGCCTACTCAGCCCCTCCGAATATTCGCTTAACGAGGCCTTAGGGTATATCTCCCTCTCGACCGCCTTGCAACCAGACGAGAGTTTAGCGGTGGCCTTTGAGTACACCTATGGCGGGCAGACGTTTAAGGTGGGAGAGATCTCGACCGACAATACGAATAACACCAGTGGATGCCTCTTCGTCAAGCTGATCAAGGGTATCAATGAGGCTCCGGGTATGCCATTCTGGGATCTGATGATGAAGAATGTCTACTCCCTCGAGGCATTCTCCGTGCAGAAGGACCGCTTCAAACTGGATATTGTCTACCAGAGCGACACGGTCGGCACTTACGTCTACAGCATCCAAGAGGGAAATATCGCCGGGCGGACCTTGCTGCAGGTGATGAACCTCGACCGCCTCGACGTCAACAATGAGCCCTATCCGAACGGTTCGTTCGACTTCGTGGAGGGCTACACCATCCAACCCGCCAACGGACGCATATTCTTCCCCGTCGTGGAGCCCTTTGGACGGCACCTCCGGAAGGCCATCGGTAACAATGCCATTGCCGATCGGTACGTGTTTCAGGAACTCTATGACTCCACCAAGACCGTCGCCCAACAGATTGCAGAGAAGAACAAGTTCAAGCTACGTGGCAAGTACCGTGCGTCATCGGCATCGGACATCAACCTGGGTTCGACCAACGTGGCCCGAGGATCTGTTGTCGTCACCGCCGGGGGCGTTCGACTGACCGAGAATGTGGACTACGTCGTGGACTACGCTTCCGGTATCGTCAGTATCATCAACGAGAGCGTGCTGGCCAATCGCAGTTCCATCAGTGTATCGTTAGAGAACCAGTCCGTCTACAGCATGCAACGCAAAACGATGATGGGCCTCGACCTGAACTATGAGTTCTCGAAGCACTTTTCAGCCGGAGCCACCGTGATGCACCTCTCCGAAATGCCCCTCACCACAAAAACCGCCATGGGCGAGGAGTCGATCAACAACACCCTTTGGGGGGCCAATCTGGCCTACAAGGGAGAAAGTCAGTGGTTGACGAACGTAGTGGACAAGCTCCCGCTCTTGAACCTCACCCAGCCCAGCCAGATCTCCCTCAATGCGGAGTTCGCTCACCTCATTGCCGGACACTACCAGAACGAGAACACGGGTCGCTATTCCTACCTCGACGACTTTGAGTCCACCCGAAACAGCATCGACCTACTGAACCCCTACCTCTGGTCACTGGCCAGCACACCTTACGATAACGGCGCCGCAGCGAAGTTCCCCGAGGCCTCACTCGTCAATAATGTCGAGTATGGCAAGAACCGCGCGCTCTTTGCTTGGTATTACATCGACGGACTCTTTACTCGCCGCAACTCGAGCCTCCGGCCGAAGTATCTTACGGACAAGGACATCTCGAACCACTATGTCCGTCCGATCGAGTATTCCGAGATCTATCCCAACAAGGATTTGGCATACAACGAGACCAACATGCTTAACACCCTCAATCTGGCCTATTACCCGACCGAGCGAGGCCCCTACAACCTGGATGTAGATGGCATGAACGCCGATGGCACCTTAGCGAATCCGCAGCGCCGTTGGGGTGGCATGATGCGACGACTGGACCAGACGGACTTCGAGGCTTCCAATATTGAGTACGTCGAGTTTTGGATGATGGATCCCTTCATCTATAACCGGGAGACAACCAAGGGGGGCGACCTCTACTTACATCTCGGTGACGTATCGGAAGACATACTGAGGGACGGCAAGAAGTTCTTCGAGAATGGTCTGCCCGTCAACGGCAACCTGAGCCAGGTTGACACGAACGTCTGGGGTCGGATACCCCGACAGCAGAGCACTGTCTATGCCTTTGACAACACCACCGGTGCACGCCGTGTGCAGGACGTAGGCCTCAACGGTCTCTCCTCCACCGAGGAGCGCGCCTTCCCCACGTACAAGAATTATGTGGAACGGCTGCGTGCCAAGGTCTCGGCCGACACATGGATGCGATGGGAGCACGACCCCTTCTCACCCGTCAATGACCCTGCGGGCGACGACTACCATTACTTCCGCGGTTCGGATTACGACCGTGATCAGGTAGATATCCTCACCCGATACAAGCATTACAACGGTACGGAGGGCAACTCCACCGCCTCGGAAGATTCTCCGGAGAGTTACGACATCTCATCCAAGACCAACCCCGATGTGGAAGACATCAACGGAGACAACACCATGAGCGACTTGGAGCGCTATTATGAGTATCGTGTCTCGATCCGCCCCAAGGACATGGTCGTGGGGCAGAACCATATCGTCAACGAGCGACGCGTCCGCGTCCGCCTGCCTAATGGCGACACGACGTCCGTCACCTGGTACCAGTTCAAGGTACCGGTCAAGGAGTACCTCCGCCGCGTGGGCACCATTCAGGGGTACAAGAGTATCCGCTTCATGCGCCTTTACATGACTGACTTTTACGAGACCACCATCCTACGTCTGGGCACCTTCGACCTCGTTCGCGGTGACTGGCGCACCTACCTCCAGAGCCTGGCACCTATCGGCGCACCCCCGTCAGTGAACGGCACCCTCGACGTCACTTCCGTCAACATAGAGGAGAATGGCGACCGCGAGCCGGTCAACTATATCCTGCCCCCAGGCGTCACCCGAATGACCGACCCCAGCCAGCCGCAGATCAGGCAGCAAAACGAGCAGGCCCTCTCGCTGAAGGTCACCAATCTGGCCTCGCAAGACGCACGCGCCATCTACAAGAGTACCAAATACGACATGCGTCGCTACAAGCGCCTCCAGCTCTTCGTTCACGCCGAGCGATTGATCAACGACGTCACCAGCCTGGCCAATGGCGAGCTGTCCGTGTTCATCCGACTCGGATCGGACTACAAGAACAACTACTACGAGTATGAGGTACCCCTCACCCTCACCCCTGCCGGACGATACAATAGCAGCAGCGAGGCCGACCGCTCCACCGTTTGGCCGGAAAGCAATATGATCGACTTCTCGACCGAGGTGCTTACCAATCTGAAGAATAAGCGCAACCGGGCCAAGCGCGAGGGTCGTGCGGGGGTATCGTTTGCCACGGTCTATTCCGAGATGGATCCGCAGCGGCAGATGAATAAGGTGAGCGTGGTGGGCAACCCTTCGCTCGCTGAGGTGCGCACGATTATGATCGGCGTCCGCAACAACGCCAAGGACCTCAAGAGCGGCGAGGTCTGGGTCAACGAGCTTCGCTTGACCGACTTCGACGAGCGAGGCGGATGGGCCGCCAATGGCTCGCTCAGTGTGGCCCTCTCGGACCTCGGAACGATTCAGGCTGCCGGGCGGATCACGACAGCCGGATTCGGGCAGATCGACCAATCCATCGGCGAGCGCAGCATGGATAACTACACCCAGTATGCCGTCTCTACCTCCCTCCAGCTCGGCAAGTTCTTCCCCGAAAAGGCCCAGGTAAACCTGCCGCTTTACTATGCCTATTCGCGTGAGACTATCTCGCCGGAATACAACCCGTTAGACGGCGACGTCCACCTCCGCGATGCCCTTGACGCCGCCGTAACCACGGCCCAAAAGGACTCCATCCGCAACCTCACGCAGCAGAGGGTCACCACCAAGAGCGTCGCCCTTTCGAACGCGCACGTGAACATCCAAAGCAAGACACCTATGCCTTACGACCCGTCGAACTTCTCCTTCGGCTACGCCTATAACGAGCGTGAACGGAAAGACCCAGAGACGGTCTATGAGACTACGAAAAATTATCAGGGCAACCTCAGCTACATCTATACGCCCTACATCCGACCCTTCCAGCCCTTCGAGAAGCTGCAGAAGAGCAATGGCTATACCCGCTATATCAAGCAACTGGCCTTCAATTACCTCCCCTCCACCATCACCTTCCAGACCACCATGCTCCGCAACTACAACGAGCTTCAGCTCCGCGACATGGACCACCTGGACGACGCAGCCTCCGCGACCACCCTGCCGGTCTCCTTCAGCAGCCTATTCACCTGGGATCGCAGCTTCAGCATCCGATGGAGCCCCCTGACGAACCTCACCGCCGATTTCTCCGCCGGAACTAACGCCCGCATCGAGGAGCCGCACGTGCAGGTCAACAAGAAGCTCAACCGCTCGGACTATGAGCTCTGGAAGGACTCCATCAAGCGCAGCATCGCCCAGCTTGGCACGCCCCTGCTCTACGACCAAACCCTGAACGTCACCTACAGCCTGCCCCTGCAATACATCCCGGTGCTCGACTGGGTGGCGGCTAACATGACCTACAATGCGCAGTACAACTGGGAGAGCGGCTCTCGCGTTGACCAGACCACCAAGACCGGTAACACGATCAAGAACCAGCGCCAAATGAATTATACGGCCGGCCTCAACCTGCAAAGCCTTTACAACAAGAGCTCGTTCCTCAAGACCGTGAACCAGAAATACGGCGCTCTGGCCGATGCGCAGCGCAGCGAGGGGAGCCGCCGACGTCGCGTGAAGCAGAATTATGAGGCCACCATACGGCTCAGCCCTGACAGTAGCACGATCGTATCGCACAGCCTGATGACCAAGAAGTTAGCCCGCGTCACGGCGCGGCGAACCGACGACAGCTCGCGCTACAACATCACGTACAAGGTGATCGACTTCGCCCGCATCCGCATTACAAATCGGGATTCGGTGGAGCTACGCATCGTCGTCGTCCCTGCCCCGCCCAAAGAGGAAACGCCCGCTTACAAGGGTCTGGAGTACGCCGCACGCTTCCTGATGATGGTGCGCCGCGTCAACCTACAGTTCTCGCAGACGGATGGCATGAAGGTGGACGGCTTCCAGCCTCAGATTGGCGACTGGATCGGGCAAGCCTCCACGGCCTACGGTCGGGCACCCGGATGGGGTTTTGCTTTTGGCGACGTCCGCGAGAGCTATGTCCGCGAGGCTTACGACCGCCACTGGCTGATGACAGAAAGCGAGCAGAACTATCTGGCCCAGATCAATAGCAGCCGCACCTTGACCGGATCGGCCACCATCGAACCCGCCGTGGGCATGAAGATCGAGCTCAACATCAATCGAGTGGACTCCCGCGACGCGGAGATTCAGTATCTCTATTCCGGCATGCCCACCATGCACAGAGGCACCTTCACGATGACCACCTCTACGATCGGTAGCGCCTTTGCCAGCCTCGGCAGCGCCACCAATGGCTACGAGTCCGGACCCTTCCGACGTTTCGTGGAGAACCGTGCCATCGTAGCCTCGCGCATCGAGCGTGAGTACGCCGGGGCCACCTATCCCAGCGAAGGCTTCCTGGCCCAGTCCGAACTGGCCGGTAAGGCCCACAACGCGACGAAAAGCCCCGTCAGTCAGAACGCGTCCGACGTACTCATCCCCGCCTTCCTGGCCGCATACACCGGCCGCAGCGCATCCCGCGTGGCCCTGACCGCCTTCCCCTCCATGCTCAGCCTACTGCCCAACTGGCGCCTCTCGTACGACGGACTCGTGCAGATCCCCTTCATCCGTCGCCACTTCAAGACCATGACCCTCAGCCACCAGTATCGCTGCGTCTACACCGTCGGCACCTACCAGTCACACCTATCCTGGGTCGGCATCGGTCGCGGCGACCGCGGTTACATCAAAGACGCCTCGGGCGACCCTCGCCCGTCATCGCCGTATGACATAGCGTCGGTCAGCATCACCGAGGCTTTCTCGCCCCTCATCGGAATTGACGCCATGTTCCTCAACAACGTCACGGCCGGTCTGAAGTACCAAAAGACGCGCAACCTGAACCTGAACATCACCTCTTATCAAGTCGTCGAGACCCACAGTGGGGAGTTCACGGTGAGTTTAGGCTACAAATACGCCGAGTTCAATAAGGTATTGAAGATGCGCAAGAAAGGTGACTTCAGTAACGACCTCATGCTCCGGTTCGATTACAGCCGCCGCCGCACGCAGTCACTGATCCGTAAGATCGAGAATGCCTATACACAGCTGACCGCCGGTACGATGACCCAAAGCCTACAGTTCTCTGCCGACTATGCCTTCAGCCGTGCCGTCACCGTTCGAGCCTACTACGATCTCCAGATCAATACGCCGCTCATCTCGAACAACTCCTACCCGACCTCCAATGCTGACTATGGCATCAGCCTCCGCTTCTCTCTGGCGCAATAGCGGTCCGCGCGGCGGCTACTGAAGGTCAAGGCCCCGCGGCCAACCGTCCCACAGACGACACCATCCAATGAACCCCGGCTCAGTCGGGGTTCATTTTTTTGTGCCAGCACGTGAACCGCCAGACGTCCCACCTCGAGAAATAAGCTCCGTATAATCGACCGCCGACCCTCCGCATGCCCCTTGACACGTCCGTATTTACAACTACCGAGCCCCTATGACTGCCAATACGGCAGGTATTTTGAACTGCCGAGCGTCCGGAGTCCAAAATACCTGCCGTATTTTCAGCCCCTACCTGTCCGGAGTTCAAAATACCTGCCGTATTTTCAGTCAATACCCCTCAGTAGTTCAAAATACCTGCCGTATTGGCAGTCCCCACCCCTCGGCAGTCCAAAATACGGACCCGTCACGTCCCCTCCGCCCCCTCCGCAGTCCCAAAAACGGACGCGACATCCAAACCCCACACCCGCATTCGTCCCCTTTCCGGGGACGTCTGATGGGGCGTATGCTGTTGCGCCCTACCCATTTGGATGAAAACAATCGACCGGCAGGGTAGGGGCGCAACAGCATACGCCCCACAAACGGGCACGGCAGGGCCCGAATGCCCCCAATAAATTGCCCTGCGAAATAACCGGGCACCCGCATTCGTCCCCTTTCCGGGGATGTCTGATGGGGCGTCAAGGTCGGACGATTGGCAAAATGATCCCATACAATCGACCGTCAGGGTAGGGGCGTATTGCATACGCCCCACAATCGGGCGCGGCAGAGCCCGGACGACCTCAACAAATCACCCTGCGAAATAACCGGGCACCCGCATTCGTCCCCTTGACGGGGACGTCTGATGGGGCGTATACAATACGCCCCTACCCTGACGGTCAAAAAACAGGAACCGGAGGCGTAGGGCGATGCCCATTTTTTATCCGTCAGACCATCCGTCGACCATTGTGCGTCCGGAGGAACGACATCGGTCCCCAAGCGCCCGGAAAGACGAGTTGCAAGGACGCGCCCGGAAATCCGAGTGTCCGAAGCGGAGCGTAGCGACGCAAGTTTTTCGGATTTCAGCGTCCGCAGCTCGTCTTTCAGCTTGGGTGACCGTAGCCTTGACCTTCTTTTGCCTCCTTTTCTTGTGTCAAGACAAGAAAAGGAGGTGGGGGCCGGTGGGGGCTAGCCCCCACCCCATGTCAGACGAACGGCAGGGCCCGGACGATTTCCCCATACATATAGGTATAGGCATGTGGGGGCCGGTGGGGGCTAGCCCCCACCCCATGGCGGACGAAGGGTAGGGCCCGGACGCCCCCAACAAATCACCCTGCGACACAACCGGGCACCCGCATTCGTCCCCTTGTCGGGGACATCTGATGGGGTGTATGCTGTTGCGCCCTACCCCTTCGGATGAAAACAATCGACCGTCAGGGTAGGGGCGTATTGCATACGCCCCACAATCGGACACGGCAGGGCCCGGGTGGCCCCAACAAATCACCCTGCGAAATAACCGGGCACCCGCATTCGTTCCCTTGACGGGGACGTTTTATGGGGCGTCAAGGTCGGACGGTTAGCAAAATGACCCCATACAATCGACCGGCAGGGTAGGGGCGTATTGCATACGCCCCACAAACGGGCACGGCTGGGCCCGGACGTTTCCCCATATATATAGGTATAGAGAAGGGTAGGCCGATGGCGGTCGGCCCTCCCGCCTCGCATTTTTTACCATCAATGAGTTGCAATTCAAAATACACCCTATATTTGCGGTGTCGAGAGACCCACTTTTCACATATATAAATCACATACGAGAATGAAAGACGTTAAATCCATCTCTGGAATCAATCATCACTACCCGTTGGGTATGCACATTGACATGCAGGTGCAGCTGTACGACATACTACAGCCTGTCGCCCCTGCCAAAATCCTCTTAGACGCCGCTGATCTCCCCGCCTGGAAGTCCGACATCGACAAAGAGAAAGAGTCCGTCCGTGAGCCGTCAGCTTACGCGGAGACTAAGTATCTGAAAGAGAAAGACAAGAAGCGTGACGAGATCGTCACCTCCCTCTTCCAGGAGATCCGCATGGCAGCTCGCTCGATGGTCGAGGATAGGCAGAAGGCGGGCCACCGCCTCTGCCTGATCGTAGACGCCTATAAAGGTCTGCAAAGCGAGAACATCGCCAACAAGACCGGTCACGTCACGGGCCTGCTGCTCGACCTCGGCAAACCGGAAGCCACAGCCGACCTGACGACTCTCGGGCTCGCCACCACCGTGCCTATGCTCAAGAACATCAACGACGAGTTTGTCACCCTGCGCACCCAACGCCTCAAAGCCGAGGCCGAGGACACTCAGACCGCAGGCACCGACCTAAGAGCTAAGAACGACGCGACGGCCACGAAGATCTTCCGTCACATCGAGGCTGCCTACATCGCAGCTGCCTCAGACGAGGATCGGAAGTTAGTCGGCGATCTGATCGATCGCATCAACACGGTCCTCAGCTACACCAAGACGCATTACAGCCAGAGCCTCGCCCTCAAGCGACTGGCCGCCGAGCGGAGGAAACAACCCAAAGACCCCAAGAAACCCAAGAAGCCCAAGAAGGGCACTGACCCCGAGATCCGTCTCCCGGACGACGGCCAACCCAAGACACCCGAAACGCCGAAGAAGCCAGAGGGAGGCGGCGGTGGCAGTGGTAAGCATCCCGAAGGCGGCGGTGGAGGCACCGGAGGCGGCGGTAAGCATCCCGAGGGCGGCAGCGGAGGCACCGGCGGAGGCGGTAAGCCCTCCGAAGGTGGCGGAGGAGGCACCGGCGGCAGCGGTGGCGGCCCCGAGATCCACCTCCCAGAAGAATAAGGAACGCACTTTCTTTAGTTTTTTCTTCATATCTAGTCTCCCCGGGAACGGCCTCGCCTGTCGAGGTACGCCCGGGGTTTGTTTTTTGTAGGCCCTTCGTCCGACAAGGACAATCCATCAACCATCATACCCACACAGTCCCTGTTTTTCGGCCGAATGGGTAGGACACAAAAGCATACGCCCCTTCAGACGTTCCCGTCAAGGGAACGGATCCAATTAGCCGGTTTGGCCAACAATTACCCAAAGGAAATCGCCCGGGCACCATTGTACCCGTTTGTAGGGCGTATGCAATACGCCCCTACCCTGACGGTCGATTGTACATGATTGTTTTTTGAACCACAGATATGCAGCGATTTTCTATTTTTATCCGTCAAACCATCTGCCAACCATTGTGTATCCGGAGGAACGGCATCGGTCCCCAAGCGCCCGACTTCGGTAGTTCTAGTTTTTCATCCGTCAGGGTAGGGGCGTATTGCATACGCCCCATCAGACGTCCCCGTCAAGGGGATGAACGCCCGTACCCAGTTCTGCCGACAATCACCCAAAGGCAACCGCCCGGGCCCTGTCGTGCCCGATTGGAGGGCGTATGTGATACGCCCCTACCCTGACGGTTCATGTTCACAAACAAGAAAAAGAGGTGGGGGCTGGTGGGGGCTAGCCCCCACCCCCTTTACCTCTAACCACATAGACGTCTCACTTCTCAAACACACACAGATATGAAAACTATTGCACGTTTAGGGCTCCTCGCCCTGTTGCTGTCCATCGTCTGGGCAGCCTGTACACACGATCCGGACGTCCCGCCAAGGCCAGCGCCGAAGCCCGACACCACGGCCGTCGACTCTGCCTTGTTAGGCAAATGGTACCTCGCCGGCATCGGCCGTGTCGGCGACACCACCGTCACGCCCATCGACTCGGTCAGCTATGCCTTGGAGATCTGGCGCGAAGGCTTCCTCTATGGCCATTACGTCAATGGCAGCTATACCTGGAGGGGGGACAGCATCCACATCAAGCTCAATGCAGAGGACAAACAGCGCATGCCAGATCGCATTCGCACCTATCGCGAGGCACTGCTGAGCGTCGAGAGTTACCGTGTCGATAATGAACACCAAATGCGGCTCTTCTACGACCGGGGTCAGCGCTATCTGCTCTTCAGGGATCAGCCTACGACACTCCCCAAACCGGCTATTGTTCCGCAAACCCTGCTCACCATGTGGATCTATCGCGGCCGTGTGTACCTCAAGGACGGAAAGAAGACCCTTTTCCCGAATATCGAGACAGGCCGACTCCGGTTCAACGCCGATGCCACTTGGGTGTTCCAATTCTCAACTGGACAGCTCACGGGGTCCTTCCGCACCGATGGTCAGTCGATGCACTTCACCATCACACCTCCGTCGCTAAAAATTAGCCCGAACGGAGCCTACTACTTCCGTCAGACACTGGAACGGGTGACGAGCTACAAGATCTACGGCAATGAGCTGCGGCTCTATGAGGGTGGAGAGGAGACGTACGTCACTTTCCAAAAAGCAGAGATCGAGACAAGTCGCATCAACGAGCACCTCTGCCGACCGTGGAAACTCGTCGGGTTCGGACACACCGCAGGTGGCTCGCTGCAGGAGTTAACCGGAGCGGATCGCCTTTACAACAAGGCTTTCTTAGTCGAATTTCGAGACAACGGTATGCTGTATGCGCTCTCCTCAACCAATGTGTTCGACGGCGATTACTCCGTGGATGGCCAGTCGCTCCATATAGCATTAGGCGCAGGCACCAAGGTGAACGAAACCAAAGAGGGTAAGGCATATATCGAGGCGCTGCATGTGGTGGAACGTTTCGAACTGCAGAAGGACGGACAGCTGAAACTCTTCTATAACCAAGGTCGCGACTATCTACTCTTCCGCGATGGTCTCTCGCTCATCTCTTCCCCGCCACCTGCCGAGCTGCTGGGGAAGTGGACACTGGCCGAGATACGCTACTCCGCACTTCCACCAGTCGTCTTTAAGCCTGGCGAACAGACGATAACGTTCCTCAAGAGTGGGTATGTTGATATTGAAGGATATAAGCTCTTTGGCAGCATACCTGAAGATCAGCTGTCTTACGGCTATCATCCGTGGGGCAAGGAGAACACCCTCTTTATCGGTTGGACGTACTTCACCTACAATCTGGAAGGCGAAACACTGACGATGACCAACACAGCAGCTGTAGACGGTCCGAGGTACGTCTATAAACGACTAAGGAAGTGATCGCCTCCCTCCCCCCGACAACCCCATTTTTTGAACCGCGGTACCCCCGCGGTTCATTTTTTTCAGCCGTCAGGGTAACGCTGAAAATGTACGGATTCAATTTTGGGGGCCGAACAGGTAGGGGCGTATTGCATACGCCCCATCAGACGT
>ERZ773100.763-NODE-763-length-15950-cov-3.087449_pt1 | contig 15950 bp, 9 predicted proteins | sample MGYA00511119_ERZ773100 | MGnify/ENA primary metagenome ERZ773100 (study PRJEB29015, sample SAMEA2738000) | human oral metagenome | biome: human oral; feature: human-associated habitat; material: dental | place: China | collected 2111 ...
TTCGCTATATAGAGACAGAAAATGATTTGAATCGCATGCTGACGGTTTATTTCAATAACACCAAAGGCTCTGGCTCCCGTAGTGACCCATTTTGGGATGAAGCTTCTATGACTTTGGTACGAGCTTTAGCCTCTTACTTGGTCGATTTCTATAATCCACCCAAAACAAGAGAACAGCTCATAGAAGAAAGTCGTTTAAGTCAAAAGGAATACCAAAACTTGTTGAAACGTCAAAAAAATGAAGTGGAAGAGCGAAAAAAACGAGGACGTTATCCAAGTTTTGCTGAAATCTCAAAACTCATTAAACACTTATCTAAGGGTGAAAACCAAGAAAAAAGTGTCTTAGAAATTCTATTTGAAAATTATGCTAAAAAGTATGGGACTGAAAATTTTACCATGCGAAATTGGGCAGATTTTCAAAATTATAAGGATAAGACTCTAGATTCTGTTATAGCTGTAACCACTGCTAAATTTGCCCTCTTCAATATTCAAAGTGTCATGGATTTGACCAAAAGAGATACCCTTGATATGAAGACATGGGGCAAGGAAAAATCAATGGTTTACCTAGTTATCCCAGATAACGATAGTACCTTTCGCTTTCTTTCAGCCCTCTTTTTTTCAACCGTATTTCAAACCCTAACAAGACAAGCAGATATTGATTTTAAGGGTCAATTGCCTCTTCATGTGAGAGTTTACTTAGATGAGTTCGCAAATATCGGAGAAATTCCAGATTTTGCTGAACAAACCTCAACAGTCCGTTCTCGAAATATGAGTCTCGTTCCAATTCTACAAAATATTGCTCAACTTCAAGGACTCTATAAAGAAAAAGAAGCTTGGAAAACTATTCTTGGGAACTGTGATAGCTTAGTCTACTTAGGTGGTAATGACGAAGATACCTTTAAATTTATGAGTGGGTTACTCGGTAAACAAACCATTGATGTTCGAAATACTAGTCGTTCCTTTGGCCAAACAGGTTCAGGATCCCTTTCTCATCAAAAGATTGCTCGTGATTTAATGACACCTGATGAAGTCGGAAATATGAAACGGTATGAATGCTTGGTTCGAATTGCCAATATGCCTGTCTTTAAAAGCAAAAAGTACAATTCAACTAAGCATCCAAACTGGAAGTACCTAGCCAATCAAGAAACCGATGAACGGTGGTGGAACTATCAGATCAATCCTTTGAATCAAAGTCAGGAAAATCATCTTGAAGGCCTTAGAATTCGTGATTTAACTTTTGAATCTAGTTTAAAATAAAAATAGAAAAGAGGAAATAGATGATTACGCATTTTAAAGGTTTTGTTTATGGAGTAGACGCAAGTGCTATGTTTGCACAAGCTATGTCTTTGTTACAGAAGGGATTGATTGCCGTTGGTGCCTTTCTCGTTGTTGTGGGGATTGTCAATCTTGCAACCAACATTAAAGATGGAGGACCAGGTGTTCGGAATGCCATTCTTGAAATTGTCGGTGGAGTTATGGTCGGGGCTGCTGGAGCCTTTGTAACCCAGATTTCAATTTAGGAGGATAAACAATGACATGAATCTTAGTTTAGTCTCACCCTTTGTTTACCTTGCATCTGAAAAAATATCAGCTGAAAATTTATTTGAAGGATTTAATGTAGATTTACAATCTACGGTAGATCTGATTAAATCACTATCTAACTACAATCCAACCGTTTGGACTTATATGTCTAGTATTACTAAAAGTGTCATGCAGCCCCTTGGAGTTGCGATTTTATCGGTTGTTCTCATCCTAGAATTTTCGAAGATGGCTAAGAAAATTGCTAACTCTGGTGGAGCGATGACCTTTGAAGCCTTAGCGCCAATGCTGATTAGTTATATTATGGTCGCAGTTGTAATTACCAATACTACCGTTATTGTAGAAGCTATCATCGGGATTGCGAGTCATGCCATTGAACAAGTGGCCTCGATTGTGGCTCACGGTGGGGCAAAGTATGATACACTCTCTGGATTAAAAGGGTCAGGATTTATTGGCCGGATGATTGTGGGCTTTTTCGCCCTCCTCATTTGGCTTGTTCGGATAGTAAGTGCAGCCATGGTTAATCTTTTGGTATCTATTCGATTTATTCAACTCTACCTTATGATCCCATTTGCCCCTCTTACGATTCCAACATTTTTAAGTGATGAATGGAAGTCTATTGGTATAGGCTATTTAAAAAATATTATGGTCTATGCGGTACAAGGGGTTCTTATTTTTCTGATTGTTTCTCTTGTTCCTTTGTTTGAATCTGCTGGTAAAATAGCTGTTTCAAATGGTGCAGGAGTCCTGCAATCACTTGCGATTATGTTTGGTAGTTTGGTACAAGCTATCTTACTGATTATTGCCCTCGTTGGTTCTCAACGTACGGCTCGCTCAATCTTAGGTATGTAATTAGATAAAGGCTAGGAAGTGGTTGCTTCTTAGCCTTTTTAGAAAGGAAAGTCATGAATACACGTGTCTTTAAAGACATCTCAAAATACCAACACAGGGCTTGGTTAGGTTTCACCACAAGACAAATCATCTTTGTTTTACCAGCCTTTATTGTCACAATTATTGTTTTGGGCTTGAATCTCTTTTTCTGGCAATTTGGAGATTGGTTTGTTTACGGTTTTGTGTTTGCTTTTACCATCCCCCTCTTGCTTTTTGGAGTCTATAAACCCAATGATTTATATTTTGAACATTATTTGAAATACCGTCTTCATTTTGAACTAACGGTTCCCCTACGAACAATTACAGGAAAGAAAGGATCTGAACATGAAAAGAAATTCAAATACATTAAAGAAACAAAAAACTTCAATGACTAATAAAAAGGGAGAAGTTAAAGGGAAAAAAGAGGAAGTGTTACCTTCTACGGCTAATACTCTTTCCTATCAAGCCCTGTATCAAAATGGTCTGATGCAGGTAAAAGAAGATTATTTCTCACAAAGCTACTTACTTGGTGATGTCAATTATCAAACTGTTGGTTTAGAAGATAAGGGCGCAATCATTGAGAAGTATTCTGATTTGATTAACGCTTTAGACGATCAAACCAACTTCCAATTGACCATCTTTAATAAAAGATTGAATTTAGAAAAGTTTAGACAGAGTGTTCTGTATGAGGAAAAAGAAGATGGGTATGATAGCTATCGTAAAGAATTGAATCGGATGATGAATCAGAATTTAGACAGTGGTGAAAATAATTTTTCAGCTGTGAAACTGATTAGCTTTGGTAGAAAGGATTCTAATCCCAAACAAGCCTATCGTTCCTTGTCCCAAATTGGAGAATATTTCAAGAGTGGTTTCTCAGAAATTGATGCACGTTTTGAATCCTTGGCTGGTGAAGAACGTGTCAACTTGTTGGCGGATATGCTTAGAGGAGAACACCATCTTCCTTTTTCTTACCGTGATTTAACGAGATCGGGTCAGACAACTCGTCACTTCATAGCACCTAATCTCTTGGATTTTAAAAACAAGAATTACCTACAAATCAATGACCGCTTATTGCAGATTGTCTATGTGAGAGACTACGGCATGGAATTAGGGGATCAGTTTATTCGAGATCTCATGCAAGGAGATTTGGAATTGATTGTAAGCCTTCATGCTCAAAGTTCGACCAAGGCAGATGCCATGAAGAAACTACGAACAAAGAAAACCTTAATGGAATCCCAAAAGATTGGGGAACAACAAAAACTAGCTCGTACAGGTATCTATTTGGAAAAAGTAGGTCATGTATTAGAAAGCAATATCGATGAAGCTGAGGAACTATTAAAAACCATGACCGAGACAGGAGATAAACTATTTCAAACGGTCTTCTTGATTGGTGTTTTTGGTCAGGATGAAGAAGAACTCAAACAAGCCCTAGACACGATTCAACAAGTGGCCGGCTCAAATGACCTAATGATTGATAAACTTCCATATATGCAAGAAGCAGCCTTTAATAGTTTGCTACCATTTGGTTGTGATTTTTTAGAGGGAGTATCACGGAGTTTATTAACATCTAATGTAGCAGTGAACTCACCTTGGACTTCAGTAGATTTACAAGACCGTAGTGGGAAATATTACGGTATCAATCAAATCTCAAGCAATATTATTACCATTGATCGTAGCCTATTAAATACACCGTCTGGTCTGATTTTAGGGACATCTGGAGCTGGGAAAGGTATGGCAACCAAGCATGAAATTATCACGACCAAAATCAAGGAATCTGGTGAAAATACAGAAATTATCATCGTTGATCCAGAAGCGGAGTACAGTGTCATTGGACGGGCTTTTGGTGGAGAAATGATTGATATTGCACCCGATTCCCAAACTTATCTCAATGTCCTTGACTTGTCTGAGGAAAATATGGATGAGGATCCTGTAAAGGTAAAATCAGAATTTCTTTTATCTTTTATTGGCAAGTTATTGGATAGAAAAATGGATGGGAGAGAAAAATCGATTATAGACCGAGTCACCAGACTCACCTATCAGTCATTTAAAGAGCCTTCTTTGGAAGAATGGGTCTTTGTCTTGAGCCAACAACCAGAAGAAGAAGCGCAGAATTTGGCACTTGATATGGAACTGTATGTTGAAGGTTCTCTTGATATTTTTTCTCATAAGACCAATATTCAGACAGGATCTAACTTCTTAATCTATAACGTTAAAAAGTTAGGAGATGAGCTGAAACAAATCGCTCTTATGGTTGTTTTTGACCAGATATGGAATCGTGTCGTTCGGAACCAAAAATTAGGGAAGAAGACTTGGATTTATTTTGATGAAATGCAGCTTCTCTTATTAGATAAATATGCCAGTGATTTCTTCTTTAAATTGTGGAGTCGTGTCAGAAAATATGGAGCTAGTCCGACTGGGATAACCCAAAATGTCGAAACCTTATTGTTAGATCCAAATGGTAGACGGATTATTGCAAATAGTGAATTTATGATTCTTCTCAAGCAAGCAAAAAATGACCGAGAAGAACTGGTTCAACTCTTAGGTTTGTCAAAAGAACTTGAAAAATACCTAATCAATCCAGAAAAAGGGGCAGGACTAATAAAAGCTGGTTCCGTTGTAGTTCCCTTTAAAAATAAGATTCCTCAAGGTACTCAATTGTTTGATATCATGAGTACAGATCCTGATAAAATGGCTTCTAACTAAGGGGAAGGTAAATGAAGGATAAAAGAGAAATCATACGTGCCCGAAAGGCATTTAGAAGAAGTCTAAAAGATGAGAAGAAATTCTTGAAACAAGGAAAGAAGAAGGTGAGGAAACAGAAAAAAAATTCCGCTGTACTGGATGAAAAAGCATGGAAAAAAGAGATAAAAGAAGAGCTAGAGGAGATGAGAGAAGCTTCAAAGGCTAGAGTAAAACAAGCAAATGAAGACTACAATCATATTCTTCAAAATAGTCCTCCATCTCTTTTGAATCGTAAAGAATTAAGAGACAGACGGTTGCCTCATGCTAGGAAACGATTGAAAATAGCCAAGAAGCAATTTAAGGAAGCAAAGGTAGAAGCAAAAGAAGAAAGAAAAGAGAGTCGTAAAGAAAGAAAAACCAATCAAAAATTTTTCTACGGTCAGGAATCGAAACATAAATCTAATTTTTTCTTTCAAGGGAAGAGTTTAGAAGAATTAAAAGCTAAGAAAGAAGTCAAGGCCGCAAAAGAGAATCTAAAATCTACTAAACAAGCCTATAAGTCCAAAAAAGTCAGTAGGAAAGCCAAAACTTTTCTTTATGTCCTTGGACGTGAAGGTGGAGAGTTAGCTTCAGAAAATGAAGATTTAGAAAGTTATCGCACACTTCAAGAGACAATTAGAAAAGGAAAACGCTACAGTCGCCTTTCTTATAACCTTGGAAAAGCTAGTGTCAAAACAGGACAAGCAACAGGTCGTTTTACCAAGAAAAGATTGACCAACACAAAAGAGCGATACCATCATTTTAAGGATGGAAAAGGATGGAAACTAGCGAAAGATAACTCAAGTTCCTTTAAAAATCGGTTTCGAAAATTAAAGAAACAAGGTCTTACAAGTGTCCGAAATATCTATCAAAAACTAAAAGCAGCCTTTTCCTTCTTTACATTTGCGGCTGGAAATCCTGTAACCTGGATAGTTGGAGGAATAGTCTTTCTTCTTTTACTTATAATGAGCTTCTTTTTAGGATTTTCATCTGCTAGTTTGATTCAACAAGATGAATTTGAATTAACAAAAGCTTATACCCACCTAACTTGGGAAGACGCAGAACATACTCGCACAAATGACAAAGGAATTACCTATTACACAAAAGTTGATGATGTGATGGGGTATATGAACTTTAAATTCCATGACTATGAGTTACACAAACCAGTTCACTTATTTAGTTCAGAAACTTACAAGGATTATCTATCTAATTTGTGGCATGATTTAAACGATGGGGAAGATTTGAAATCCATGCAAGACCTTTATGAAACTCCTAAGTATAAACTCTCGAAAGACGATCAAGAGGAAATGAAGGAACTAAAAGAAGAAGGTGTGTATGCTTCCATGCAGGAATTGGACAATCCATTTGAGGGGAAAAGCAACGAAGATAGTCTAACCATGACTTATCGTTATGGTTACTATGATTTAGACGGAAAACCTACCCTTCAGGAGTACATTCTACTAGAAGCGAAGGCTCACCAAACGATTGTGGCACCAATGGATGGGGTCGTATCTCTAGATGGCGACAATGTTATTCTCACTAATGGAAAAGGAGAGAATGAGAGTCGATTGACCTTGTATTCTATTCATAATGGCCGTGCGATAGAGGGGACAAGAGTCCTAACGGGTGATATTATTGGTGAAACACCAGACGATACAGGTTTGAAAGTTTCCTATCAAAAGTATAAGAACAAGAAAGAAAAATTGGTGTATGTCAATCCGCAATTTTATTTTCCAAAAGTCATTCAACTTCAGACAACTATCTTACCTGCCATTGGTCAGTTTGGTGGAGATGAGTTTGAACGAGCAAAACATATTTATGAGTTTTTGAAATCTCAAGGGGCAAGTCCCCAAGCCATTGCGGCTATTTTAGGAAATTGGTCGGTAGAGTCTTCTATCAATCCTAAACGAGCTGAGGGAGATTATTTATCTCCTCCAGTTGGCGCTACCGATTCCTCATGGGATGATGAAAGCTGGTTATCGATTGGAGGTCCAGCCATTTATAGTGGTGCTTATCCTAATATTCTTCATAGAGGTTTGGGATTAGGGCAATGGACGGATACTGCAGATGGTTCAACACGTCATACAGCTTTATTGAATTATGCACGCACCCAAAATAAGAAATGGTATGATTTAGACCTCCAACTTGATTTTATGCTTCATGGGGATAGTCCTTACTATCAAAGTTGGTTAAAGGATTTCTTTAAAAATACGGGCAGTGCAGCCAATCTGGCCCAACTCTTCCTCACCTATTGGGAGGGAAATTCTGGTGACAAACTACTGGAAAGACAAACCAGAGCAACGGAATGGTATTACCAAATTGAAAAAGGCTTCAGCCAAACAAATGGAGGACAGGCAAAAAGTGACCCACAATCCCTTGAAGGGGTTCGTGGGGACTTGTATAATCATTCTGTTCCTGGTGGTGGAGATGGTATGGCCTATGCCTATGGACAATGTACATGGGGTGTTGCGGCTCGTATGAACCAGTTAGGCTTAAAATTAAAAGGTAGAAATGGAGAAAAGATTTCAATCATTAATACCATGGGAAATGGTCAGGACTGGGTTGCGACAGCTTCAAGTCTTGGCGGAGAAACGGGTTCCACACCAAAAGCAGGTGCTATTGTTTCTTTTGTGGGAGGTACACATGGCACACCAGCAGACTATGGTCATGTAGCTTTTGTAGAGAAGGTCTATGATGATGGTTCTTTTCTCGTGTCTGAAACCAACTATGGTGGCAATCCTAACTATACCTTTAGAAAAATCTCGCAAGCAGATAGTGCCATTAGTTTTGCCTATACGACCAAATAGAAGAGTTTACACTTGAAATTGAAGCTATTTAAAGATACAATATGTCTATAAATGAGTAGTCGGCTCATGGTCAATCTGATAGTAATCTTGGACATAAGGGCCAAGCGGTGGCGGACACCAGAACGAAATCCGAAAGCAATCTTGGACGTAAGGGCCAAGCGGTGGCAGACACCAGAATAAACCGACTGACTAGGTGGCTTACAGGTTCTGTAAGTCATCTTTTTTACTTTGATAATAATGTTTTATCATTTTAAGGAGAACGAGGTTTTGGCTCGTTCTCTTTTTTTGTTGTGATACTTCTTTCAAGGAATATTTGGTAGGATTGGAGTGAAAAAAGATTAACTAGGAAAGAAGGAAGTATATGGAAGCCATTTATCAACGTGATTCGGATCAAGATGGACTGACTGATGCTCAAGAATTGGCGCTAGGAACCAATCCTCTTAGCGCAGATTCTGATGGTGATGGTCGTTCAGATTTAGTGGAAGTAGAAGAAGGAACCAATCCCTTAGAAAAGGACTTACAAGACATAGACCAAACAAGTATAACTGAACCGTCCTCAGTATTTATGGAAATGAAACAAAAGATTTCAGATATGATGGAGAGTCACTACAAGGAATTTATACAGGCTCTGATTAGTATTGAAACAGGGATTGAAAACCAACAAGACCTAGAAGACTTATATACTTACTACATGAGAACGGATGCCGTTTCTCTTTTATCTAGTGATTTAGAAACCAGTCCTCAAGAGGTTGAAATGGAGATAGAGTTGTAGGGGAATCATGTGATTCTCCTATTTTCGTATAGATGAAAGGAGCGAGTATGGAAGTAATGCAATTATTGGCTATGTTTCGTGGAACAATTCCAAAAGATAGGGAGAAAATGGACCTATTTCTTCGTTATCAAGCGCAACATTTTGATGAAAAATGGCAGGATTTGGTAGAGAGTTTTTTGGCTGAAGAGGGCAAGATAGAAGAGATACCTCATGTCTATTCGTTTCATCAAGATATTGTTTCTTTTCTAGAGGCTAGTTCTGAAAATAATGACCAAGATTTAGAAAGTTATACAAGAAATTTTGGACAAGCAGGTCTAGGTAAATTATCTCAATTAAGTAATTTTGAGAAATACTTAGTGCTAGAAGTAGCAACCTATAACCTTTCCACTCGATTTTTCATCCAATCTGAAAAAGAAAAGCTAACACCATTAAGTGAGCTTGTATTTCATCAGAATCAGGATGTCAATTTAGTCAATGTCTATCGGGTTGCGAATAATCTATCTGATCGTATTAGTAGAGATATAGAGGAATTTCTTCTAATGGTTGATTCCAAAGAACTAACAAAAGAAGTTCTTGAGATTCATTTTGAAGAAAAAGAGGGAGATGTTCTAGCTTATTTGGGTTCAGACTTGATGGCTACTTTAGATACCGTTACGAATCTTGTCCATCATGAAGAAAACTACCAACAACTTCCACTGACACAAAAGCTGAAAATTATAACTCATTTTGATGAAGTAAAGGCTATAAGAGAAAAGTCTAAGCAAGTAGAGGAAGCAGTCTTACCTTTAGATAATATTGAGCAGGTAGAAGAAAATGTGGAAGTTCATTCCCTATCTAAAGTAGATAAAATTGTAGAAGAAGCTTTGAGGGAATATCCAATCGGTTCACAAGTAAGTTATAAAGGACAAGTATTTCAATTGGTTTCGATTGAAAATGCCCAGTTAAATGACTTAGTTCGCCTAGAGCTATTCAATGATTCTAACCAGTTATTTGAAGAGAATCCTATTTTATACTTGAACAGTTTGAAAGAGATTGAACAAGTATTGTCTCATGTAGAACTTGAAAAAGAAGATTCAGAGATTGAGATTGATTCATCAAGTGAAAGTCAGGAAATAGATTTGTTTTCCTACCTGGAAGAAGATAATGAAAAGGATAAGGATAAGGAAACAGAATCAACATCACTTATTTCAAGTATAGAAGAGTTGGATATCTCTGTTCAAGATTTTGTTTTTCCAGATGATTTAGAGGACTTTTACCCTAAGACAAATCGAGAAAAAATTGAAACGAATATCGCCGCAATTGAACTTGTTAAAAGATTAGAAAAAGAGGGACGACAAGCGAATTCAGAAGAACAAGAACTACTAGCCAAGTATGTCGGCTGGGGTGGTCTTGCCAATGAATTTTTTGATGAACTCAATCCAAAGTATGAAGCAGAACGTTTAACTCTTAGGAGCTTAGTAAGTAAATCAGAATACTCGACCATGAAACAAAGTTCTCTCACAGCCTATTATACAGACCCAATGATTATTCGCCAGATTTGGCAAAAATTACTGGATGATGGTTTTGAGGGAGGAAGGATATTAGATCCTTCTATGGGGACTGGGAACTTCTTTGCGGCGATGCCTAGAAGTATACGAGAAATCAGAACTCTATGGGGTTGAATTAGACAGTGTGACTGGTGCAATCGCAAAACAACTCCACCCCAATACCCATATTGAAGTGCGAGGATTTGAAGAAGTTCCCTATCAAAATAATAGTTTTGATTTAGTCTTAACGAATGTTCCTTTTGGAAATTTTCGCATTGCCGATAAAAACTATGATAAACCTTATATGATTCATGATTACTTTGTCAAACACTCACTTGATTTAGTAAGAGACGGAGGACAAGTTTCGATTATCTCATCTATTGGGACAATGGATAAGCGGACAGATAATGTCTTACAAGAGATTAAATCCAATACTCATTTTTTAGGGGGAGTTCGGTTGCCGGATACGGCTTTTAAAAAGATTGCAGGTACCCGAGTGACCACAGATCTCCTCTTCTTTCAAAAGGATCAAGCAAAGAATCTTAATGAAGATGAGCTTGTCTTTGGTGGCTCTATTCCCTTTGAGGAGGATAAGCGTGTCTGGATCAATCCTTATTTTGATGGGAAATACAACACACAAGTTTTGGGTGAATATGAGGTACGTAATTTTAATGGAGGAACCCTCAATGTTAAGGGGGGATCAGAAACATTAGCTACTGACATAATGGAAGCATTAGAGAATGTGGAAGCACCTAAACAAATTGACAATTCTTTGAAAGCACCTGTTTTTATCCAAGAAGAAGTGGATAATTCTGTCCCTAGTCGTATACGTGAGGACTTAGCGCTGTATTCTTTTGGATATGAGGGAAATCAAATTTATTACCGAGATATGCATGGTATTCGAAAAAGCTCAAAAGTAGACGAAATTAGTTATTATGTAGACGAGAAGGGAGAGTTTAAAGCTTGGGACAGTTCTTTGTCTGAACATAAAATAGACCGATTCGTGCAACTTCATTTGACTGATGAGGAAGCACTAGATGTTTACAAGTCAGAAGAAGCGAGTAAAAGAGGGAAATATAAGGGCTTGTTCAAAAAAACTGTCTTTTATGAAAGCCCCTTATCGGATAAGGACATTAGTCGCATTAGGGGAATGGTTGATTTGAGAGAAACCTATCAATCCTTAATTGAAATTCAACGTCATCCAGATTATAGTCGGACAGATTTTCAGGTATTACTTAGTAAACTCAATCACGACTATGACCGCTTTGTAAGTCAATTTGGATACTTGAATGCCTCCGTTAATCGGAACTTATTTGATAGTGACGATAAGTATTCTTTACTAGCAAGTTTAGAAGATGAATACATCGATTCTAAAGACCAGAAAGTAAAATATAAAAAATCTTTAGCTTTTGAGAAAGCATTGGTTAGGCCAGAGAGAGTGATTGCAAGAGTTTCAACGGCTTTAGATGCCTTAAACTCCAGTTTATCAGATGGTAGAGGTGTTGATTTAGACTATATGGTATCAATTTATCCTGAACATAGCCAAGCTGCTATTTTAGATGAGTTGGGTGACCAGATCTTAATGGATCCAGAAAGCTATTTAAGAGGGGAAAGAAAATATCTTTCTAAGAACCAGTTTTTGTCAGGAGATATTCTCAACAAGATAGAAGTAGTTCAACTATTAGTAGAGGAAAACAATCAAGAATGTGACTGGTCTCATGCTTTAGATTTGTTAGAATCTGTTCGCCCTCCAAGGATTCATCTGGCAGATATTGAGTTTAAAATAGGGTCACGTTGGATTCCTCAATCCGTTTATGGTAAATTTGCCTTTGAATGTTTTACCAATCGTGAATTTGAATTGTCTTCGCCTGATGTTGAACAAGTCATTGAAGTGAATCCTGTCGATGGGCAGGTTCATTTAAGGACATCATTTGCTTATCGCTATCCAAGTGCCAAAGATAGTAGTCTTGGAGTCAGTGGCTCACGTTATGATACAGGAAGAAAGATTTTTGAGAATTTACTTAATTCAAACCAACCGACGATTACTATGACTGTTACGGAAGGGGAAAAGAAAAAGACCATCACAGATTTGGAAAAAACCTCTGTTCTAAGAGCAAAAGAGCAGCATTTACAAGAACTCTTTCAAGACTTTGTCTCACGGTATCCAGAAGTTCAACAAGTCATTGAAGAAAGTTATAATCGTCTTTATAATCGAACGGTTAGTCGAGAGTATGACGGTAGCCATCTAGTCATTGATGGCTTGGCACAAAACATCAGTCTTCGCCCTCACCAAGAGAATGCCATTCAAAGAATCGTAGAAGAAAAAAGAGCCTTATTAGCTCATGAGGTAGGTTCAGGAAAGACCTTGACAATGCTTGGTGCTGGGTTTAAATTAAAGGAGTTGGGGATGGTTCATAAGCCCTTGTATGTGGTGCCCTCTAGTTTGTCTGCTCAGTTTGGCCAAGAAATCATGAAATTTTTCCCGACTAAAAAAGTCTTTGTGACCACTAAGAAAGATTTTGTGAAGGCGAGAAGAAAACAATTTGTGTCACGTATTATTACAGGAGATTACGATGCTATTGTCATTGGGGATTCTCAATTTGAAAAAATCCCTGTCAGTAAGGAAAGACAGATGAACTATATAGAGGATAAACTCAATGAACTACGAGAGATTAAAACACATTCTGAAAATAAGTATACCGTTAAAGAAGCAGAGCAATCAATAAGTGGTCTAGAGAAACAATTGGAAGAACTCCAACGCTTTAATCGTGATAGTTTTATTGATTTTGAGAACCTAGGGATTGATTTTCTCTTTGTGGATGAAGCACATCACTTTAAAAATATTCGTCCAATTACTGGACTTGGAAATGTAGCAGGGATTACTAATACAACTTCTAAGAAGAACGTGGATATGGAAATGAAGGTTCGACAGATTCAGGAAGAACATGATTTTAAAAATATTGTCTTTGCGACAGGAACACCTGTTTCCAATTCTATTAGTGAGTTGTATACTATGATGAACTACATTCAACCTGATATCTTAAAGCGCTATCAAGTTGATTATTTTGACTCTTGGGTAGGTGCTTTTGGAGAAATTCAAAACTCTATGGAATTAGCTCCTACAGGGGATAAGTACCAGCCTAAGAAACGATTTAAAAAGTTTGTCAATCTACCTGAGTTGATGAAAATCTATAAAGAAACAGCCGACATTCAAACACAAGATATGTTGGATTTACCTGTACCAGAAGCCCATATTATCCCTATTGAGAGTGAGTTAACTGAAAACCAGAAACTCTATCTAGAAGAATTGGTTATGAGATCAGATACGGTCAAATGTGGAACAGTTGATCCAAGTCAGGATAACATGTTAAAAATTACAGGTGAGGCACGAAAATTAGCTATTGATATGCGTTTATTGGACTCTAGCTATAGTCTAGCTGACAATCATAAACTGCTTCAGGTAGTGGATAATGTTGAGAGAATTTATCGTGAAGGAATGGAAAATAAGGCTACTCAGATGATTTTTTCAGATATTGGAACACCAAAGAAAAAGGACAATGGCTTTGATGTTTATTCTGAGATTAAGGCATTATTAGTTGATAGAGGAATCCCTAGTAAAGAAATTGCCTTTGTACATGATGCCAATAGTGATGAAAAGAAGAATAGTTTGTCTCGAAAGGTCAATGCAGGAGAGGTGCGGATTCTCCTTGCCTCAACTGAAAAAGGAGGAACAGGTTTAAATGTTCAGAGCAAGATGAAAGCAGTTCATCACCTGGATGTACCGTGGAGACCAAGTGACATTCAGCAACGCAATGGACGTATTATCCGACAGGGAAATGAAAACAAGGAAGTGGATATTTACCACTATATTACCAAAGGTTCGTTTGATAATTATCTATGGGCAACTCAGGAGAACAAACTCCGTTATATTAAGCAGATTATGACTTCTAAGGAGCCGATTCGTGCTGCAGAAGACATTGATGAGCAGACCATGACAGCTTCTGATTTTAAGGCACTAGCAACAGGTAATCCTTATCTCAAATATAAGATGGAACTAGAGAATGATCTAACCCTATTAGAAAATCAAAGACGCGCCTTTCAACGCAGCAAGGATCACTATCGTCATACAATCTCCTACTGTGAAGAAAATATGCCCATTCTTGAGAAACGATTAAGCAAGTATGAAGGTGACATTCAACAGTCTGAAATGTCGAAAGACCAGGCATTTTCTATGACGGTAGGTAAGCAGGCTTTTGAGCAACGAGCTGAAGCAGGGGAATCCCTACACCGTCTTATCCGTCATAATCAAGCTGACAGCAAAGAATTCCGAACCCTAGCAAGCTATCGAGGATTTGACATTAAAATGCTTAGTCTTCCAACAAATCAACCTCTTCCTGAAACCTTCTCTGTTAAGATTGTAGGAGAAAATCAGTATTCTGTCAGTTTAGATTTGTATTCTCCTTTGGGGACAATTCAAAGGCTTCAGCATACGATTGATCACATTAAAGAGGACCAAGTGAAAACTCAGAACTTATTGGATGAATTAAAGGATAAATGGACTACTGCTAAAGTTGAGATTGAGAAAAATTTTCCAAAGGAAGAGGATTATCAAACTAAAAAGGCCGAATACGATGTACTCGCGCCATTGATTGAAACAGAAACAGATTTAGATATTATTGATCAGGCCTTAAGACAATTCTACGAAAAAGGAAAAGAAAAGCAAGAACAACTTTCTTTTGAATTAGATTAAAAAATATATATAAATAGCGGACAAGAAAAGAAAAGCGCGGTAAAATAAAGATAGAAAGAAATGAGGTAACGATTATGATGGAAGATACCTATTATCAATTAGAAGAGGCCTTGGTACAGGGATTTCAAACACCTGAAGAATACAATGCCTACAAGGAATTAAAGGAACATTATGAGGAAGTGACAGGCGATTACAGCTTTTCTATACGAGAACTCACTAGCCAATTGGAAATCGCTCTTCAGAATCATCGAGATGTGGACTTTGAAGAACATGAGAAAGAGGAGTATTTGGACTTAGTTCAAAAATTAGAAGAGTTTGATTATTCTCTTGCCACCCATTATCGTCAGTTGATTGATTAGGAAGGAGAAAGTCATGAATGATTTACTCCTTATCCCAGTAATTTTTCTAGCAGTAGGAGGAATTTTCATTCTTTTATGGAGACTCTTTCTTATTGCAAGTGGACTTTTCCTTATTGGTTTTGTCAGTTTTCTTATTTTCGTAGAGGTCTATGGAATTTATTTGTTCTTTACTGAACCTAGTTTATATTTTGATGATATCAGACAACATGGTTTAACTAGTTTTACGGCTGTGTACCTTTTCATCAATCTGATGTTGGTTCTAGGATTCAGTTGGCGCTTCATTAACTATATAAATAAGAAAAAAATGTGAACTTTTTAGATTGTCAAAAGACTTTATTCAAAGGTAGGTTTGAATAGAGTTTTTTGTTGATGTGCTTATAATCCAGTCTCAATACTCTGTATTAGAAACAAAAAGAGATGAATTAAAATTAAAGTGTACAGAATGCTTTAGAGTTTCTATTTTTCTTATAATATATAGTAATTTCGGTACAAATTAACTTGTATATTCTATCTGGTTTAGTGTGATATATTCATTGTTAATACTCTTCGAAAATCAAATTCAAACCGCGTCAACGTCGCCTTGCCGTATGTGTAGGGATACTGACTA
>ERZ773100.767-NODE-767-length-15929-cov-5.193587_pt1 | contig 15929 bp, 13 predicted proteins | sample MGYA00511119_ERZ773100 | MGnify/ENA primary metagenome ERZ773100 (study PRJEB29015, sample SAMEA2738000) | human oral metagenome | biome: human oral; feature: human-associated habitat; material: dental | place: China | collected 2111 ...
GTCGTGCGCACATTGCCATCCTGTTGAATATACTGGGTTCGCCCGGCTACTACTGCGCCTTTACAATCGGTGTTGGGTCGCAATTTCGCGCTATTAGACCACTGAGCAAGGTCGTTATTAAGCTCAAGGCATTTACTGGCAAGCACAACGCCACTTTCTGCTGCCTCACGAGCTAAGCGCCGGTAGTGCTGAGCGTAGAGCCCCTCGCGAATCGCCGTCGATGCAGACGCCGCTACGAGGAGTAGCATCATCGCCACCACCGATGCCACGATCACTGTTGGCAGAGCAAACCCCGCGCTTGATCTATTTTTGTTCACTAGCATTGCTTCTACAATAGCGTAGATTGCAACCGTAAGCAATATGCTGGTACGAAATTATGCACAGTATAGTATACGTATGATAGGTTCTCGTGTCTGGAGCTTACATAATTCTAAAATTAATCAATGCACACTTCACCGACGTGAAGTAGTAGATAGAAAGGTGCAGAGCAGAGCAGTGGGGACTTATTGTAATGCTCACGTTCACCACTACGAGAGGTGAGCCTACCAAGTATGCGAGTTCTCATGATATTGAAAGGCGTGCACTTGAGAGAAGGGGTGTGGAAGCAGTTGATATTTTACGATGAGATTACCTCTTACTGCGCCCCAATCTGCACCACCTCACCACCCAACTTTTGCCGGAAGTAATTGTCGTGGCTGACGTAGAGGATAGCACCAGTGTAGCGCTCCAGCGCCGCCTCGAGCTCTTCGATACTGGGCAGGTCAAGGTGGTTAGTAGGTTCATCGAGAATGAGCAGCTGCGGCTCATTAGCTAGCATGCTAATAATCTGGAAACGCGCTTTCTGTCCACCGCTCAGGCGAGCAAGCGGCACATCGCGATCCGTCTCGGCAAAGAGGTAGTCGCTCATCAGTTGGCGGAGCTTGGTCTGACCAATCGGCAGCCCACGGTCGAGGTGCATCTGCTCAATCGCCTGAGCCAGCGTGAGGTTAAGATATGTCGGGGCAATCTCTTGCTCATACACACCAATCCGAATATGGCTATCGAGCTGCAGCGAGCCACTATAGACAATTGGCGTATCGCTACCTCTGTCTTGCACCAAATTTTGCGCGGCGAGCAGTTCTCGAATAAGCGTCGTCTTGCCCGCGCCGTTACGACCACGCAGCTCCACAGCTTCACCCTCACGCAGATCGATATTCACCCCCTCAAACAAGATCCGTTCGCCATAGCCCAGCGCCAAATCTCGCACCGCTACTAGCGTGCGCTGGCTTCGCATTGCACCATCGCGCATACTGAGGCGAATCGTTCGCGCCTTAAACTTCTGGTAGCGATCAGCCATCTTATACTCCAGCTGCGCCACGTTATCGCGATCAATCCAAAACGTTGGCTTCTTAATCTGCTCAAGATCCTCAAGCTCGGCCATAGCCTGCTGTTCACGCTGCTTAAACTGTTTGATAGTGCCGGGGTCGCGCGCTCGCTCCTTCATCCGGCGAAATTGCACTACCTTATCCTTCACATTAGCAATCCGCCGCTCGACCTGCTCGTACTCATGCATCGCGTTGCCTGTCGCCGAGGCATTTTGACGGAGATAGGCATCGTAGTTGCCCCGGTAGCTGAGGGCTGTGCCATCTTTTATCTCAACGATCCGGTCCATCTCTGTCAGCACATCTCGGTCGTGGGTAATGACGAGCATTGCTTGCTTCGCGCCCTTGAGCCAGTCGATAAACTGCTTCTTAGCGACATAATCCATATGGTTCGTTGGCTCATCGATCAGTGCAAGGTCGGCCTGGGCGTGCATAATCTTCACCACTTCCACTAGGCGCTTCTGCCCACCACTCAAACTCGCCAGATATCGCTCACCATAACCTGCCATTTGGAAGTTCTTTAGCTCCTCCGCCACTAACTCCTCAATCTGGTAGAAGCCCTTTTGGCCAAAGCGCTCCAGCGCCGCGGTGTATGCTTCGATTTTGTGCATGTCATCACCCATCGTCTCGGGGTAGGTTGTGATGATATGGCGCAGGCGCGCATACTCTGGCAGGCCACGCAAGATATATTCGAGCACTGTGATATCGCCGCTGTCGTGGTGCTCTTGGGCTGTCGCTACCACCACACTGCCACGTTTGAAAATAATCGAGCCACTATAGTCATCATCTACCCCTGTTAGCATACCAAACAGTGTCGACTTTCCTACACCATTGCGCCCCACTAGACCCACTTTTTCGCCATCATTCACACTAAACTTCACATCCGTCATCAGCGTCTTCGCCCCAAACGACTTCTCGGTAATGGCAATGTCGGCAATCATAGGGGATATTATAGCATGGCAAGGTATAACGATAGGGGAGGGTGATCTCCATACGCCCTTTTCGGACACAAAAGCCAAGGATATTACATCAGCCTTGTTGTATGATGCTAATATTACAACATATTTTTATGAGCTATCTTTTTTACATTTTGTTAACACTCTGTTAGGCATCCTGGTGGGCAGATTTTGCAAACAAAACAGAGGTAGAAGCGTGGTTATCAACACCCTATTACACGCCAGAATGATATGCAGTATACGTGCTATACTATCATGCATTGTCATTACGGCAGCACCCTCCACTTGACTAGCCTCTCGTATATTGATATATATATATTAACTTTTCGCTCAAAGTGCGTCTTGGGGCGGAGAGTCGCCCCTCGCTTTGAGCTCGCCTTTAAGAGGAGGTGAGAGAAATGTACGGACAGGGTATATCATCCGGCATTGGGGCGCTTATAGCTAGCGCTGTCTTTGTCGGGCTTGCTGTCGCTGCAATTTTGCAGTGGCTCGGAGTATCCGAGATACTTGCCGTCGCAGTCGGTATGAGTGTAGCTCTTATCGGCACAGTTATCAGCTGTTTTGTTGGGATGCGCATCGCGCGCTCCTATGACAGCTCGGGGCTTTAGCCCACCGAACATAGCTCACTGAATTCGTGCTTCGATCTGATCGTAGTGCCATTCTAATACACTCTCGGATTGAGTAATTAATCCGGTTCAGTTTGAGCGTGGTTGGTGGGCTATGTTCTTTGATCGAAGGAAATTAGTTGAACACTCTATGTTATTATTCTGTTATTTTTACGACATTCTTTCCATACATTTAGCGGTATAATGGTCTGCAGACACGCTAGAAAATAACAGAAAGGATTATTAGTATTATGAAGGGCGAGCAACTCGCTTTTGTTAAAAGTGACGGCATTACGCTCGCAGATTGCGACAATGTTGTCACATCCTACGGTTTGCAAACAGCGCTCTTTCCGCGCAATATCCCCTCGCGCGAGATAGCGCGACATTTGCCAGATGAGCTGCAATTTATGGCAACGAACGAAATGCTCGACGAGGCCAATATTTTCAGAGGCTACAATATCCATCGCATCTGCTACAATAGAAGAGACGTATGAGCAAATCCCGTTCTACCAAGCCACCAGTACCAGCTATTGTCAACCGCCGCGCGCGGTTTGATTATGAACTGAGCGACGACATAGTGGTTGGCATGAACCTGACCGGTCTAGAGGTCCGCGCCGCGCGCGAGGGCCACGTGCAACTCAAGGGGGCATATGTAACGATTCGCAATAGCGAGCTGTGGCTCAATAATGCCAGCTTCTCACTGCGTCACAACGAGCAGGGCCAACCAAATGCCCGGACAGTCAGCACTAGTGCACGTAAGCTCCTGGCAAAGCGGCGGCAGATCGAGCAACTCGCTGCTCGCAAGAAGGACGGCTATACCATCGTCCCCACGAAGCTCCTCACTAGTGGCCGCTATATCAAGCTCGTCATTGCCCTCGGTAAGGGTAAGAAACGCTACGACAAGCGCGAAACCATCAAACGCCGCGATGTGGAGCGAGAGCAGCGACGAGCAGTGAGGCAGTATCGCTAGTAGAATCTTGAGAGGACCTAGGCTAGGCTTTTTAAAACCTCGATGCTCGGATTGTTATAATCGTACACATTAACAGAAAACAAAACTCACTACATGATCAGTAGTGAGTTTTTGATAGGCATCATCCTATCATCTACTCTTCTTCGAGCGCATTATGGCTGGCAATGAGCGACTCATACAGCGCCGCGACTTTCTTTGCCATCGTCACAGAATCGAACCGGCGCGCCACCTGCAATGAACCGCGAGACAGCTGCTCAAGCTTACCAGGATGAGCAAAGAGATCATTAAAGACCTTGGCAAAGTCCTCACCCTCAATCCCATCGGTCAGGATGGCATTTTTCTTGGTCAGGCCCTCGGTCATGCGCTCATCGCAGTAGACGATCGGCAGACCGCTTGACGCCGCCTCGAGGAAGGTCATCGGTTGGTTATCAAAGTGGTACGATGCGAGAGAGAAGACATCGGCTTGCTTCAGCAGCGCAGCCACTGTATCGCTTGGCTGCATCCCCGTAAAGATCACCCGCTCTGCCACGCCAAGTCGCTCGGCACAGGCGCGCAGCTCTGCCTCGTATGGGCCACCGCCGACTAGCACGAGCTTCACGTTCTCATCTGGAATATGCGGCAGAGCTTCGACAAGTGCCTGCTGGCGCTTCTCAGGACTCAGGCGCGCCACCGAGATAATAAATTTATCGTTCGGGCCTTTCGTGATAGGCGAATCCGCTGCCGAAGCATCGTGATAACGCTGAGTATTGATACCATTTGGGAAGACGTGGCATGGCGTCGTGAGGCCGCCGTCCTCCACCAGTATCTTGGCCAGGTGCTGCGATGGCGATATACAAGCATCACACTGGTTGGCAAAAGCTGCTGTGAGCCGCCACCCCTGACGCGAGAGCATCTCGCGGATTGCACTCTTGCCCATACCATGGAGCTGCTCACGCGAGGTGACTGGCAAGATCGGCTTCGTCCGGAAGACAACAGGAAAGGCGACCGAGAGCGCAATCACCCCAGCCGTCACCATAAACGGATAGTCGTCGATCAGCTCGCTATAGAGCGTGTGAATCGTCGTGACGTGGGGGATGCGCTGCCGCTTGGCCACACTGTGGGCCAGCACACCCATATAGAATTGCATTTGGCTGTGGACAATGTCGAATTGATAATCGTCCAGCTTCTTGGCTAGGCCAGGGTAGATGACAGCCGTCTCGCGCTTATCAAAGACGTAATTCTTCGATGATGGCAGGCGGATGACATGGTCATCGTGGTCGTCATAGCCTTCGCACTTTGGCGCAATAATGTATACCTCATGCCCCAGCGCCTCAAGCGCCTGCCTCAAATTAACCGTGGATGTCGCCACGCCATGGACTGATGGCAAATAGTCATCAATAAAGATTCCGATTTTCATAGCTATTATTATAGCATACTTCTCTGTTATTTGTGGCCAAGCTCGAGAATCTTACCGAAGTAAGCTGGGTTGCCAGCCACTACATTGTGCGTACTATCGCCAATTTCCGCTACGCGCAAATCAGCCTTCGGATAGAGCTCACTGACTGATTGCATCAGGTTTGCTGCGTCACCTTTGCGATTCATCCTGCTCAGCTCTGGCGAGACCAGCGTGATTGGCGTACCTTCAGGCAATGAACCGACTGCAGAGAGCAGGTCGAGGTTGAAGCCCTTGGTCTGTGCCATCGCCGAGATGTCTTTTAGCTGCACTGCCAGAGGTGGTCGGGCAATCTCTGGTGCGTCTTTGACATGATCCCAGGCTTTGCGGGCAGCAGCATCGTATGAATTCTTGATATAGCGCTGCATATGCACAGCCTCTACCCCTTGCGCCATAGCAATCCCCAGCTTGCCAAGCGACCAGCAGCTGCTTGGTGGCTCATCGAGTATGAGCTCGGCGATCTTTTGACTTTCGCTAAGCGCAGCTGGCATTGCTGTAGCCAGGCGAGCTCCATATGAATGACCAATCGCAATAACCTCGTCACTATCGGCCACCACTCTATCAACAACTGGTGCGACCTCTTCGGCCAATGCCGCAAAGCTGCCCTCTCTCGCTATCTTGTGTGCAATTGGCTCGCGCAAAGCACTAGTTGGCGTAGTAACAATGTTAGGCATTTTGCCGTCTTCGTCTTGCAATGCATGGGCAATTTCTGCCATTTCTTGCTGCGCTACCTCTGTATACGCATTACCACCCCAGCCCATACCGTATATAACAGTCAAGCCGCTTGACGCCTCGCCCATCTGCGTCAGGACAAGCGCGCCCTTACCAAGGTTATTAGGCAGCTCACGCTGCTTCAGCGTCTCAAGTAGTCCAGCACGCCCCCCCCCAGGTTGGTTGGAGGTCCATCATCCCTTTTTCTTGGCGGACAAGCTTGCCGCCATGATATGTGTTGTGTGTGATCGGCAAATCCTGCCCAGTGTAGTTTGGCTTTCTCATAGGTGTTATAATCCTTTGTATTAGTTGTACTACACTATGTAGAATGCGTCAAGCCAAGCGCAGTAGTATGCTAGCAAGCGACATCCGGGTAGCTCTCAACCGCCTCAAACTGTAGTAAATGGCCAGCTTGCGGGGCGCATATGAAGTCTGCCTCAGGCAGAAGCTCATGCATGATATCAAGCGTCTTCGATGTAATAATATTATCTTTACCACCAACGATGACAGTTATATTGTGCTGGTACTCTTGTGGTATGTGGCGTGCGTAGGGGCTTTGGTTGTAGAGGAGTGTGGTGAGGACTGCCGAATCCCTGAGCGTTAGAGAATCCTTTTTGTAAGTTTCGGATTCGCGCAGCCACTGCCGAGCATCGCGGCGCTGCGTCTTGAGGCCAGCTGCCACTCGTATATATTGAGCAACTTTGAGGTTATAGGCATCCCAGCCCATTTTTTCTGGGACTTTGTTGGATAGCTTTTGCAGTATATCTGCCAGCTTCGTTGTATCTGGGGTAGGGCAGGCCAGGATGATCTTCGTCTGGGGCGAGATGATACCGGTGCTCATTGCATAATACACCACCGAGGCGGAAAAAGACGTGCCAATCACCACATCTGGCGTGCGGCCAATTTGCGCCACCACATGAGCAAACCACTGGCCAAGATCCTGATAATCCCGCAGTTCGGGCTGTACCGAGCCACCATGCCCAGGCAAATCAACGGCATAGACTGCATAGCCAAAGTTTACATATCGCTCAGCCAGTGGCATCATGTCGAGCTTGCCACCCGTCACACCGTGGAAAATAAGTACAGCTTTGTCTGCGGTAGTATTGCATTCGTACCAGCATACCCCCTGAGCTGTCTTTTCTTGGCAGCCAAGCATATGGCGCAGCTCTTGCAATGTTGGGATAGTTTGATGCTTCATAACGACCCCTTATTATAGGTTATTCCTCAGCTCGGTACAACTATCTGCTATACTATATACTACTATGCGTACAAATCATCTCTCTGTTGCTATTGTCTTGGACGATAAATTCCCCTCAGCCAGCGGTGTGAGCCGGTCAATCCAGACCCAGATCGAGGAGCTCACCCAGCTTGGCCACCATGTCACGCTCATTGCACCCCAGACCGATCTTGAGCCGCCAGAGCATGCCACAGTAGTGCCCGTTGCTTCGTTTCGGTTTCCTGGGTTGCCGCTCCATACACGCATTATCTATGCCTCTCGTCGGGTAGCACGAGCAATCAGCCAAGAGCACCATTTTGACATCATCCACAGTCAAACCGACACTGGTGCACTACTGCTCGCAGCCAACATAGCCCGAGCGCAGGGTATCCCACATATCCATACCTTTCACACCAACATGGCTGGCTCACACACGATGCCAGTGCCAACATTCTTTGCCAGCCTTGGGTTTCGGCTCTGTGCGCTGCTAACCGCTCGGATTCATCAGCGTCATTTACACAGCCAGCGCATAACTGCCCCGCAGCTTGCTAGTGAGAGCCGGATTGGCCAATTTGATTGGCGCACTCAGGCCATCATCGCCCGCGCCGTCGATGTATCTACCACGCCATCACACTATATGTCTGCGTATATTCGCGCTGCTGCACGTGGTGTAGACCTACCTGGCGCAATTATACCAACAGGATATAACCGCACGTTTGAGGCTTATGCTCAGGCCACTCAGCGCCAACGCCAAGATGATGGCAAAATTCGCTTCATCACCATTAGCCGCCTCGTCAAAGAAAAGCGCCTCGATGTTATCATCCAAGCCTTCCAGCAAGCAGCCATCCCACAGAGCGAGCTCTATATTGTTGGTGATGGGGCAGAATCCAAAAGACTAGCTCGGCTTGCGCAAGGTTCTCCCAATATCATATTTACTGGCCATGTTGGTGGCCGCAAGGCGATCGTCCAGCTCTTGCGCGACGCTGATGTATTTGTGCTTGCCTCGTATCGTTTTGATAATCAACCAATCGTCATACCTGAGTCTCTCGTTGTTGGCGTTCCTATTCTCTACTGTGATGACCGACTCGACGTTGGCCTTAACCAGAGCAATAGCCTCCTCGTCCAGCCAGATACCGCCAGCCTTGCAGCGGGCATGCAGCAGATTGCCGAGCCAGCCTACCATCAGCAGCTCGTTGATGGCACAAAGAGTGTTTTGACCGAGCTATCACCCCAAGCCACTGCCACTGCTTATGCACAACTATATCAGCAAACGATTAAACAATACCACAAAAGATAACTCACTCGCCACATAGCCAGATCATCTGCTATACTACCCCCATGACTACCTTATACTCCTGGAACGTCAACGGTATTCGTGCAGTGATAAACAAGGGCGAATTTGCCCGCTTTATGGCGGCGCACAACCCCGATATCCTATGCCTGCAGGAAACGAAAGCGCAGCGCCAGCAGGTAGAACTTGACCTGCCGGGCTACCACGAGCACTTTTATAGCGCAGCCAAGAAGGGCTATAGCGGCACGGCAGTCTTTAGCAAAACCGCACCAGTGCAGTGGCGCGATGGCCTGCCAGCCGAGCTGGTAGAGCAGTTCCAGCTCGCGGCAGATAGTTACGGCAGCCCAAACGATGAAGGCCGTGTCATCACAGCGGAATTTGCTGGCTTTTGGCTGGTAACTTGCTACACACCCAATAGTAAAGGGGACTTAAGCCGGCTTGCCCTGCGCGCCAAGGCCTGGGACCCTTGCATGCTGACGTACTTGCAGGGGCTGGAGGCTGGCCAGTACGGCCCAGCCAAGCCCGTACTCTACTGCGGGGATATGAACGTCGCCCACGAGCCAATAGACCTTGCCAACCCACGCGCTAACCGGGGCAAGCATGGCTTTACAGACGAAGAGCGCGCTGGCTTCCAGCACTACCTAGACGCTGGCTTTGTAGATGCCTTCCGCGCCGCTCACCCCGGCCAAACCGATGCCTACACCTGGTGGACACACTGGGCCAACGCCCGGGCTCGCAACGTGGGCTGGCGGATCGACTACTGGCTAGCCTCGGCAGCAATCGCCCCACGCATCACCAGCGCCCACATCCACGCCAGCCAAATGGGCAGTGACCACTGCCCGGTTAGTATTACGCTGAGTGAGCCAATAATGTAAGGCTAGGGGGCGCGATAAACACGCAAACCTTGACGCACCCCTCATATATTGATATATATATATTAGCTTCTCGTAATCCAGCGAGAGGCGAACCCAGAAGAGGAAGAAAAGGAGGTGAATTCCCATGCTCGGCGGTAGTGGATCCTGATAGTGCAGAGGGTGCGCAAGCACGCGTTTGCGCACCCTCTGCGCCCCAACTCCTATCTCCTTCTTACCCAACCTAGTCGTCAGCGCTACTCTTACTAGAGTATATAGAGCTCCTAGGTTGGGCTTTTCTTTTTCGTGTTTTTCTACTCACTCCCACCGCTCCAGTACCTCGACATTGTATATTAAGATCACAAGCACTAGTAGCAAGACATCACTCCAGCAGCAATGCATAGCAAGCACCACCTCCTTCGCGGTATAATAGCTCTATGCTGAGTATTTTCCCCCTATATTATCTCCGTCCGCCAGAGCGAGGTGACTGCGCATGAACATCCCCTACTGGCAGCAGCAAACGCCGGCCAAGCCGCTCTACCCAGACATCGCCTGGAACAAGCCTCAGCAGCGAGCACAGGCGGGCAAGCTGGGCATTATTGGCGGCAACCGGCTGAGCTTTCGTGCCATCGAGCATAGCTATACTACTGCACTCGCCACAGGGGTAGGGCAGGCACGCGTGGTACTGCCAGATGCCCTGCGCGGCACTATTCCTGCCAGCGTGACGGATACGATTTTTGCCGCAAGCAACAGCAGCGGCAGCCTGGGCAACGAAGCCTGGCCAGAGCTGCAAGCCCTCACTGGCTGGGCCGACGCACTCCTCCTCATCGGCGACGCAGGCCGCAACAGTCAGACCGCCATCGTCTATGAAAAGCTCGTGAGCCACACCACCACACCACTCATCATCAGCCGTGATGCGGTCGACCTGCTTATGCCAAGCGCCCCACAGCTTGCCAGCCAGCCAAACATCCTCATCATCGCATCATTCTCGCAAGTCCAAAAGCTACTGCGCACGCTGTACTATCCCAAGATCCTCACCTTCCGCATGCCGCTCCTTCAGCTGGTCGAGGCGCTACACAAGTTTACCGTCACCTATCCACTCACCCTCGCCACCTTCCACGCCGATACTATCCTCATCGCTCAGCACGGCACCGTCACGTCAACACCATGGTCGCAGCCAATGGCACTCTGGCAGGGCACGGTGCCAACACGCATTGCCGCCTATACTATGTGGAACCCAGCGATGCCTCTCCAGGCAGCAACGGCCAGCTTGCTAGGTGGGAAGGAATAGGTATTAGGTATCGACTCCGGAACTTTTGTTATAGCTATTTGCAATTCTCTTCTTTATCCCTTCGACGAGTGAAGGGAAGTATATAAGTCGCTTTAGCCCTAAAACTCGGACAACATTTCTATGATCTGCTTTTTCCTTGAATGACAAACGACAGACACATTCAAGCACGATGAATATACCGATGAGACTATCCAAAGCAATGGTATTTTATATCCTACCAAGGCAATAGAGGCAGGGAAGGGTGAGAAAAGGGATTTGTACGCAATATACAGTGTCATTATTATGCTGTTCGTTTTTTGTGTTCAGATCATACGAAGTACAAATCATGAACAAATGTTTGCGTCATGCTCGTTTATTACCTCTGTTATTATGCTGGACAAAAAAGTAGCACAAGCATAAAACACCGCCAAATACTATACCGAAAGCCTCTTGTTGCATGGTGTTCTATGCTTGCACGAATGCCAGCATTATATATCTTATTTATAGAACATAAATAGCACTATTCTACTGGAAATCAAGTACTCATACCATGTTTTGCGGTAATATTTAGCTTATCGGTAATGGCAGATCGCCTATTTTCTCTTGCACTATAGAGCAAAAAGTAGGTGAGTAGTATATTTGTTCGCCCTAGTTTGTGCGCTCCGTCAACCATGATACATGAGTAATTAGCGTGTTCAGTACATCCTCATACTGCTCTCTTTGTTTTGTGTATCGCTTACGCAGCCACATCACTTGCCTTATTCAGCAAATAGAAGCCACACAGTCTCAGCCTGGATAAAGGTCTATGTCACATGGTGGGTAATCTAATCTCGCTCGTCTATCTGACTAAGGGTACAGGATAGAATCGGGTGGTATAGATGGAATATCTTGAGGTTGAATACCGTTATCCTTAGCTAACTATGCCTGCAGAAGCTAACTACGGCCTATATTAAGCCTCTATCGAGTAGGGGTGTAAATGGTCTAGCTACTCGTGCCACCATCCAGGATCCACAATGTAAAATACATATTTACACTGCTCTTGCAGCCTAGGAGTGGGCTGAGAGGAAGGACAGTCAGAGAAGTTTAATCTTCTCATCGGAGTAACTCACTTTACAATCACGCAGATGAGACCAATCAAAAAGAAAAGAGGGCACACAGCTTATATCGGATCAATGATTTACTTTCAAAAACCAAGCAAATAAAAAATCACCCGTCCATGCAAAACGGGTGATTTTTGGGTTATCCGCAAACGGTTATTTATTTGCGGTGGCGGCTTACGTAGTAAGCGGCACCTGCAGCAGTGAGGCTACCAATACCAGCCAGCGGCAGGAGGGTACCGCCCAAGCCGGTGTGTGGCAACTCAGCTACTGGAGGAGTTTGCTCACACTTCGACATGTCGGTGGTGTAGTCATTGCTTACTTCGTTGCGGCGAACTTCGACGATCTTCTTGTCAGAGATGCGGCAAACCTTGACCTTGTCACAGTCAGCGACATTCTTTGAGTGCTTCTTCTCGTCGAATTCTTTTTCCTTGATGGTGACAATAGCACCAGTCTTCAGCTCACAGACCTTCATCTTGTCGCAGTCTTTGACGTTCTTTGAGTGCTTAGTAGCGTCAAATTCGCTTTCCTTGATGGTGATAATGGTGCTGCTGCTCAGCTCACATACTTGGATGCTTGGCTGAGGTGTTACCTTGATAACAACCTGGCAGTCCTGGCTGGTCTTCTCAACGTTGGTGCTACCACCTTCGTTGCCAACTACGGTCATCTTAACAGTGTATGTGCCTTCTTTGGCGTAAGTGTGGCGAACGGTTGCGCCGCCGGTGGCAGTCTTGCCGTCACCAAAGTCGTACTTGTACGTAGCGACCTTTGCACCTTCCTTAGCAGTTGCCTTGGCGGTGAATTGGTATTCGTTGCGCGAAACCTGGGTAGCTTGCAGTGCGTCGCAGGTCAGGCTTGGCTTAGCTGGTGGGGGGGTTGGAGTGCCCCAGGTAGGGTTACCACAGTCCTTGATAACACCAGCGATAAACTTACCGTTGTTGTCGAACCATGCGTAGATGTTGAAGGTTGTCTTACCCAAGATGAAGCTGTCGCCCGTTGGGTATTGGTAGTAGGTGTGACCACCTGCAGTGCGCTGACCTTCAGCCTTCTTTTGGTTGGTGCCAGCCTTGGCCTGCAGGGTGCGAGCACCAGTAGCAACAACCCGGCCACCAACAGTGATGTTGCCGTTGGCGTCAACCGTACCTTCTTGCATGTTGGCACCGTTAACCATTTGCTCGGTAATACCGAACTGGGTGTAGAGCTGGCGGATCTCTGTGCGCTTTACATAGGTGCTGCGCAGCGTCTGCACATCCTTTGTACCACACTCGACAACGTTAAAGTTGCTACAACCTGCCGAGAGTGCTGCCGATGCTGGCTGCGCTACCCACAGGCTACCGATTGCTGCGCCGGCGACAACACCGAGTGCAACAAACGATTTTGCTAGTTTGTTCATTTGTTTTCCTCCTCGTCATTATTAGACGTTATGTGTTGAGATTATCATGTCCTTTATTTTTTGTCAACAATACTTTTTCATATATTGTGCTTATGCTTAAATCCATATTTTGTGGCTGCTGTTCTACCACAAAATTATGATCGTAGCCACCGTTATATCATGGTTGCGTGCAAGCGATGTTCGATGGTGTCGTACTTGCAAACATACAGCGTACGCTCTGTACTTTCTTCTGTTGCGTAGGCATGTAATTTACTCGGCTTTTTGACCATTATTTTCTCGAGCCTGTTTGTCGCTAGTTGTCTAGTCGTTTAGGGTAGGCGAGGAGGAGTATCGAATGAAGAGAGTGGCTGACTCAGGTATGTCTCCATAGGGGGCCCCTGCACGAGAGGCTAGCCAAGTACAGCGCAATCTGCTATACTGACAGAAGTTGCAGGATAGGGCTGCAATTGATCTTACACACGCCGCGGTGGTGGAATTGGTAGACACGTCAGACTCAAAATCTGATGTCCACTCGGACGTGCCGGTTCAAGTCCGGCCCGCGGTACCAGTGTTTATTCAGCTGTTTTCCGAAAAATAAGCCGTGATGTCGGCTTATTTTTTTGATTAATAACTCTTATTCTTCGAATATATCGGTCTCGAGAGCGTAGGCACGGGCAGGTAACTTCTTATCCAAGGTGGGCTTTGAAACGCAAGCGATATATTGGTATATCAAAGCTAATATTGTATACTGGAAGTAGTTATGCAGCCACAAGATTCGTCACGCACAACATCACGAGGGCACTCATCATCGCAGAGCCGCGATGCACGGCTTAGTGAAGTGCGTGGGCAAATTGATGCGCTGTACAATACGTCGAACAGTAGCGGTGGCACAAGCCGCCCAACTATGCAGCCCATCATTGGTAATGCGCCGACTCGCCAGCCAGCGCCCAGCACAAGCGCCAAGGCGGCTACCTTCTCAGTTCCAAACCTCGCCAGCAAACCAGCCAGCCATGCACCAGTGGTGCGGCACGCGATGGGTGGCGTTCAGCACAGCCAGACGGCTTACCGCCCAGGTGCTCAAGCATGGCGTCAGAGCCAAGCAGCTGCAGCGTCAAACGCTCACTCAACACCTGTCACCCGTGAGCGCGATATCTCATCCATCACACCGCGCAGCCGCTCACAGGCGCACTACATTGGTACATCAGCCCAAGCGTCGCAATCACCACCGCCCGCACCAGCTCGCACTGCCTCTACTTCTTCAGCGCAGACCCAGCAGTCCACATCTCAAGACAACCATGTCAAGCAGTCAACAGCGAGCACACATCAGCCGCAGCAACCAGACAGCCAGCGCCCTGCTGGTGCACCACGCCAGCCCACCGCCAACCAAAAGGCTGCTTGGCAGCAATACCACAGCGCCTGGCAAAACTATTATCAGCAGTATTATGAGCGCTACTACCTAGGCCAAGTCAAGAAGGCCGAGGAACGCCTCGCCGAGCAAGCCAAAGCTCACGACGCCGATGCGCCTCACGCCACCGCAGCCACCACCGATGAACCAGAGGAGCTCACCCAAAGCCAAGCCATGGGCGACCTACGCTCGCGCTTGCTGAGCTCGATCCGCAACGGCGCGAACAAAGTCCGCCATAGCCGACACTTCATCCCCGCGGTAGCTGGTATTTCCGTCATGGTATTATTCTTGGCATTGCAGTACAACCGGGTCTTTTTCTCATACGTTGCTGCCTACACCTCACCAGGCGACCTCGATGCCCAGAGCTATATCATCAGCCCATACGACTCGACCAACGTTGGCCCAGACCCCAAGCTTATCATTCCTAAGATCGCCGTGGACGTACCCATCGTGTGGGATGCCAACGCTGCTAGCCAAGCCTCACTCAATGCCGCTATGGATAAGGGTGTCGTGTGGTTCAACATCCCTGGTGCCAATGCGAAGCCTGGTGAGGTAGGGAACTTCGTCGTCTCAGGCCACTCGAGCAACGACTGGCTCGATAATGGTAAGTATAAGTTTATTTTCGCGCGGCTCGAGCAAATGCAAAAGGGTGACAATATCTATGTCAATTACAACGGCAAGCGCTACACCTATACTGTCACTGGCTCACAAGTCGTCAAACCGACCGATGTGCACGCGCTGCAAACCAACGCCACCAAGCCAACTATGACGCTCATCACCTGTGTGCCACTTGGTACCGACCTCAACCGTCTACTCGTCACAGCCGAGCAAGTCAGCCCCGACCCATCCTCCGCCAAGAAAGAAGCATCTCAAACCACTACCAACAGTAGCAGCAACAGCAAGAGCAAGAGCGCCATGCCAGGCAACTCGCCAACCTTCGTCCAACGGGTCGGCAACCTGTTTTCGGGGCGGTAAGTTAACTTTATAAACCAGTGTGGCATCTACGCTTGAAAGTGCGATATTTCTCACTGGTTACTCTGGTAGTTCGTATAGCAGTATAAAGACGAAGGAAAGTGTGCTATCGCGAAGAGATATGCGAATATGAGAGCGCATTGCCGAACCGCATAGTGTCATAGCAACAAGAAAAGTACGTAGAAATAACAACGATTACTGGCTAACATACCTGCTAGCGACCTCTGTTATCTTGATGAATATCTCGTGAATCTTGCGACTATTGCTTTTTGGAGCTTTCCTCGACACTTGACGGCGTGCTCATATATTGATATATATATTAACTTTTTGCTCAAAGCATGTCTTGGAGCGAAGAGTCGCTCCTGGCTTCGAGCTCACTTCTTGAGAGAGGAGGTGAGAAGGATGCCTGTAATTGTACTG
>ERZ773100.768-NODE-768-length-15926-cov-6.180770_pt1 | contig 15926 bp, 10 predicted proteins | sample MGYA00511119_ERZ773100 | MGnify/ENA primary metagenome ERZ773100 (study PRJEB29015, sample SAMEA2738000) | human oral metagenome | biome: human oral; feature: human-associated habitat; material: dental | place: China | collected 2111 ...
TACCAATCGTCCAAGATTCGTATAAGCTTCCTATAAGCTCTCTATAAGCTAACCCAAGCTCTTTTCAACCAAAAAACACTTTCCCCAGTTACTTATAATTCCTTTTTATTTCCTTTTACAAAGTCCTTGTGCTTCTATTCTGTATATTTTTCGTAACATAAATACTACGATATTTCTTACGTTGAGCTCACGTTAACTTATTGATTACTTACGTTTTTACCAGAAAAATAACTTTTAGTAAAGAAAAATGTACAATAAGTAAAGTGCTTTTTGTTAAGTATTCCTTAATTTTGTCCCAAAGAAAAAACTTTAAATTTTATATAATGAAAAGCATCATTAGCATTTGTATTTTGCTGTTCAGTATCCCAATGCTGGCGCAAAAAGTAACTATTACGGGGGTAGTTACCGATGAAAACAAACAACCCCTCCCTGGTGCAAGCGTTGCTGTAGAGCACGCACATTCAGGTACGGCTACTGATTTTGAAGGGCGTTTCTCCCTAAGTGTAGCTCCTACCGATAAAATAGTAGTGAGCTTTATGGGCTATCGCTCCAAAACCATAGCCGTAGGTAAAACACGTACTTTCAATGTATCTCTCGAACCTGAGGTCACTCAGATTGATGAGGTAGTGCTTGTAGGGTACGGTACACAGCGCAAAAGCGATATCTCTACGGCAGTAGCTTCGGTGAAAATGGCAGATATCGCCCAAAGCAGTCCGTCGCAGGTATTGCAAGCGTTGCAAGGTAAAGTGAGTGGGGTGCAAATCATCTCTTCCGATGGTTCTGCTTCCAGCGGACTCACATTTAGAATTCGCGGGGTGAACTCCATCACAGGAGGTACGCAACCGCTCTTTGTTATTGATGGGGTGCCTATGCCTACCCAAAGGGTAACCAATACCAATGAAGATGTGGCTACCAATCCGCTACTCAGCTTAAACCCTAACGACATTGAGTCAATGGAAATCCTTAAAGATGCCGCAGCAGCAGCTATCTACGGGTCTAACGGTTCTAATGGGGTAGTGCTTATCACCACCAAAAAAGGTAAGGAACTCGCTAAACCTAAATTTAACTTCAGTTATGCAAGTTCTATTGAAATGATGCCTAATATCCCTTTGAAGGTGCTCAGCGCTGAAGATTATGCTCACAAAATGCTCGATTATGGCACTTGGGGCAATCAACCTCAAATAGACTTTTGGCAACGAATGATTGCCGAAAAAGGCTGGAATCACCCTGCCGTAAAAGATTGGCTGAAAGAAGTTACCCAAACAGGTACCAAAAACGAAGCTAACGGTAGTATCACGGGTGGTACCGACCAAACCCGCTATATGCTTTCAGTGGGCTATCTGAACCAAGAAGGACTTATCAAACGTTCTGCTTTCAATCGCTTTACTTCACGTCTCAACCTTTCACAGAAGATTAACGATAAGATGAATGCAGGTATCAACCTCTCTTATGCCGTTTCTAAGGATAAAAATCCCGTAAGCGATTGGTCTCAAAATGGAGTGGTTCTCAAAGCTTTGCAAACTTCTCCTTTCTTAGACTACCCTGGTTTTGGTACCCTGATGAGCTATCCTAATATTCGTACGATGAGCCCTAAGGTAGCAGTAGACCAAGTGGATATCAACACCAAATACAACGAGCTCAACGCCAATGTATACCTCAGCTATCAACTGCTTAAAGATTTGACTTTTAACACCAGTGCTTCTTACCGTTTACACACTATTGGTCAAGACCGTTTTTGGGGACCTGACACTTGGTTCGGACAGTCAGAACGTGGACGTATGGAACTCTCCCATCGCAATGAGAACAGCTGGGTATATGAAGCCCGTTTACAGTACTCTAAAAGCGTCAATAAACACTATTTTTCTATAATGGGTGCTTTTGAAGCCAATAAGTATTGGACAGATTATACTTATAACAAGTCTACCAACTTCGAGGATACCAAACAAGGTATTTGGGGTATCAACCAAGGGTTAGTAACCTACGCACCATTGTATACTTATGATGGCAACCAATTGGTATCGTACATCAGTAGGGCTACTTATAGTTATAACAACAAGTATGTACTCAATGCTTCTTTGCGTGCCGATGGTTCTTCTAAATTTGGTAAGAATAACAAATACGGTTATTTCCCTGCTGTTTCTTTGGCTTGGAATGCTCACGAAGAAGACTTTATTAAGAAAATAGAAGCTATTTCTAATTTGCGTTTGCGCGGTAGTTTTGGTATGACAGGTAACAACCAAATCCCATCTTACCAATCATTAGCACAACTCGCCAAAAACAAAGTAGTATTAGACGGTAACAAAGTGGAAATCGGTCGTTATACCAGCAATATTGCTAACGACAATCTTAAATGGGAAAGCCAAAAGCAATACAATATCGGTTTAGATTTGTCCTTCCTCAAAAATCGCTATACTCTTTCTACCGAATTGTATTACAAACGCATAGACGATATGCTTTTGGAAGTGAATATCCCTTCTACTTCGGGATTCCAAAAAGCGTGGAAGAATGCAGGTTCAATGGAAAACAAAGGTCTCGAAGTGAGCCTCAATGCACAATGGTTGCGTGAAGGCGATTTCAAATGGACAACCGATTTCAATATTTCTTTCTACCGAAACAAAATCCTTTCGTTAGACGAAGGTCAGTATCAACAGTTTTACGACCGTGGTATCAATTCCAAAATTAAAAGCGATGTGCTCTTGCGCGTAGGTATGCCAGTAGGTATTTACTACGGTTATGTAGCCGATGGCGTATTCCACAACCAAAACGAAGTGGATAATGCTCAGCCAGGGCCTAACGTAGCCTTAGGCGGTTTGCGTATAAAAGACATCAACCACGATGGTGTAATCGATACTAACGACCGTGTGCCCGTAGCCGATGTAAACCCATTGCACACTGGTGGTATAGGCAACACTTTCTCATATAAAGGTTGGGAATTGTACGCTTTCTTGCGTTGGTCGTATGGCAACGATGTAGTAAACGGTAATGCTTACTACCTCACTGGCACTAAGAATATCGACAATATCACACAAAGTGTTTATAACAACGTGTGGTCGGAAGCTCACCCCGACCGCAACTTCCCACTCTTTGGAGGTGGTTTCTGGGCTGAAAACGCTTTTCGTAGCGACTTGGTAGAAGACGGTTCTTTCTTGCGTTTGCAAACTGTTACTCTTAGTTACAACTTGCCTAAAGAAGTATTAGAGCCTTATAAACTCAGCAAATTGCGTGTAGGCGTTACCGGTACAAACCTTGCGCTTTGGACGCGCTATTCAGGGTTTGACCCCGAAGCCAATACGGGCTATGGCACCATAGCTCGTTTAGCACCAGGACTTGATATGAGTCCGTACCCACGACCTACCTCACTTTTGTTCTCAGTAGAAGTTGGTTTTTAAAAGATATAGATTATGAAATTACATATTATCACTATTATAGCAATAGGGGCAAGCCTCGGATTGAGCAGTTGTGCTAAGTTCTTAGAAGAAGACCCCAAGAGCACCCTTACGTCTCAATTTTTCTATGAAAATGAATTGGATGCTCGCCAAGCGATGAACGGTACTTACCGTTACCTCACCGATGTGTACATCACAGGACACGGCACCAAACAAATTAGTACCGACCTTGCCAAACGCGCTGATTGGGACGAAGGACAAGGCTTGCGTAACTATAAATTTGGCCCTGACAACGATTATATCACCCAAATGTGGCAACAACACTATGCTGCCATTAAGAACTGCAACTCGGTAATCGATAATGTAACCGAACACCAAGGTCGTATCAATAACTGGGAACGTTATGTAGCCGAAGCTCGTGGTGTGCGCGCTTACTTGTACTTCGATTTGGTGCGTTGGTTTGGCGATGTGCCTTTGGTATTAAAAGAAACTGAATCGCTCGACGACCTCAAAGTACCTCGCACCCCACAAAAGCAGGTGTTTGAGCAAATTATTGCCGACTTTACTTATGCAATGGCTCACGTAGCCGAAAAAGACGATAGAAGCAATGGTTATCAATACGGGCGTATTACCAAAGATGCTTGCCGCGGTTTCTTAGCTAAAGTACACTTGTGGCTCGCCTCAGTAGCAGAACGCGACGGACGTGAAGTGCTTGGTTCGGCTACTGAAAACTATACCAAAGCAATGAACTATGCCAAAGAGGTCATACAAGGCGGTCGCTACCAATTAGTAGAATACTATCCTGATGTATTCAACGCTAAAACCAAAATAAGCGAAGCTCCAAAAGAAGTCATTTGGTGCGTACAAGGGCTTACAGGCGACGATACAGGTACACTGACAGGTATGCTTTACGGAATGAGAGGTAACGAAAACTTAGGAGGTTCGTGGGATAACATCTCCAGTTCCGATTACCACCGTATGATTTATGAACCCTCCGACTCTATTCGCCGATTGTGGAACTGCCCACGTGTGCAAGTGCTCGACAACGGTAAGTTATGGGGTTGGGATTATAAAATCTATTGGGATACACGTGTAGACCAACCTCTTAGTAAGGCTACCGAAAACAATAGCTGGGTAATGTGGAGTATCGGTAAGTTCCGCCGTTTCCCATTAGCTGATGTCTCTTCGTATAACTACAAAAACTTCGGTATGGATGAGCCGTTACTTCGCTTTGCTGATGTACTCCTCATCTATGCGGAAGCTTATAATGAGATAAATCACTCACCAGGTGCTTACACACCCTCATCTTCTTTAGCAATGAATGGCTCCAACGTGAACAGTGCTTACGATGCGGTGAATTTAGTGCGTAAACGTGCTCGTATTTCTAACAAAGCAGGCGGACGTGTGGTGCACCGCGATGTATTGCCTCGTGATTTGGATAAAACCCATATCAACGATGTAAACACCGTAGTACCCGATTGGAAACCCTCCTCTTATGGTTATGACTATGCAGGTACTGCTATGTGGACAGCCAAACATTACAGCGATGATTATACCGCTTTCCGCACTGAAATTTTAAACGAACGCGCACGCGAGCTTGTAGGAGAAGTTACCGACCGCTGGTGCGACCTCGTACGTCGTGGTATTTTGGTACAAGCCTTTCAAAACTGGCGTATTTATAATCCGTTTATCAGTGGGGAAGAACGTCGTATTCCACCTCCTCTTACTCCTGAAAATGTCCGCCCTTATCACCAATTGTTACCTATTCCGCTTAGCGAATTGGACACAAATAAAAATTTAACTCAAAATCCTGGATACTAAAATGAAAACACATATATTACTCATTAGCGGGTTGCTACTCACGGCTTTGGGTGCTTGTACTAAGGACAAACCCGAAGACGTAGACCTATCAGTAACAGCTGATAAAACCCAAGTGAAGGTAGGAGACCCCGTAACTTTTACTATTCATCATAATGTAAATGCTTTGGCTATTTACACCGGTGATGAAGGACACGATTACCAAAAGAGTATAGACAATGTACTCAAAGGGAAGACTTCTGAGGAATTGCAAGGTAAAAACTATCGCCCTACCGACCCTGATGTGAAACCTTACAAAGTAGACTTTACTTCTACACAAGTAGGAAGCACTACCTTAGCCGATGGCGCTTTTGAAGTGCGCAATGCCAATAGTGGAGAAAACTTAGTGGGCAAACAAGCCGAAGTAGTAACCGATGCTACCATAGGTAAAAATGTAGTGAAAGTGAATGCCAAACACCCTAACTGGTGGTATGAAGCTTTGCGCCTTAATGTAAACACCAAAGTAGGAAGTAACAAGAAGATGACTTTACGAATGAAGTTTGCGACAACTACTTTGAAAAGTACTAACGACCAAAGCGAACACCCCGAAGAAACAAAGTTCCCTATCGTGATATTCTTAGGAGGAATTGCTGAAGGAGAAACAGCAGTCACTTTCAAAAAAGAAACCGTTTGGGATTTATTTGTAGAACCCAAAACTGAGTATACCGATTACACTTTTGATATTGGTCGTACCATTTCAGCGTGGGAAAGTGCTGTAAACAAAAAAATGGCAACGCTTTCTTATATTCAGATTCTGTTTACTACCGTGGGTGCTGGCATTGGCTATATAGGCGATTATTTTGTTGAATCGGCTAACTTTGGAGCTATTGACTATAAGGCTTTCGATACAGGAAAAGGTATTACTATTACCGATGATTCTGGTGTGACCAAATACACTCATACGTATGACAAAGCAGGAACTTATGAGGTAGTGGTAGTGGGCAGTAGCAGTGGTTTTAAAAGCTATTCAAAAGACGGCTATAAAACTGATGTAGGAACTGTAAGTGCTGACGAGTACAAGTACAACACTGAATACCGCACTATCAAAATTACGGTAACCCCATAGGATAGTGATAAGGTATAATCTGTACGAATAGGGTAAAGAAAAGACGAAGGAAAGGTGAACGAAGAGTGGCTCTACAGTGGCTCTACAGTGGCTCTACAGTGGCTCTACAACGAACAAAAGACGAAGGAATGACGAACAAAAGGCGAATCTAAGATGAAGAAATGAAGGTTACTTATCAGTTTTTAGATTTGGGTATTTTGAGCTTTTGATAAGGATTTTATATCTTTGCCCTCTAAATGAAATTTTAACAAATGGACAGAACGATAAAGCTCCTGCGAATCCTGCTGTTGTGGTATTTTCTCTTTCCTATCGCTTTCACAGAAGAGTTGGTGGTGAGAATTCAAGCGCAAGAAACTTTCCTTTTCCACCATCTTACGCGCAATGAAGGTCTGTTGCACGACAACGTTACTTGCATTGCTCAGGATTCGTTGGGCTTTATTTGGTTAGGCACCCACAGAGGGCTCAACCGTTTCGATGGCTATACCCTCGATGCCTACAAGTACGAGCAAGACCCTATCAACTCGGTGTACTACAACCGTGTGTACAGTTTGCAACCTATGGGGCGTTACCTTTGGGTAGCTACCGAAGCAGGAGTAGCTTGTTTTGATATTCGGCTCAAACAGTTTGTCAATTTCAAAATAGACGACCCTCTTGATTTGGCTTTCTATACCAAAGTAAAACTCTTACAAAAAGGCACAAACAATGAACTTTGGCTTTTGAGCGAAAACCAAATTAGGCGTGCTAAGGTAGTGTGGAATCAGCGCGAGAAGGCACTTACGCTGAAAACATTGCCTATTGGCTCTGTCTCACAACTCACTACTTCGCAACTCAATCCGCAAATAGCGGTGAGTGAAAAAGGAGAAGTGTGGCTTTCGGGGTTCCCTTGGTTATCGGCTTACGTTCCCGAAAAGGGCACACTAAAAGCTTTACCTGAAAAGGTAAACAACATAGGTTCGGGTATCGTAAAGATGCTCTATGCCGATGGCTATTTGTGGGTGATTTACCGAGATAGCTTAGTGAAGTACTCCTGTAAGCCCGATAACACCTATACGATAGTCGCTAAAAAGGAATTTGACCTGAACAAACATTTGCTTTCTCTTACACTGAGCGGGCAATACGTGTGGGTAGTGAATGAAGAAAGTATCTTTCAGTTGGATAAAAACAGTCTTTCTCTGCTGAAAGAACACAGTCACTCGCCTTTGAATCCGTATTCAGCAAGCAATCATATCAACAGTGTGTTCTTAGACAAGGAGAGCAATTTGTGGGTATCGGCTTGGTCTAATGGTGTATCGTACAGCAGTACGCGCGATGCGTTCTTCAAGACGGTATGGATAAAACCCCAGAGCAAAGTGGGTTCGGAGTTTGTAAGCACGATGCACTACGACCCCGATGGCTATGTGTATATAGGCAATAAGTTCGGCGGAGTGATTAGGTTTCACACCCAGAGCCAGCAGTTAGACGAGCACTATTGCAATGCTCCTGAGCTTTCGCCTAACGTTACGAGTATTCAGAGCGATAAAGCACACTTGTACGTATCGGTTCGCGAACGGGTATGGGTGATAGACAAGCAAAGCCGACGCATTATCGGTTCGTTTGCAACACAGTGCAACGATTATATATTTGATATCAAGCTCGATACCTTTCACCGTTTGTGGATTACAACCTATTCAGGATTGGAATGCTTTGAAGAGCAAAAAGGACAATGGCAAAACGTATACACTTTTACCGAAACAACGCCTGAACCTCGTAGGTTATCTACTAACAAGCTCCACAAAATATATGTGGATAAAGCTAAGAACGAACTTGTGATAACCTCGGTAATGGGCTTAAACAGATTGCAACTCAATGCCAAAGGCGAGGTAGTGCGTGTGCTCAAATACGCTGCCGACGCTAAAACCCCGCACAGCCTGAGTAGTAATTATCTTTGGGCAATTGATAAAGACAAAGATACTTATTGGATAGGCACTATGGGTAGCGGACTCAACAAGGTGGTTCTCACTGATAACGCTAATGGCAAACTCTCTTATACTGCCGAACATTACGGCATAGAAGAAGGGGCAACCTCTAACGATATTGAAAGTGTGGAAGTAGATGCTTTTGGCAATGTGTGGTGTGGAGGCTTTTACTTGAGTTTCTTTGATACAAAACTAAAACGTTTTGCGGCTTTCAGCAACAACGATGGCTTGCAAGGACACAGTTTCGGGACGGCTTCCTCTTGCAAAGATGCTGAGGGGAATCTGTACTTTGGAGGCTCACACGGCTTTAACTATTTCAAACCACAAGCGCAAATGTTTTCGTCAGCTCACCTAAGAGTACATTTTAGCAGGTTTGAAAACAACGGCAAAGTAGTCAATTCGTCTATAGAGTTTACCGATGCACTTTCGATTGCGTACCCGAACAACGATTTTTCGGTGTACTTCACCACTTTGTCTTACAATGCACCTCAGCGGTTGCGCTACCGTTATAAATTAGAGGATTACGACACTGATTGGCATTATATAGCCGTGAATGACCCTGCCCCACACGCCACTTACCAAAAGCTCCCTTATGGTACTTACAAACTATTAGTAGAGGTAGGCGATTGGCAACAGTGGAGCGGAGCGCAGACCGAGCTTACAGTGGTCTCCAAGCCTCCTTTTTGGCTTACGTGGTGGGCGTACACCCTCTATGCACTTGCCCTTGCAGGCTTGCTGTACATAGGTTTCAGGTACTTTATGCGATGGACGCAAATGAAGCATACCATAGCTGTACAAGAGGAAAAAGAGCGACATAAAGAAGAGCTAATGCAGATGAAAATGCAGTTCTTTACAGACGTCTCACACGAGTTCCGTACACCACTTACCCTAATGAGCCACGCAGTAACTGAAATGGAAGAGGAAATGCCTACCAATAAGTATGTGCATACCCTCAAACGCAATACGGGTAAACTCAGCAATATGGTAAACGAACTGCTTGAAATACACCGTATGGACGTGTATACACCTCAGCTAAAAGCCAATTATATTTCGGCAAACAGCTATGTGCAAGCCATTTACAACGAGTTTAAGGAGTGGGCAAGCAAAGTGGCTATAACCTTGAAATTAACACTACCTGAACAAGAAGTGAAGTTGTGGTTAGATGAGAAGTATTTTAGTAAGATTCTTTCTAATATTCTCTCCAATGCTATTAGGTACTCCAATGCGGGAAGCACTATACGCTTATCGATTTCGGTAGAGAATTTGAGTGAGCTCACACCGCTCTACAAGAGCGCCTTTGAGAACACTGCGCATACCTTACCAGGCAAACAGTTGGTGGTAAAAGTGCAAGATGAAGGCGTAGGGTTGGAGAAGAATACCTTATCCGAAATCTTTGAACGGTTCCACCGTGTAGAGGGACAAGGACAAAAAAGAGTAGGTTCGGGCATCGGGCTTTCTTTGGTAAAATCATTAGTTGAAGCACATCGCGGTGGGATTATCATTAGCAGTAAGCCCAATGTAGGTACCGAAGTCATCATTACCTTCCCTATGGACGATAGTTACTTATTGCCCGAACAGAAGTTACAGGACAGTGCTTTTCAGCTGAAAGAATACTTATCGGACTATGCGGTTGAGTATGAACACATAGGCGAAGACGAGGACGAAATGTTAAATTTGCCCCAAGAAGATAAACCTACCTTGCTTTTAGTAGACGACAATCACGAAGTACTGATGATACTCAAAAACATCTTTATCAAAGAGTACAACATCATTCTCGCCTCCGACGGCGAACAAGCGATTGAGAAGTGCAATCAGCATTTTCCTAATTTGGTCATATCGGATGTGATGATGCCTAAAATTGACGGATTTGAGCTTTGTGCTATCCTGAAAAAGAACCTGCAAACCTGCTTTATTCCTGTGATATTGCTCACGGCGAAATCGCAAATAGAGTCACAAATAGAAGGAATTGAGTTAGGAGCTGATGCCTACCTTACGAAACCTTTTGATGTGAAACTGCTCAAAACCAATGTGCGCAACTTGCTCAACAAGAGCAAACAGCACACTCCTATTGAGAATATCCGTCAGAAGGTGATTGATAAGAAACAACAAGAACAGTTAGACAAGCTCACTCACTTGGTAGTGACCAATATGCAAAACCCACATTTCTCGGTAGATAACCTATGTTTGGAACTCGGTATGAACCGCACTAAGTTGTACAGCTTTGCCAAACAAGCTACCGAGCTTACCTTGGCAAACTACATTCGCAAAATACGCTTAGACAAAGCTGCCGAACTGCTCAAAACTACGGATAAACTCATCAGTGAAGTGTGTTACGAAGTAGGAATTGATAGTCCGTCGTATTTCACAAGAGCTTTTAAAGAACAATTTGGGGTATCACCCTCAGAATTTATTTCAGGTAAGAGGTAAGAGATAAGAGGTAAAAAGTTAACGGCTAAGAACTAATAACTAACGACTAAAAACATACAAATGAAAAGAATATTTGCTTTTATTACTTTGTGTAGTTCGCTATGGGCGAGCGCACAACAGCCCACTGAAATCACCCTACTACCCAATGAACAATGGTGGGGTGGCTTTACGGGCGTAGGCAAAGAGATGCCTTACCAACCATCGGAGCGTATTTACAACTTGCGCACCGAGAATTTTAACAATCAATCGGTGCCCTTTCTGTACTCTAATCAAGGGCGTTATATCGCTTCGGAAGCTCCTTTTGCTTACCAATTTAAAGAAGGAAAGATACTTATCACTCCTTCACGGGCTGAGGTGAGTTGCCACACAGCAGGCTCTACCCTCAAAAGTGCCTATCAGGCAGTGAGTAAACAATTTTTTCCACCTTCAGGGGTAATCCCCCCCGAAGTGTTCTTTACCAAACCACAATACAACACTTGGATAGAACTTATTTACAATCAGAATGAAAAAGACGTCTTAGCCTACGCCAAAGCTATTCTGGACAACGGAATGCCAACGGGAGTAATAATGATTGATGACAACTGGCAAAAAGACTATGGCGTATGGCAATTTCGCCCCGATAAGTTTCCTACACCTAAGGAAATGATAAACCAACTCCACCAAATGGGCTTCAAAGTAATGGTATGGGTATGCCCGTTTGTATCACCCGATAGCCAAGAGTACCGTTTTTTGCGTGACAAAGGCTATTTAGTGAAGAAAAAAGGAGCTGACACCCCTGCTATCCTCGATTGGTGGAATGGGCTCAGCGCTTGCTACGACCTTAGCAATCCCGAAGCCTTTGCCTACTTTGTGAATATGCTTAAAGACCTACAAAAAGAATACGGCATCGATGGATTTAAGTTTGATGCAGGTGACCCAGAGCGTTATTTGGCGGAAGATGTAGACGTTTTCGACCAAAAATCTTACGATACTGAACAGTCTTACCTCTGGGGTAAATTAGGCTTAGAATTTCCTTACAACGAGTTTCGCGCTTGCTGGAAACTCGGCGGACAGGCTTTGGTACAGCGTTTGGGTGACAAGAGTTACTCTTGGGATGGTGTAGCCCGTTTAGTCCCCGATATGATAGCCGCAGGACTCAACGGTTATGCATTTGCTTGCCCCGATATGATAGGCGGAGGGGAATACGGCAGTTTCTTGAATGTAGACCCTACTAAGTTCAATCAGAAACTCATCGTGCGCTCTTGCCAAATACATTCGATGATGCCTATGATGCAATTCTCAGTAGCTCCTTGGCGCATTCTATCGAAAGAGAATTTGGCTATCTGTATCAAATACGCCAAATGGCACGAACAATTAGGCGACTATATCATAGCCGAAGCTAAAAAATCGGCACAAACAGGAGAACCTATTGTACGCAGTATGGAGTATGCTTTTCCTCATCAGGGTTTCGCTAATTGCAAAGACCAATATATGCTGGGCGATAAGTATTTAGTAGCCCCCGTAATGACCGAAAGCGATATTCGCACAGTAAAACTCCCCAAAGGCACTTGGCAAGACGAACAAGGCAAAAAGTACAAAGGAGGCAAAGCATACACCCTAAAAGTACCTTTGGAGCGATTGCCTTATTTTGTAAAGATTAAGTAATAAATTATGCATTGTAAACTTAAAATCCTATGAAAAAATATCTTTTAACATTTTTTGTTTTACTAACCACCATAATCTCTTGCCAAAGCAAAGAAGATGACGTTAACAATGGAGGAGGTACACAGTCACCTACTACCAAAACCTCTACTACTACGTCTACTACCACCCCTATACCACCCGTTACACCCCCAGCAGTTCATTCTCTCAATCAGACAGTGAGATATGAAGGTACTAATGAGGTGTTTTTAAATCCTGAAAGAGGTTTTTTAACCCATCAAGACCAAGGGGAAGGTGATTGGACACTTAATGCAGATTGGGTGAGACAGAAGCGAAATCAGGAGGGGATAAGTCTTATTCTCACGATTTATTATATGAATAACTTTCAAGAGAAAGACATTCCGGAGTACTTTTTAAATCGGATTCGGAATAATATGCGAGTCATTCGCGAAGGAGGCTCTAAGGTGGTTTTACGCTTTGCTTATTCAAAAGACCAAGGTGATTATTACAATGGTAGAGGAGATACCTCGTGGTATTGGACGGAAAGACACCTTAACCAATTGGCACCAATAATTCGTGAAAATGCTGATATCATAGCTGTATGGGAATCAGGTTTTGTGGGTGTTTGGGGCGAATGGTATTACACCAATCATTACGGCTTTGAACCCCAAGAAAACGCAGGAGCTTATGAAGCCCGTAGAAAAGTATTAGCAAAAGAATTGAGCATTTTACCTAAGGATAGAATGGTGTGTGTGCGCTACCCAATGGCAAAGATATTTACCCAAAACATCAATGTGTACACGAATCTTACAGAGGGAAATGCTTACAATGGCAGTGACTTATCACGCATAGGCTTCCATAACGATTGCTTTTTAGCCGATGCTCCTAATAAGGGTACTTATCCTAATGAAAACTACCGCAAGTATATGGAGCGGGAGACGCAGTATGTGGTGATGGGCGGAGAGACTTGCACCTCGCCTAATAGTTTTACAGAATGTAGCAATGCTTTAAGAGAAATGGCTTTGTATCATTGGAGTTATATTAATATGGACTTCCACGAAGGTACTATTAATAGTTGGAAAAACAGATGTATGGACGATATGAAAAGAAAATTAGGCTATCGTTTTGCACTTAATTACAGTAAATTTACGGGTAACCCAGTGCCTGGAGGACATTTGCAAATAGAGCTTGAACTCAAGAATGAGGGCTTTGCTTCGCCGTATAATCGTCGTGATGTGCAGATTGTTTTAGTGAGAAAAGACACTTCGGAAAAACAAGTATTTAAACTCAATGACGACCCTCGACGTTGGTTTGCAGGTAAGACTGTGAAAGTGAAAGCAGATATTACTTTACCTCAACATCTTTCCAAAGGGCTTTATGACATTTATTTGAATTTACCAGACCCTTACCAAAGTCTTGCTCATCGTCCGGAATACAGCGTTCGTTTGGCTAACAAAGGCATATGGGAAGCTCAAACAGGTTATAACAAACTCAATACGATTACGATACAGTAAAGATTAGGATAATAGAAACAGAAGAAAAAGGTCAGCAAGAAGAGTTTTGCTGACCTTTTTTAATAATATAACGTGAGTTCGATGTAAGAAAAGTGTAGCTTACGCTACAGAAATCTTACAAATCTTAAAAAAAATCAAACAAATAGGCAGCAAGCTGCCTGAAAGTCTTGCACGGATAGTCTTTCAATTGACAATTGGCAATTGATAATTGACAAATGTGATATGCACGGATTGGCAACTTCGTTGCTGGATTTCACAGGTTATAACACAAATACTATTGTAAATCAGTTTATATACATCGAACTGACATTAACATAATACCAGAAATACTGATGGGTGATGGTTGATGGAAGGTCGAAAAATTCAAAAGGAAACGGAGGAGTTCGGAAGAGGAGAAGGAGGGTTTTTGATGAAAAAAGGCTATTAGATGGGTATGGTTAGCTTATAGAGAGCTTATAGGAAGCTTATACGAATCTTGGAAGATTGGTATAGAAAGGGTGTATAAGTAGTTGGTAATGAATAGTTAAAAATGGTGAGAAAACACTAATTTTGAGGGAAATAAAACGAAGGAAAAACAAAGTTAATCAGAAGATGAAAACAAGGTAAGAAAGATTATGCAGCTTTATTTGATTTTGTTTTTGACCCGCGTACTAATATAGACCCTAAATACACTATTATAGTAAAATAGGATGGTATTATTTACAAAAAAAGCCTTTGGAGTTCCAAAGGCTTTTTTTATTGTAACATTAAAAAACTTTATTATGATTCTAATGGAATAACAGAAACAAATGATTTGTTATCTCTCTTCTTTTCGAACTTAACGATACCATCGATTTTAGCGTGCAAAGTATGGTCTTTACCAATATACACATTCTCGCCAGCATTGTGTTGAGTTCCGCGTTGTCTAACAATAATGTTTCCTGCGATGGCAACTTGACCACCGAAAATTTTAACACCTAAGCGTTTAGAGTGAGATTCTCTACCGTTCTTAGAACTACCGACACCTTTTTTGTGAGCCATTTTTTCTTAGATTTTTAGGTTTAACAATTATTTTACGATACCACCGTTCAACTCGTCTTGCCATTTTTTAAGTTCGTCCCATTTGCCGTCAGCGGCTAATTGAGCTTGAGCTGCCCAAGTTTGAGGGTCTAAGTGTGCCAAGGTTGAACTTGTTTCTGATAGAATGGTTTTGATTTCTTCAACTGATTTCTTAGCTAATTTAGCAAAGGTGTCTACCCCTGCTGCTACTAAGGCTTCTGCTGCTTTAGGCCCAATACCTTCTATCTTTTTCAAATCATCAGCTTTTGCTGACTTAACAGGAGCTTTTTCTGTCTTAGGTTTTGCTTGGGTACTTTTAGCACCACTTGCAACGATGTTCTCAATTACAATTTGTGTAAGGAACTGACGATGTCCGTTCTTAACTTTGTAACCTTTACGTCTTTTCTTTTTGAACACGAGTACTTTGTCGCCTTTCAAATGTTTCAAAACCTTTGCTTCTACGGAAGCTCCATTTATAGCTGGGGCGCCTACGGTGATGGTTCCGTTGTTATCTAAAAGGAGTACGTTATTAAACGCTACTTTCTCTCCTTCTTGATTAGGCAAACGGTGAACAAACACTTTTTGGTCTTTGCTAACTTTAAATTGTTGCCCTGCTATCTCTACAATTGCATACATAATTCGGTTGCTTTTAATTAATTCAATTTTGGGCGCAAAAGTAAGACTTTTTTTATAAATAGCCAAACTTTTTTGCAAGAAAAATTTGTCTTCTTAGGATTTCCACTCGAATCGCTTTTGGGCTTCGGTTTCTCCTACCTTTACTTTGTTGATATGAGTGAAGGTTATCGCGGGGTCTACTTCAGCAAACTGGAGTGCTTTCTTGATGCAATAATCTATTTTGTAGGCTACGGCTATACATACACGATGCTTATTGACCAGCCCCATAGCCATATAGATGTATTCTCCTAAGGTGAAATAATCCGTGTCGATAAGGTGGATTTCCTGATTGATTTCTTTGGTTAGATTCATGGTTTGGTAAAAGATTAGATTTTGTTTGGGTCAGTGTTAGAATAAATCGTTGGCG
>ERZ773100.770-NODE-770-length-15907-cov-3.095635_pt1 | contig 15907 bp, 13 predicted proteins | sample MGYA00511119_ERZ773100 | MGnify/ENA primary metagenome ERZ773100 (study PRJEB29015, sample SAMEA2738000) | human oral metagenome | biome: human oral; feature: human-associated habitat; material: dental | place: China | collected 2111 ...
GAATTGGCGCCATTTGATGTGCATTTGATTCCAGTCAATGTTAAAGATGAAGCGAGTCTTGCTTTGACCGATCGGATCGAAGAAGCCTTGGTGAATAAAGGCTATGAAGTCTTGGTGGATGACCGAAATGAACGCGCTGGTGTCAAATTCAGCGATAGTGATTTGATTGGACTTCCAATCCGCGTAACAGTTGGTAAAAAAGCAGCTGAAGGTATCGTAGAAGTGAAAATCAAAGCGACAGGAGATACCATTGAAGTTCATGCGGACAATCTCCTTGAAACTCTTTCAATCTTGAACAAATAAGAAAAAGCTTTCTGAGCCCTCACCAGTGTGGTGATGAAACTCAGGAAGCTCTTTTTATTTTTCTTCTTTGAGACCTTGATCTTTGAAATAGGTAAAGAGATCTTGAGGTTTGCCATTGAGGTATTTCTTGAACTCGGCTCTTTCTTCCTCCCCTTGATCTCCGTAGATGGTAGCAAACTCATCTTTCTTGATTTTTGAGAAGTCAGCCTGTAAGACTTTAGCATAGGATTGTTTATCTTTTGAAATTTGAATGCGGAAGCTAAGTCCAGGCTTACCATTTAAGGTTTTATAGATATCGCTATGTTCTAATTCTTCTTGGTAGATTTCCTTTAATTCAGGAAGATCCATGTCTTGCAAATCTGAGGAAATGGGTTCAAAACTAAGGAAAGTAAAAGAGACAATTTCCTCATTCTTGTAGCCAATTTGAATTTTGTTTTGGTGGTGATCACCGAGGTCACTAACAAAGGTCTTGGTTTGGACTTGCTCCTTTTTGTTTTGAGTGGCCTCTTGTTTGGAAGAAGCGGCAGTAGTTCCTTTGCCTTGTTGGCCTTGGCTACAAGCGGTAAGAGCTAGTAGACAGACAGAGGCAAGTAGAAATTTTTTCATATATACTCCTTATAGGTTAATGGTGTTCGATCTTGTATGAAACAAGTTTTGAACAGGTTTCATTATACGATAAAAGTTTTAAAAATGAAAAAATATACAAAAATCTTCAAAATTTGCTTTTAAAAACACCTAAAATCAACAATTTTTATCTATGTGTTGAGTTAATATAAAAGGACAGAGTGTCTTCTTTTCTTCTCAGAAATAATACTAGTTGGAGACTACTGGGGCAAGGAATTCAGAAAATATATTACATATTTATGACAAAATGTTACACAATTGTAACAAAGTTACAATGTTTTATCAGTTAGCCCTCTAAACTTGACATTCTGGCAATATTTCATTAAGATATTTTTAAGTAAATAATACAAACAGGGAGCAAAAGGTAAAATATACAGTTATCTGGCATTTTACTAATTCGTACTAAAATGTATTGTTTATGAAAAAAATATAAGGGTATCAGCCCAAAAGGAGAAAAATATGGCTCAAATTAAATTAACTCCAGAAGACCTACGTGCTTCAGCACAACGTTATGCACAAGGTTCTCAAGAAATCGATCAAATCCTTAACACTTTGACTCATGAACAACAAGTCATCGACGCAAACTGGGATGGATCTGCATTTGATAGCTTTGAAGCACAATTCAATGAATTGTCTCCAAAAATCAAACAATTCGCTCAATTGTTGGAAGACATCAACGGTCAATTGATCAAAGTTGCTGATATCGTTGAACAAACTGACCAAGATATCGCTGCACAAATCCACTAAGATAGTCTTGGAGGTGATCTTACTTCTTGTAGGTAGATCACCCTTTTGTCTTTTGATATATAGAAAATAGGGGTTAGATTCTTAATTCCTAACCCCTATTTTGTATCTATGAATTAGAAAAAGGAAAAGGTATGGAAGTTAAAAATAAAAAATGGTTAAAATACATCGGTCAGAGTGCGGTTGTGCTCCTTTTGATGGGATCTGTCGTGGGTCTTTATACGACGGTTCAAAAGGACCAAAAGCAAAACGAAGCCAAGACCGTGCAAACGACAGAAAACACCAAGCTCAACATTGCGGTTGTCAATGAAGACAAGGCGGTCAAACTGAATGATAAAGAATATAACCTTGGGGCTAGCTATGTAAAGAATATCGAACGGGATAATTCACAAAACTGGTCTGTACTCCCTCGTGGAGCCGCTGAGTCAGGGCTTGCAGATGGCAAGTACCAATTGATGATTGTCATTCCAAGTGACTTCTCAGAGAAGGTCTTGGAAGTGAACGCGGTTAATGCAGAGAAGACAACTGTGACGTATAAGGTCAATGCGGCTGGAAATTCTCAGGTTGAAAACGAGGCCAATAAAGTCGCTAAAGATATTGTTTCAGACTTGAATAGCCAGTTGGTTGATATGTATATGGTTAGCATTTTGAGCAACCTTTATACAGCTCAGAAGAACGTGGAAACAAGTAACAAAATCCAATCGACCAACATTGGTTCATACCGAAGCAACTTGCTGGATTCGGCTTTGGATTCCAAGAATATCTTTCCAAGTCTCTATAGCTTGTCTACGTCTTCTGTCGAGTCGAATAATGCCTTGAAGACAGTCCTTGAGTCTTATACACAGGCTTTTGATCAATTGACCCAATCTCAGGATCAGTACGGTCAAAACTTCGACACATTGATCAAGCAACGCTCTGAGGATAAGATCAGCCATGAAGAGTTCATGAACCAGCTGATGTCTATGAACCAGTCTGTTGTCAGTGAAAAGACCCAAGAGTTGTATAAGAATCTACAACAAAACCAAGAAGCAATTACCAAACAATTGAGTCAACCAACTGAAACAGAAGGAGATGCTTCAGGGACCAAGACCTATGCAGGCTTGACAAAAGATGTGAATGATCGTGTGGCAGACCTCGAAAAAGGGATCAAGGCAGAACGCGACAAATTAGATGAGCACGAAAAGAACATCGAGTCTTCTGTAAAAACGAAGATCCTTGACTACTATGGTCTAAAAGAAGGAGACAAAGTCACTCTTCGTACCTTGCTTGGAAAACCAAAAATCGAAACTATCAGCAAGGCTCGAGATAAAGCGGATGATGACATTCGTCAAGCGATTGAAAAACTTCCGTCTTTAGACCCTGCTAGTCTTAATCTGAATAAGTATGGGAATCTCAACGCAGCGATTAATTTTGATAGTGCTTTTGCTGGAACGAAGGCGCAAGCAAAAGGGAATGCCGATGAATTAAAACGATTGGCTGCAGAAGTGGATGCCAAATCAACGGCAGTTGCGGATGTCCTCAATGCTAAATCTGGAAAACAGAAGGTTAGCATCCAAGTGCCAGCAGGAGTCAAGGTTGATACTTGGACCTATGATGGACATACTTATGCAGGTAGCGGCGAGCAGGAAGTCGAACTGAAAGATGGCAAACAAATTCAAATTCACCTCGCTGAAGATGGGGGAACTATGCCAAGCACGATTGATGTTGAAGTTCTTGTGAATTGAGTTTCTTCAACCAGTGTGACCGTATCTGCAGAAGATTTGAAAACAGCTGTCGCTAACTATGCATCGAAAGCTAGTGAAATCGCCTTGGATTATCAACGCGCAGGAGCATTGATCGATGCCTACTATCCAGAAGATGACAACCATGTTCGTCATTCACTCTATGATCCAATCGAAGATATGGATTTGACAAATGCTTTGGTCGATGTCGTGAAGGCTGCCGTTTCAAGTAACATGAAGGACTACCGTAAAAGTATTGAAACGGATGAATCTGGGGATGCAACGAAGAGTGTGAAAGCCCAGTTAGATGGTACCCTTAAACAGTTGCAAGACTTGGGACCACAATTGCAGGCCAATCTTCAAGCAATCGAAAACACCAACAAAGATCTAACCAAAAATATCAACGACCAATTGACGCAATATGCAGAGCTTCAAAAACGTTTAGAAGAGATCTCAAAATCACAAGAAACAGTGACACAGGCTCAAACCAAGACCGATGCAGATTTGTCAGCCCTTGGTTCTGAATACACGTCATTATTGAGCTCGACAGAAGGCGTTAAGAGCTCATCTCGTAGCAATGTAGAAGCTGCTAACTCTACCAATGAAATCTTTAGCCAATTGAACAAAGAATTGGAAAAAGCCCAAGGCAATACAGAGAAATTGTCTAGCAATGCGGAAAGTTTGATGGGTGAATTCGACAAGGAATTGTCTGAAAACGGGAACTTCGTCGAAGCCTTCCGTAAGGTCTTCAACAATGCCTATGAAAACGGAGTGCCGAATGAAGTCTTGCTTGACTTCTTGTCAAATCCAGTTGCAGAGAAATCGTCTTCTGTGAAAGCGACCATCAACGTCTACCGTCCATTTATCTGGATCTTTATGTTGGAAGTCTTGAGCCTCTTTACAGCTTATCTCTTTGCGACTCAGCCAATCATCCGTAAGGTTAAGGATCGTTTCAAATTGGATCGCTTGCAAGAATCAGATCTCTTGTCTGTCGGTGTCCTTGTGGGACTTTCTCTCATCCTTGGACTGGTGATCGGAATGATTTCAAGTATTCAACTCTCTGTTGGTCGTGAATATGTACCTTCATGGGTATTCTTAGCGGTTCTAGCAAGCTTTGTCTTGGTACAACTGCAATACCTTCTCTTGAAACACTTCCGTGTGATTGGAATGGGACTGGCCTTCTTCATGTTGATCAGCTATGTCTACCTATCAAGTGCGATCGGAACGACCGCGACCTTGTCAGGCCTTCCAGCACTGGTGAAAAATGTTAACCTCCTTTCTATTTTAGAAGGACAGTTTGCGGGTTACTTTGATGGACAAACAGCCGGTATCGGCGTCTTCTTCGGATTGTTGGTCTTCTTCGGACTTTTGGCGGTTGCCAATATCTTCATTCCAAAGAAGTTTACTCAAACAAAGGAAATTGAATCAAGCTTATGAAAAAAATGATGTATCTTCTCTTTGTCTTTAGTCTCATTCCAGTAGTTGCTGTTTCTGCAGATGATTTTATTGATAATCGTCTGCAGGTCAACAACTCACGTCTTGAGACCGAGCAGGAAAAGACACTTGGGGGCCAATTGGATGCGACTGAGTCTCTTTTCAATGAGAAGGATCAGAAAAAATTAGCAGATGAAAAACGCAAGCAAGAGAAACAATTGACCGATTCAGACGGCCAGTTGTTTTCTGCTATAAAGGGAAAGAAAAAAACAGGGCCTGAAGCGGACCTGTTCCAGCCTGAAAATCAAAAATTATCTAAATTTGAGTCCAATGTGGAGGACAATTCGGCTAGTTTGTCGGATTTTATTCCAGCCTTGCAAATGCTGGCTTGGAGTGCCCTTCTCTTTGGGATTGCTGGCTATATTTCCTATCGAATCTATAGAAAAGAGGCCTAAATGGACCAACATATCAATGTCACCTTCCGTATGAATGGTGCAAGCCATGACCTCCGAATCCCAACACGGATGGAGGTGCGACGCTTGATTCGGGAATTGGATCAGATCTTTGGGTCTGCCATGGAGCCTAGAAGCAAGTATCAGTTGCGCGTGGTAAATAAAGGCATCTTGCTGGATGAAGGCAAGGTGGTACAAGAGTATCCGATCACGAGTGGTGATCTGATCGAGATTGAGGAGTGGTAAGGTGAAAGAAGAACAATTTACACTGGAAGAACAAGTCTTCCGTTTTGAAAAAGAAGAAACGAGCTGGCAGCTGGACCTTAAGCGTTCAGAAGTGGATAGCCAAGATTTACGCAATTTATGGATTTTGGATCTCCATCATCCCTTGTTTTTAGAGCAAAGCATGACAGCGGATCAAGACCAGATTCATCTGACCTATCAGACAGATGCGCTAGGCTTGAGTGCTGAAGAAATCAAGGCATTACCGGTTTCAGACCGTCTGCGTCTAGCTATCAATGTCTTGGATTTGGCGCCAGCCTTGGAGCTTCCGGTGACCTTTATGTTGCATCCCATCAATTTGTTTGTGACCAAGGATGCGCAGGTCAAGATTGCTTACCGTGGGGTTCCAGGAATGATGGTACCACGCAAGTGGGATCAGGATGAATTCTTGCGTCAGGCCAAGTGCTATGCGGTCACTCTTTTTGGGGCCTGGGATTTCATGGAGCTCTATCAAGGCACACTTGAATTAGAAGATCTGCCTGATTTCTTGGTAGAAATCCGTGATGCTGCTAGCTTAGAAGAGATGAAAGCTCTCTTAGAGAAAGCCTACCAAGAACGCAAGGAAGAGGAAGAAAAGACCTTGACCTTGGTTTCAAGTCGTCAACACCGAATCTTTAAGTTGGCAACCGTCTGGCTTTCAGCTGTAGTGGCCCTCTTACTCTTGCCCTTGATTTATTTGGTTTTTTTCCAAGCACCCTTTAAAGAAAAGTTGCTTCAAGCGGATACTGCTTTTCTTAAAGTAGACTACACCGGTGTGATCGATGAGTTGGAGGGAGTGGCTCCAAGCAGTCTTCCAACGACACAGAAATACGAGTTGGCGACGTCTTACTTGCAAGGCTTGAATTTCTCAGAGGATCAAAAGAAGGTCATCCTCAACAACGTCACGCTCAAGTCAGATAGCCTCTATCTCCACTACTGGATCTATATCGGCCGTCATGACTTTACCCAAGCGCTGGATACAGCCAAGCGGATCGACGATTCAGACTTGATCATCTATGCCCTTCGTAAAGAAATCAAGGCGACACGTGATAGCGAAAAACTCTCTGGTGAACAGCGCGAGAAGAAACTCTCTGAGCTAGAGGGCGAATACAAGAAATACTGGGATGCCCGCTCTAAACTCTTGGAAGCAGAGACAGATGAAACCAAATCTTCTACTAGCAGCTCAACAACGGCTTCATCTACGGAAGGTTCCTCAACAGAAAGCTCGTCTTCTACAACTGCAAGCTCGACTGAGTCTAGCGAACACAAGGAGTAGTCTATGAAAAAACGTATCATACTCTATAAAAAAGGTTTTCGCTATGAGTTAGCGCTAGAAGAGGGAAAGACAGCCACCGTATCGAATCAAGAAATAGCTCAGTTGACCCTTGCTTCGCAAGAAAATCCCCTTCATTTCCAATGGAGTCAAGGAGAAATCTTCTACCAGTATGGTGAAGACAAGGGTGTGCTTGGAAATAGCAAGATCCTTGGAGATGTGGTCTGCTACTTGGCGACAGGAGAAGTCCATACCTATGAACTGCTAGACAAGGAAGAAATTCTCGTAGCAGATGAAAAGGGTGCGGATGTGCGCTTGCACTATCCAGTACGCTTTCTCCTTGTGAGAAAAGAGCAGACTTGGACTTGCCAGCTCTTATCCGGAAAACTCTACCATAACCACAAACTAGTCAGTGAAGCAACGTTTCCACTAGCCTTTGGGGATGAGCTTGCCATTGGAGATGTGACCTTTAAGCTCTATCCGGAAGAATTTGGCGTGGAAGGGGCTGTCGAAGTGAGTCCTTATCTGGTGCCGCGTTTGCATTCACGCTATGACTTTTACAAGGACTATCCAGAGTACCACCGGTCTCCGCGGATCATCTACCGGAGTTCGGAAGACAAGATCTTGATCAATCCTCCGGGAGCGGAGCCTCAAAAGCCATCAGATGAACTCTTGAAGTTAATCATGCCACCCCTCATCATGGTTGGGGTGACCCTCTTGATCACCATTTTCCAACCGCGGGGGCTCTACATCATCGCGACAGTATCCATGTCTGTGGTTAGTGTGATCTTTTCGGTCCAAGGATTCTTCAAGAATCGTAAGAAATACAAAGAAGACAAGAAAGAGCGCGTGGAGCTCTACCATCTCTATCTCAAGGACAAGGCCAAGGACTTGGAACAGCTATCTCGTAAGCAGCGAGAAGGCATGTTTTACCATTTCCCAGCGATCGAAGATTTGACCAAGATGGTCAAACGCTATGACTCGCGAATCTACGAAAAAACACCGCTTCATTTTGACTTTTTGGCTTATCGTTTGGGCTTGGGCAAGGTTCCAACCAGCTATGAGCTCAAATATGGTCAGGAAGAGCGCAGTGGGAAGAAAGATGCCTTGGAAGAAGAAGGCTATGCTCTTTTCCAAGCTCATCAAAAGATCGACAATCTTCCGATTGTAGCCAGTCTTAATCGGGGACCTGTAGGGTACGTCGGTCCTCGTCCTATCGTGCTAGAGCAGTTGCAACTCCTGGTTTCCCAATTGGCTGTCTTTCACTCCTACCATGATCTGACCATTATTCCGATCATTCCAGAAGAAGAAAAAGAAAGCTGGGATTGGATGCGCTGGTTGCCTCATGCGACCCTACAAGACATGAATGTCCGTAGCTTTGTCTACAATCAGCGGACACGCGATCAGGTCTTGAACAGTCTCAACCAAATCCTCAAGCTCCGCAAGGCGCAAAAAGAGGAAGAAAAAGCCAATGATACCAAGATCTTCCACCCTCACTATGTGGTCCTCATCACTGATGAAACCTTGATTTTAGACCATGTCATCATGGAGTTCTTCCGTGAGGATCCGACAGAGCTAGGCTGTTCCATCATCTATGTGGCAGACGTGCTCTCATCTCTTTCTGAAAATATCCAAACGGTTATCTCTATCAAGGACCGCAACCAAGGGCAATTGCTCTTGCAAGAAGGGGTTCTTCGCGAACTCGACTTCCAATTGGATCACTTTCCTGAAGGTTATGACAAGGAAGTCATCTCGCGTGGCCTAGCCCCACTGAAACATATCCAACAGCTCAAGAGCTCAATTCCAGACTCGGTGACCTTCCTTGAAATGTATCAGGCAGAAACTTTCAATGACCTCAAGGTTTTGAGTCGTTGGGAGAGTCATGCCCCTTACCAAAGTTTGGCCGTGCCGATTGGTCTGCGTGGGAAGGACGATTTGGTCTACCTCAATCTCCATGAAAAAGCCCATGGACCACACGGTTTGATTGCAGGGACAACCGGTTCTGGTAAGTCTGAAACCATTCAGTCTTATATCCTGAGCCTTGCCGTCAACTTCCACCCACACGATGTGGCTTTCCTCCTCATCGACTACAAGGGTGGGGGAATGGCCAACCTCTTCAAGGATCTGCCTCACTTGCTTGGGACCATCACCAACTTGGATGGTGCCCAGTCTATGCGGGCCCTAGCCTCTATCAATGCGGAGATCCATCGTCGGGAGCGGCTCTTTGGCCAATATGGGGTTAACCATATCAACCAATACCAAAAGAAATTTAAACTGGGTGAAGCGACTGAACCGCTTCCTCACCTCTTCTTGATCAGTGATGAGTTCGCCGAACTCAAGGTCAACCAACCAGACTTCATCAAGGAATTGGTCTCTATCGCGCGTGTCGGGCGTTCCCTCGGGGTACACTTGATCCTTGCGACGCAAAAACCTTCTGGGGTTGTGGATGACCAGATCTGGTCCAACTCCCGCTTCAAGCTAGCTCTCAAGGTGGCTGACCGTGGCGACTCTATGGAGATGCTGCGGACGGCAGATGCGGCTGAGATCACTCAGACCGGTCGTGCCTACCTCCAAGTCGGGAATAACGAAGTCTATGAACTCTTCCAAACCGCTTGGTCTGGAGCAGACTACCAGCCTGAGAAGGACCAGCTAGGGATCGAAGACCATACTATCTACTTGATCAATGAACTAGGCCAATACGAAGTCCTCAACCAAGACCTCTCTGGTCTTGATATGGCAGAAGAAATCAAGGAAGTGCCAACAGAGCTGGATGTCATCGTGCAGGAAATCAATCACTTGCACCAACAAGAGGGCATCGCAGCCGTGGCCCAACCATGGTTGCCACCGCTCAAAGAGCGGATCACGCTGGATGAGTTGGACAAGGTCGTACCGATCGAGGCTTGGCAAAAACGGACAGCTCCAAGCGTCCTGATCGGGGTCGCCGATATCCCGCAAGCGCAAAAGCAAGAAGCTGTCGCCATCGATCTGTCAAAAGATGGGAATATCCTCCTTTACGGAAGTCCAGGTACAGGAAAGACCACTTTCCTACAGACAGCCGCAATGGATCTGGCTCGCAAGCAGAGCCCAGAAAATCTGACTATGTACCTACTGGATTTCGGAACCAATGGTCTAGCACCCTTGACTCAATTGCTACATGTGGCCGATAGCCTCCTGCTCGATCAGACAGAGAAAATCCAGAAATTCATCCGGATCATCAACCGCGAGTTGGATCGTCGCAAGAAGCTCCTCTCTGAGCATGGTGTCGGCACCATCGCCCTCTACCGTGAAGTGACCGGCAAGCAAGAGCCAACCATGGTCATCCTCATGGATAGCTATGAGTCTATGAAGGATGAGCCTTATGAGACAGACCTCTTCAAGCTCTTCATGCGGATTTCCCGTGAAGGTCTCAGCATCGGTGTGCACTTGATCATCACAGCTAGCCGTCAAAACAACCTACGGGCTCAGCTATACTCCAACTTCAAGCACCAGCTGACCTTGCCACAAAATGATATCTCTGAAGTCCGCGGTATCGTGGGAGCAACCCCACTAGCAGCTACGATGGAAGACATCAAGGGACGGGCACTCATGAAGCGTGACGAAGTCGATGTCGTCCAGTTCGCCCTACCAGTCGCAGGGGACAATGATATCCAAATCATCAACAACCTCCGCGATCAAGTCCAAAATCTCAAAGAGATGTGGACAGGCCGCACCCCAGCAGGCATCCCAATGGTGCCAGATGAGTTGACAGAAGCAGCCTTCTATGGACGTGAGGATGTAGCAGCTTTGCTGGATGAAGGCAAAGTACCTCTCGGACTGGATCTGGAAACAGTTGAACCGGTAACATGGGATCTCAAGAAAGGCAACCTTCTCTATCTGACAGACAAGGAAGAGCAGATGACACAATTCGTCAAACAAATTGCCCGCAGTAAGCAAAAGGTGATTGTGTTGGCGCCTGAATATGTCAGGTTTAAAAATCTAAGTGAAGAAACACTAGTCGCTTCAGGGAAAGATGAAATAGAAGTTATGATAGATGCTTTTCGTGATAAAATTAGCGACCGTTTGAATGGAAAACATTCTGATCATGTGTCTACTATTATTTTGTATGACGTTGAAAATATTATCAATGAAATATCAGTATCTAGTCAAGAGTTACTAACCTTTGCTATTGAGAAAGGGTTGAAAGCTGGGTATGGGACAGTTGCAATTAGCAAAACATCTTTACATCGTCAAATAGACTCTGTTTCAAAAACAGTTCGGACTTTTAAACAAGCTGTAATTGGTGTCAGAATGAATGATCAAATGGTAGTGAATGTTATTAACAAACCATTGAGGGAAAACATGTTAGACAAACAAATCCATTATTTTGTAGTAGATGGTTTTGTTAATAAGATGAAAGTATTAATGGAATAAAAGTGATTGGGGAATAAAATTGAAAAAATCAGATGCAATAAAACAACGAGATGAAGCAGTTTCAAAATCACAAACTTTAAGCAATGAAATAAGTGATATTAAAATTGCAAAAACTAATTTAGAAAACTGTGATGTTGATTTAAAATACTTATTAGAAAATGCAGAGCACATAGAGAGTACACATCATTTAGCTGGGAAAAAATACGAGAGTAACGCCCAAAATGAAGAGAAAGTAGTAAATGATCTAAAAGAATTTTTAGATACGAAAAAAACGGGAGTTCTACAATCTTTGAATTTAAAACTATCGACTTTACTTTTTTCTAAGGGAATTGTGGATTCGCAAATACAAATGTTGAATGTTTTAATACCCACATTAAAAGATTAAGGGAGTAATTTATGACTAAGATTACAATTACGAATTTAAATGATGTTTTAGATTATGGGAATCATCTGTACTTAACTGCTCAGCAGTATGAAACAGAGCTTTCTGATTCAAATCAACAATTATTATTGAAAAGTTACGGGCAAAAATCGGAAGCAGTTGAGGCGTATCTGAGTAAATTAAATATGCTTCAAACACAAATTTTTACTATGTTTCCAGCTGAAATAGTTTCATTTGGACGTTTGGTGAATACGTATGGGAATCAGATTGTAGGAGTTGGTTTTTCTGATAAAGCATATACGTCGAATGATGATACTGGTGTTAATAAAGTGGCTTCAATTTTGAATAGTGATCAAGTAACACAGATTTCAGAAAAGCAAGAAAAGTTACAGGGAATGCTTGATAAAGCAACAGACTTGTTAGGGGAAGATAGAGTCGACACTTCTACTATGACAAAAGAGTCAATTACAGCATTGTCGGATTCTGCTAAACAAAGGATCGAGACAGACACGGCAATGCAGGAAGCGTATAAATATTTTACTGATAATTTGAATATAACGAAGTCAAATTTTGTTAGCTATGGTCCTATTATTTCAAATGCACGAGCAATGACATCGCTGGATGTTCAACGAACTTTCGATATGATTCAAGCTGGACATTTGACAGTGGAAAATATGGAACTACTTAATTCAATGCAGGATTCGGGTGATGCTGCTATGGTATTTGCCCTAGCATCTCCAGATAAATATACTGAAGCAGGTAAAGTAGATCCTACTCATGTTAGTCAAGAGATGATGTCGGTTCTTTATAAAGATCTATACAATGGAATGAGCATTGAACAAGGAACAGAATTAAAAGATATAGAAACATTTCTGGTAGCTTTATCAACTCAAAAACAAGATGCAGTCAAAATATATATGGAAAAAATGGTGAAAGCCGGAGATAAGCTTTCTCTTGTTCCAATGGCGAAGGGGGTGGGACTTATGCCTCCTTTCCCAACCCAAGAAGAAGTAGAGAAGAATCCTAATGCTTTGGATATTTATTATTCTCAACTTCAAAAGAATCAGCCGGAAATAGCTAATTTAAATAAAGAACTTACAAAATATTCTTATCTTTCTGGTTTATTTGAAAGTATTTATGCTATGGAATTTGGGAAAAAATCTTTTACAGGTACATCTGTATCGGAATGGTATGTTCCTGAAAATCTTACTGTAAATAATCAAGGTATTTCATTTAATTTAAACTATCATTATAGTGATTATAGTAGAGGTGTAATGGATGCCGCCGTAGGTACTAAGGAAGCTAATGTTGATGTTTCAAGCGGTTCAAAAGTGCCAGATATCGGGAAACAAATGGAGAATATAAAGGAGCTAAATAAAAAAAGAGAAGGTGCGCTGAAAGATTTCTTTGTCGATTTAGGCAAACTAGGGACTTCCTTTATTCCAGGAGGATATGCATCAAAAATTGCATCTGTTACGCTCGATGTGTTAGCAGATATTGCGGAAAATACAAATAAAATAAATTTTGATAGAGCTACGACTTACTCAGGTTTTGCAAATAAGTTTAATCCAAACGAAACCCTTAAAACTAATACAGATCGTACCTTGAATGCAATCAATACTGTCAAAAAAGTATACGAAAAAAATAAATCTATCAGTAAAGAAATTGAAAGTCACAAGCTTGCAGCTAATGCTCGACTTTTTGATTTTGGAGGATACCAAGCTAGTACTGATGGTAAAGTAGTAACGGCAGGTTACCAACCTCAATATGATTTACAGGCTGCTCTGACTATTCAAGATATTGAACAAAACGGTTTTCGAGCTCATGTTTTTAGGGAGGGACTTGCTAAAGAGGGGTATCAAGTAAATGCTGCCAAAAAATATTTGACTGATTTTGATGAAGAAATGTCTCAATTAAAAAATGATACTTTTAAAAATGATAGGGACGGTTGGAAGCTGGCATCAGGACAAGGAAGACGTGATGTTAAGATTGAAAAATATGGTGTAGAAAAAACTTGGGAAATGTTCCAAAAAGTCGGCCGAAAAGGAATTATAGATGGAAAAGATGGTTCAGGTATTTCATCTGATTTGAATTCTGACTTTGATAACCTTATAGATGGAAGATTTGGTGTAAAATAAGAAAGAGGTGATACTAAGTGAAAAAATGGAAGATTATAACTTTATTTCTAGTATCGATTTTATCTATCTCTACGATTATCTATAAGAAAAGTTTAGATGTTAGAAAAAGTGAACAGAAAGTAAAATGGGAACGGTATGACGCAGGATCGATCAAAGAATTACACTATCTAGATGAAGAGAAAGGAGTTATCTCTTTTCGAGCATCAAAAAATTTCATTACCTATAGTGGATGGGCATCAATTGGTGATCGTTATTTAGTATTAAAAACACGCTATGCAAGTAACGAAGGAATAGATGAAGAACCCCAAAAAGGGTGGACTTGGTATGCGATTGTTTACGATCTAGATCACCTAGATAAAAAACCTGAGAAGGTTGATCTTTACCAAGTTGTTAAGAATTATGATAAAAACTTTTATTTAAAAAATCAAGGGACCATCATAATCGAAGATGGGAAGGAATATTTATTGTTGGAGCTCCAACATTATGAAAAAAAGAACAAAATCACCGTTAAAATGGACTTAGCTTCCAATAAAATAGTGGGTGAAACGACAGAAGAACTCTTCAGAACAAATTATCCTACTAGTAATAATATTTCATCACTTGGAGACGCCATCAATAATAGCAATGTATATAATCGAAGCGATTTCTTTATCTTCTCTTATCCATATTGTAACTGTATAAATTTTGAAAAGGACTACCCTAAATTTATTCAGTTAGGAAAGGCTAACAAAGAAGATAAAATGGTAGTGGCATTTCGGAAGAAAAAAATATCGGTTGAAGAATCCTATCAATTACTGAGACATTGGTTTGCACCAATTGGTCAAGATAAATTAGAAGTGATTGGAACAAATGAAAGTAATGACGGGGAGAAGCAAACCAAGGTATTAGAGACCTATCAAGAGTTTGCAGAGTGGACTCATCTCGAAAGAAGATGGTAAGGAGGTAGTATTATGACACGTAAAGAAGTTGATCCCGTTCGTATTCACTCTATACAGGCAGGGTTGGAAAACTACAGCATAAAAACTGAAGAAAGTACTTCAGGAATCAATGATGAATCTGCAGAATTACTAATGGAAACGAATGGAGCTTTAGTAACATCTGCTATAGAATTGTCGACTGTCATTCAGTCTTTGAATGCTTATTTGGATAATGTTGCTACCCATTTTGAAACAATGGATAATAAATTAGCTGGTGAATTTGGCACACTTGAAATTGTTCCGATTCATAAATATAGACGACAAGAATCTGAATCACAAAAAAATAGAGCAGAAAAATATGTAAAATCAGCTAAAACACCAGAACAGAGGTATATTCGATCTAAAAATCTTGAGATGATAAAAAATGAGTTACCATAATATTTAAATTAAATTTTAAAAAGGTTAATTTCGAGGAGAATCATCAGAGAAGTTTATTTTCTAGTTTGAGAAGGTGTATTCTTTAATAATTTTCATATTTATTTGGGAATTATAGTTTTTGTTAGTCTATTCTATTTTAATAGAGAACCACACTTGAACGATACCTCAAAAGTTAGACAGAAAAAAATTGGCTCTTTCTCAACAGTGGATGGTTGATGAAAAGTTACAACCTGGAGAGAACCAATTCGGTTCTCTCTTTTTTGGACATTTCTATAGAAGAGAAGTTAGGATTAAGACCCTCTCGTCAAAGAGCGTTGAGGGAGTGGTAGTTGGCTATAAGCGGGCACAAATTGTAGCGGCTCCAATTGTCAAATATAGAGTGGATGGTCAGACCTATCGAAATAGCCTAAAATATTATTGGGTGGTGCGGGCAACTCTTCCTTGGAAAACGAATCAAGCGGCTAGCGACATCGATTTGATGGCACAAAGGATAACCATCTACACCAATTCTCCAGACTCAGAGGGGAATCTTTTTCAAGATGCTTTTCCACTGGGCTCGACCATGACGGTCTGGTATAATCCAGCCTGTCCAAAAGAATCATACGTTGAACGCTATAGTGGACTAGACAAATCTTATAAGCAGGAAATGTGGATTGGAATCTGGATGTTAATTTTATTGCCTATTTTGGCAGTTGTGGCAATCGTCATGGGGATGAAGTATAAATGATGGATCAGCCCTAACTGAATAAAAGATGAAGAGAGAGTGGGACAGAAATCGGTAATTCGTTAGAATTCGATTTCGTCGTCCCA
>ERZ773100.776-NODE-776-length-15808-cov-6.039548_pt1 | contig 15808 bp, 15 predicted proteins | sample MGYA00511119_ERZ773100 | MGnify/ENA primary metagenome ERZ773100 (study PRJEB29015, sample SAMEA2738000) | human oral metagenome | biome: human oral; feature: human-associated habitat; material: dental | place: China | collected 2111 ...
AAAACTCCAAAGACTAACAATATAATGCTAATCGCGCGTTTGATTTTGTAGATATGAAAAGCAGTAAGTCGGTTTTTAAGTTTCTTAGCAATGAGAATTTTAAAGATATCTATTGCAAAGTATACTAAGATAATAGAAGTAAAAAACACCAATATCCTACTGGCATTCATATCGAGCTTAGGACCAAAAACAATAATAATTCCCAACCAAAAACCTAAAACCCCTATATTGATGAAATTCAATAGAAAACCTTTGATAAACAGGGCTACATAGTTCACTTTTTCAGCTACTTGCAGATAGGCATTCTCTTTGTTGTCTATTGTTTTCTTGAAGTCTTTTTTTAGTTTGATGAACGAGATGAGTCCGTAAGTTATCATTATGAGCCCACCAGCAAAGAAGAGTTTAGGATCGTCCTTAATTTCGCGCAACAGACTGCTGGTAGTGAAATAGACAATGAGAATGAAAACAGTATCTGCCAGTACTACCCCTGAATTGAAAGCAATAGCTGCCCTAAATCCTTTAGTAATGGCTGTTTCCAGCAATACAAAGAACACAGGACCTATGGTAAAAGCTAACAACAAGCCCAAAGGTAATGCAAGCAATACATCAGCAAACATCTATTTCTACCTAAAATTTGATTAACTGCACAAAAGTACTAAAAAACTACTGAAACACAAAAAATAAGAGAGAAGTTTTTAGTACCTCTCCCCTACTCTATTGGTTATTAAATAATTATTAACTATGGTTTGATAACCTCATTTACTTGTTTTAGAGTTTCTTCATCTTTCAAATCAACTAATTCTTTAAGGTCTTTAGAAAGATAAAAAGTCTTTACATCAGGTACATAAACCATATAAGTCTTGCAAACAGTTCCACAGCCACCAGCTTCAGCACAGTCATAAAGCAACTGTCCACAACTATAATCTCCATTACAACCCTTTGTCCAATCTCCACCTTTAGCACCTGAACAAGCTACTGTATATTTATCTTTCTTGCGAGAAACTTTTAGGTCTTCATATCTACCAGCAACATCAAAACCTACACCCCAGCTTGATTCAGCAATGATACTTGACAAGAAAGTGATGGTATTGTCATCTTTGTTTAATTTGTATGAGACAAGTAATACTTTCTCATTTGGAACAAAGTCTACTGATTTCTCTGATACAGTTTCAAAGAACTCCTTATAAGTCATTGACTTATTTTGCAGGTCTTGCAATGGATCTTGATTTTTATCCTTAGAGCAAGATATAAAGGCTATGCTTAAGCATACCATATAAAATGAAAGTTTAAATATTTTTTTCATAGTGTAAAATTTTAAATTTAAACTAAAATTCTCCTTCAACTTTTGATGACACTAATTCATCAATATCAGCTGATATATAAAAAGCTTTTATATCTGGTACATAAACCATATTAGCTTTACAAACAGTTGCGCATCCTCCTTGATTCAAGCAACTTTTAACTACACCTAAACAACTATATGCTTCACATTTTTTACTCCAGCCTTTATCACAATTTACAATATAATCATACTTTCCTCCTCCACGAGAAGCTTCAAGCTCGTAATGCTTAACTATAGCATCCCAAACTACTTTTTCACTAGGGAAAGCCTCAGTACTTGACAATAAAGTAATAGTCTCATCTTTCGCATTAAATTCGTAAGAGATAAAAAGTACCTTATCTTCCGGAACACTTACTTCTTTTTCTGAAACAGTTTTAAAGAAGTCTTCATAAGTCATTGACTTATTTTGCAAGTCTTGCAATGGATCTTGATCTTTATCCTTAGAGCAAGACACTAACGCTACTACAAAACATAGTATAAAAAACGAAATTTTTATGAGTCTTTGCATACTAACTTTTTTAGTTAAAAAATACTTCTTTTGCACGTTTTTTATATGAAGACAGTAACCCGTAGCTCAGTTAGGGGAAGTTATTTTTAAGGAAAAATTCTCACTATATTTTGTTTATAGAAGAAAGCAACAAAATATATCTCCAAAGGAAAGAATATCAATATCAGTCATAGGCATTAGGATTTTATAAGACAAAGGTATATTATATTTTTATAACTTCCAAATATTTTTACAACTCTTTTACTATCATTCTACAAAATAGCTTATAATTATTTATATATCAATATTTTAAAAATATATTAGTAAATATACATTGTTACTCAATATATTATTAAAAGCATAAAAAAACTTTGCCAAAGGTACGAGTCGTACGGGCAAGAAACTTTGGTAAAGTATGCAATGCAAAAACTACTTGTTGTGCTACGACTACGACTAATCAACTAGTTCAAAGTCTAATTGCTTTTTCATCAGGTCGGTGTTTTTAACGCGTATCATTACTTCATCGCCAAGCTGATAGGTTTTGCCAGTGGCTTGTCCTACCAAGGCGTATTGTTGTTCGTCAAAAGTGTAATAATCATCTTTGATGTCGCGAGCACGTACCAATCCTTCGCATTTGTTCACGGTAATTTCTACATAAATACCCCATTCGGTTACCCCTGAAATCACTCCTGCAAACTGCTGGTTCTTATGGGCTTCCATATATTTCACCTGCATATATTTGATAGAATCACGCTCGGCTGAGGCTGCTAAACTCTCCATTTGTGACGAGTGTTTGCATTTGGTTTCATATTCGGCTTCGGGTTGTGAAGGGGCGTTATCTAAATAGAGTTGCAAAAGGCGGTGTACCATCACATCGGGATAACGGCGTATAGGCGAAGTGAAATGGGTATAATAATCGAATGCTAAACCGTAGTGTCCTATGTTTTTGGTAGTATAAGTAGCTTTTGCCATTGAACGTATTGCCAAGGTATCAACTAAGTTTTGTTCTTTCTTGCCCTTTACTTCTTCTAAGAGATTATTAAGCGAATCGGTAGTGGTTTGGCGGTTTTTCAAATCTAAACTATAACCAAATCGTCCGATAACTGTGTTGAACTGTTGTAGTTTTTCGACATCGGGTTCGTCGTGCACACGGTATACGAAAGTCTTTTTCATTTTGGCTACATACTCAGCTACCTTTCTGTTAGCCAAGAGCATAAACTCTTCAATTAGTTTGTTGGCTTCCTTGCTTTCTTTGAAATATACTCCTGTAGGGTTGCCGTTCTCATCGAGGTCGAATTTCACTTCTACTTTATCAAAAGTAATAGCTCCCAAACGCATACGCTTGCCGCGCAATTTTTCGGCTAAGGCATTGAGCGTGAGAATAGCCTCTACTACCTCAGCAGGTACGGCACGCTCTTTATCGGTAATAGAAGTCTCGGCAGGAATGGTGTACCCCTCCCCTACTTTGGCTTGCTCTATTACTGATTGTGCTTCTTCGTAAGCAAACCTAAATGAAGAGTGTGTTACAGTGCGTCCTATCCAAATATCTATTACTTCGGCTTTCTTATTCATCTCAAACACTGCGGAAAAGGTGTATTTATCTTCATCAGGGCGGAGTGAACAAGCAAAGTTACAGAGTATTTCGGGCAACATTGGCACTACCCTATCTACTAAATATACTGAAGTAGCGCGGTTATAGGCTTCTTCATCTAATATAGTACCTTCTTTCACGTAGTGTGATACATCGGCAATATGTACTCCTATCTCGTAATTGCCATTCTCCAAAAGTTTGAAAGACAGCGCATCATCAAAGTCTTTCGCATCACGAGGGTCGATAGTGAAAGTGAGGGTTTCACGCATATCACGACGACGGGCAATTTCTTCTTCGGTAATAGAAAGGTCTAACTTTTTAGCAAAGGCTTCTACCTCTTCTGGATAGGTATAAGGCAAACCGTATTCAGCTAAGATAGAGTGCATTTCAGTAGTTTGCTCACCTGGTTTACCGAGTATCTGTTCCACTACCCCCATAGGCGAATCGCTTTTGTCTTTCCAATCTTCTATGCGTACAATCACACGGTCGCCGTCTTGAGCGCCATTGAGTTTGTCTTTCAACACAAAGAAATCAGTATACATACGAGCATCGGTAGGGACGACAAAGGCAAAGTTTTTATGCATTTGTACAGTACCTACAAAGCGCACTTTGTTGCGTTCTAACACCTTACTAATTTCTCCTTCCATCTTATTGCGATTTCTAAAACGAGGAAATACATACACTTCCACCAAATCGCCGTGGAGAGCTTTGTTTAGAAAATTCTGTGCTACAAAAATGTCGTTGTCTAAACCATCAACTATTACATAACCATTACCGCGCGTACTCACATCGAGCGTACCTACATAATAGTGTTGCATAGGGATAGCTTGATACTTTCCACGGTCGATTTCTACAATGCGTTTTTTCTCTTTCAGTTGTACGAGTTGTTTCACCAGCATATCACGACGTGGTGCATCGGTAATGTGGAGTTTGGCAGCAATTTGCTTGTAGTTAAAGCTCTCTTCGGGGTGTTCTTGTAACACCGAGAAAATCGCTTTGATAAGCTCTTGCTTGTTGCGTTTAGCTAAACTCTTATTCTTTTTAGGTTTCCCTGATTTGCCTTGCTTTTGAGTTTTATTTGTTTTTTTCATATTGCAAAAGTAAATATTTTTGAGTTATCAACAATCACCAAATTATAAATTGAAGAAGATTTCTTTTTAAAAAAAGAAGGGTTATTATTATGATGACGTTCATAAAAGGGATAAAATTAAGCCTAAAAACTTGCTTTTTTCAGTTTAAGAATATTATGATTAGTTATCAACAATAAAAAGTGATTTACGGTTTTTTAAATGAATATTTTAAGCAAAATTGTTGATAACTCTTTTTGATATTATGCACAACTTTTTGTTGAGAACTTTTTATTAGGTAGATTGTTCATAACTGACAAAAAGTAGTGGATATTTTATAAGAAATAAATTTGCTTTTTTCATCTTCATTTTTGTATACACAGAAAACATAAAAGAGCAAATATTTTAGTGTTTTTTCTTCCTCAAGTTATACACAATTTAAGAATGGACAATGAACAATACCGATAAGGATAATGAACAACACTTAAATAAAAAAAGTAGGAACGAATATTATCCGTTCCTACTAAAAATTGAATATCTCCACAATGAACTATACTTCTTCTTGATCTTTCAAGTGCTGAATGTATTGTGCTTTTTGGATTTCGGCTCTTCTACGTACAGAAGGTTTAGTGAAATGTTGTCTTTCACGTAGTTCACGTACTACACCTGTACGGTCGAATTTGCGTTTATAACGTTTTAAAGCTTTATCGATGCTTTCTCCGTCTTTTAAAGGAATTATTAACATAAAGATACACCCCCTTTCAATTTTTAGGGCGCAAAGATATGAAGTAATTAGCAAACGAGCAAATTTTTTAAGTAAAAAATTTTAGATTTAAGTTTTAGACCTTAGATAAGTCTGGCTTGTTCGACTTGTTTGATAACTAATGGTTGAATACTGTCATCACTTTCAAAAAACCGGTATTCAGGGGGGATTTTCTTAAAAACTTCTTGCAATTGGTGAGAATAGAGTAGGGGAGTACCAAAAGAAATAGCAATGCCGTGAGCAATGAGCTCTTGTGCTACTTTTAGGTTTTTTCTAAAGCCGTGCAATATCCATAACTGTTGTGAGCGGGTGCGCTTGCGGAGTTGTATTACTTCGGCATAAGCTTTCACACAGTGAATGATAAGTGGGAGCTCTAAACTTTCGGCTAATTCTATGTGTCTTAAAAAGATTTCTTGTTGTAAGGGTAGGGGAGAGGTAACGTTCTTATCGAGACCACATTCACCTATTGCCCAGCAGTTGAAATGCTGGGCTAAGGGTATGAGTGCGTTCCACTGCGCCTCAAAATCGTTTAAAAACCAAGGGTGAATACCTACTGAGAAAGGTTCGCTGGTATCGGCGGTAATTGGATACTGATTGCGAATCACCAAAGTATCGGAAGTTGAGTGCTGGGTATGCGAATGAACGTCGAGGTACATTTCTCAGGTAATAATAGGCAAAATCCGTTATTGCGGAGTATATCAGTAATAAGTATTATTTGGGTGCGGCAAAGAGTTGCGTCCAATACTTACCGCTACGAGCAGCACCTACTTCGGTAACTTGGGCATTCATAATATTAGCGCAATGTCCTGGACTTTCGAGCCAACTTTTCATTGCTTCTTCTTCATTTTGTTGTCCCATAGCTACATTTTCAGTCCACGTAGCCCATTCATAACCAGCGTTAATAAGTCTCCCTCCAGGATCTTGTCCGTTTTTACTATAGTGAGTTAATTCGTTGCGTTTAAGCATATCGTCACTATGAGCTTTGGCTACTTTTTCTATTGTTTTATTCCACTTTACAGGAGGTACAGGTTTAAAATAATTACTACCACAATTGCAGCCTTTTTGTCGTTGCTGATTGATAAGGGTGAGCATCTTGTTAGAGCTCGAACCTGTGGCCTCACTATCTTGTGATTTACTACATTGTAGCGATAGGAGCGCTAAGAATAAAAAGAATAGTTTTTTCATCATTGATATTTAATATTTTTCTTTGTTTTTTTAACTGTTTTAATCAGATTTTTAAAGGTCGTTATACGATACTTTTGTGTGCAAAAGTAATAAAAATAGAGCTACTAAGCAAGAAAAAAAATAGAAAAAATTTGCTATGTAATAAAAAAGTTGTACTTTTGTCGCCGGCAAGTCCTACACGACCAGCTCCTGAAAAATCCTCCAGGGTGGGAACACAGCAAAGGTATTCGGTTGTAGCGGTGCGATGTAGGTAGCTTGCCACTTTTTTGTTTATAGGGTTAGCTATTTGGTTAGTTCATTCCTCTTTGGCGTGCGATTTGTTCATAGGCTTGTTGTACTTGTTTGAACTTTTCTTCAGCGCCTTTTTTTATGGCTTCATCTTCTGTAATCACTCTATCGGGGTGATATTTTTTTGCCATATTTCTGTAAGCTTGTTTTACTTCGGCATCGGTAGCTTGGGGGCTTATACCTAAAATAGCATAAGCATTTTCATTGGGAGTTTGGGTATAGCTATTACTACCATAAGTGTTAGCAAACATTGCTTTGATACTTATAAAATCACTTTTTTCTATCTGGAAGTAATAGGCTATTTGCTCTATTTGTTGTACTTCGTCTTGGCTTACTACTCCATCGGCTTGAGCAATACCAAATAGAAAATAGAGGATTTGCAAGCGTGTTTCGTAGGTAGTACGCGCTCGTATGTACATTGCTACTCGGGGAGCTTCTATCTGGCGTCCTTTTATTAGTTCATTAAAACTGCGAAACACGGCATTGGCGCGTTCTTTACCATAAAGACGTACGAACTGCAAGCGCACGAAATCTAATTCGGCTTGGGTAACACGTCCGTTGGCTTTGATAACTAAGCTACAAAGTGAGAGGAGATTCAGCTCGAATGTAGCGGGTGATATGTTTTGCTGAAATGGGTTGCGAAAGGGCTGCTCGGTGGGTAGCTGTTGGGAAAGTTGTCTAAAAAGCCAAAAGAAAAAAAGAAATATAAGAATAGAGAATAAGCTCATACGATAATAAATTTAATAATACTAAAAATACCAAAAATGCCAATAATACCAGAAATGCCAAAAATACTAATAATTAAATATGAAGCTAATTTAACTAATAATATGTGATTTCTCTTTCTATGATATATACTAATTTGTCTTCCAAAAAACATTTCTTCTCTATCCAATTACCTTTTTCATCGTATTGATAAGAAAAGGTATAGTTTATTTTCTTTGCTTTATTATGGGTCTTCTTTTCGAAGATTAAGAGCATTTCGGTAGGAAAAGGCTCTTTTTTATAGGTATATACTGTTTCGAGGCTTTTATTCTTTTCATTGGATTTGGTTATTTGGTGGGTAACGAATCCGTTTTTATTATACTTTGTTTTCTTGGTGTATTTTACTGATTTATCGGGATTGTAGACTTTGGTTTCGAGTTGGTTATTCCTCTTGTCGTACTTATATGAAGAGTAGTTTTTGATACTTTCATCGGTGTTGTAATAAGTAGCATAGGTAGGGTAACTGCGTTTGTTTGTATCACTTGAAAGTACTAAATATTCCTTACCTGTTTTAGGGAAGTAGACAGTTTTCTGCATTTTTTTCTCTTTATCGTCATAAGTAAGGGTGTACTCACGCAATAGAGTATCGGTTTCGTCGTATACTTTTAGGTTTGTTTCTCGGTTATTATCGTCGTAAGTTACTTCTGTTTTAAGGTTGAACACATTTCGGTCGGCAAACATAATTTGTTGGACAACATATCCTTGCTCATTGGCCAAGATAAACAGATTTTCATCGTAATAGAATTTCTTTACAGCTGTTTTTTGAATGCGGTGTTTTTTGTTTTCTTTTACTTGATAAGGGATAACGCGCACGGATTTTACGTTTCCTTTTAAAAAGAGTTCTTTGAGCAAAAATATGTTCTGCCCAAAGGTATTAGTAGCTGTTAGTAGGGCAATGAGAGTATAAATATATTTCATAATAATTTGTTTTATGGGGGCAAAGATAGGAGGTAATTAGCAAATGAGCAAATTTGGGAATGAGATGTGAGGCCTTAGGCAGGGGAAAATGAACAAATTTGGAAATGAGAAAATGAGAAAATGAAGAAGAGTCTGGTTAGGAGCTCTCGGGGAGACTCGGGAAAGTGAGCCACACAGATAGGTTTTAAGAGAAATAGGGATAAGGATTTTCAAAAAGAAAAATTTACTATTGTATAGGTAGCTTGGACGAACCTTAAACGAACCTTGAACGAATGTTGGACGATAGATGGCGCTTTTTTGGGAGGAGGCATTTTGTAAAATGGAGTTTTTATGGAAAAATGTACTACTTATATCGCTTGTAGGGTAGAAAAATGTACTGAGTAGGGGAGAGGGCATTTGGGTATGGCTGGGATTTAAGAAAAAGATAAGGTGAAGGGTAGCGGTAAAAGTGTTGAAAAAGAGGACATAGAAGCAGTTTACGAGAGTTGAGGTATACAGCTTAATACATTAATTATGAATAAATTAAATGAGTTATATGCAGTTTTTTTAGTTTTTTTATTTGCGTAGTTCATTTTTTATTTGCACCTTTGTAAGATTTTTTGATACACTTGCGCCCTAAATGGCTTGGTGTTTGTGAACTAAAAAATGTAAAAACAGAAACAGAAAACTTATGATGAAGAAAGTCCTTTATTTTTCATTTTTTGCACTTCAGCTTTCGGTATTCACGGCTTGTAATGATACCCCTAATGCTGAGAAGGCAACCGCTTCGGCTACTGTTGAGGCACCTAAACCTCCGGTGTATGAATTTGGTTTTAACCTGAATGATTACACGATAGTGAAAGATACGATTAAGCAAGGTGATACCTTTGGTAAACTATTAGAAGAGAACAATATAGGAGCGGTGGATATTCATAATATCACCCAAAAAACCAAAGGAGAGTTTAACCCTAAGAATATACGTACGGGTAAGGTTTACGCTTTTTTGTACGATAAAAAAGACCCCTCGAAACCCCATAGCTTTATCTATCAGCCGAACGTTACGGATTACGTAGTGGTGCGTCTTGGAGACTCGGTTCACGCTTACAAAGCGCAACGCAAAGTAACGATTGTGGAAAAAGCATTGGCAGGAAATATCAACAGCAATCTTACTGTTGATGCGCTTGCGGCGGGTATCAGTGCGAATGCTACTTACCAAATGGGACAGATTTTTGATTATACCATCGACTTTTTCCGCTTGCAAAAAGGTGATAATTTTAAGATTATTTATGAGGAACGTTATGTGGACGACACTATTTTTGCGGGAGTTGAGAAAGTGAAAGCAGCATATTTTGAGTGGCAAGGGAAACCTTATTACGCTTTTAACTTCACTACCGATTCAGCAAAAGGCACAAATGGCTATTACGACGAAAAGGGGAATATGATGAAGCGAATGTTTTTGAAATCGCCTTTGGATATCTTCCGCATTACGTCTAAATTTGGAATGCGTTTTCACCCTGTGCTTCACCGTATGAAGGGACATTTTGGTACCGACTATGCAGCACCTACGGGTACGCCTATACGGGTGACGGCATCAGGAACGGTGATTGAAGCAGGCTATGGTTCGGGTAATGGTAACTACGTGAAGGTGCGCCACAACAATATGTATACAACACAGTACTTGCATATGTCGAGAATATTGGCACGCAGAGGACAACACGTATCGCAAGGACAGGTGATTGGACTTGTGGGAAGTACCGGCTTGGCAACAGGTCCTCACGTGTGCTATCGTTTTTGGAAGAATGGAAGACAAGTAGACCCACTCAGAGAGAAGTTACCAGAATCGGTGCCTATTGATGCGCGACTTAAAGCTAAATATTTGAAGGAGATTGCGCCACTAAAAGAACAGCTTGATGCGCTAAAAGCGACCCCTATTGAAATGGAAGAGGAGGTAACGAATGTACAAAAGCAAACGGTGTCGTAGCAATGGTTAATGATTAGTGATTAATGGTTAATTAAACAGAAATACAAATGAAAAAGTTTATTTTTTATCTATTGGCTCTTGTGGGCTTTACCGCCTCAGCACAAGTGTATGAATTTAAGGTAGTAACTGCTATTGAATCGGTAGTACCTTCGGGAGCAGGACGTTCGCGACTTATCTCGGCTAATGAAACACGCAATTATAAAGAATTTACCACTACGCGCTCGGAAGAAGGAGACGAACGCAACAAAAGCGACCGTGATGAGATTCGCGTAAGGGGCTTTGATGAGACCAAACTCCTCAACTTCTTTAATCTCGGGGGGATTCGTTTTCAGAACATCGCTGCCAATGATGCTCTTATCACTTCTAAGTTGAACACTATGAGTGAAGAAGGCTGGGAACTTGCTTTTGTTACCAGTGGAGTAGAGAGCAATGCAGGAAGCAATGATTCTACTGGTATTTTTATCACCCGTTTTGTGTTTAAAAGACTGAAAAAGTAAGTTTCATTAAGTAATTTGTCAATTAGCAAATTAGCTAAAGATGAGGCGTCATTATCTTGTAGTTTTGCACTCTGAAAAGACAGATGTTAGTTGCTATTACATAGATTATAATTAAACAAATAGAGAATTTAACTGATTATTAAGATAATTAACTTTGCCAAAGTTTCAAACTTTGGCAAAGTGAAAAGTGCAAAATTTACAGACTAATTTGTGATTGACTATAAAAAGGATAACAACATTAAACATATATAAATAAAAATGTTAAAAAATAGTAATCCAACACAAACCAATGCTTGGAAAGCATTGCAAAAACATTTTGCGGAAGTAAAAGACCGCCATATGCTTTCTCTATTTGAGAAAGACCCCGCTCGCGGTGAGAAATTCGCCATCAAATGGCACGACTTCTATGTAGATTATTCTAAAAACCGCATAGACGAAGAAACCCTTAAACTCCTTGTGCAACTCGCCGAGGAATGTGGTTTAAAGGACGCTATTGGCAAATACTTCGGTGGCGACCTTATCAACAACACCGAAAAACGCGCCGTATTGCACACCGCCCTTCGCGCGCCCGAAAATAGCGTAGTAAACGTAGATGGCAAGAACGTAATGCCCGAAGTAGCAGCTGTAAAACACAAAATCAAACAATTCAGCGAAGAAGTCATCAGTGGCAAACGCAAAGGTTATACTGGTAAAGCCTTTACCGATGTGGTGAATATCGGTATCGGTGGCTCTGACCTAGGTCCGGCAATGGTAACAGAGGCGCTTAAATTCTATAAGAATCACCTCAACGTACATTTCATCAGCAATGTAGATGGTGACCACGTGCTCGAAACTATCAAGCACCTCAACCCCGAAACTACCTTGATAGTGATTGTATCTAAAACTTTCACAACACTCGAAACCCTTTCCAATGCGCTTACTGTAAAAGAATGGTTCCTAAAATCGGGTAGCGAAAAAGATATTGCTAAACACTTTGTAGCAGTGTCTACTAACTTGCAAGAAATCGATAAATTCGGTATAGACCCTGATAATGTATTCCCTATGTGGGACTGGGTAGGCGGACGCTTCTCGTTGTGGAGTGCCGTAGGCTTGAGCATCGCCCTATCAGTAGGTTATGACAATTTTGATAAGTTGCTCAAAGGAGCTCACGCTATGGACGAGCATTTCCGCACTGCTCCTTTTGACAAGAACATTCCAGTAGTCTTGGCATTGCTCAGCGTGTGGTACAACAACTTCTACGGAGCCGAAAGTCAGGCTATCATTCCTTATACTCAGTATTTGCACCGCTTGGCAGCTTATCTACAACAAGGTATAATGGAAAGTAACGGTAAACAAACCGACCGTGATGGCAACCCTGTAAGTTACCAAACTGGGGTAATCATCTGGGGTGAACCAGGAACGAACTCTCAACACGCGTTCTTCCAGCTCATTCACCAAGGTACTAAATTGATACCTACTGATTTCATTGGGTTTAAATACTCATTGCACGGCAATACCGACCACCATAACAAGCTAATGGCTAACTTCTTTGCACAAACCGAAGCCCTTTTAAAAGGTAAAACCGAAGCCGAAGTGCGCAAAGAAATGGGTGACAAGGTGAACGAAGCCTTAGTGCCTTTCAAAGTGTTTACAGGTAACCGCCCTACAACCTCTATCCTTATTGATAAACTCACCCCTGAAAGTTTGGGTAGCCTTATCGCTATGTATGAGCACAAGATATTTGTAGAAGGTGTGATTTGGAACATCTACAGCTACGACCAATGGGGTGTAGAGCTCGGCAAACAGTTGGCAAGCAAAATCCTTAAAGACATCGCCACTACCGAACTTTCTGCTCACGACAGCTCTACAACCAATTTACTAAAACAATTCAAAAAATAGAAATCTAATAACGAATGACGAGTTACGAATGACAAAACTTTCGTAATTCGTCTTTCGTAATTCGTTATTACAAATGATTCACATTAGAACAGCCGAAGAAATAGAACTACTACACCAAGCAGCCCAAGTAGTATCACGTACTTTGGGCATAATGGCTAAAGAAGTAAAACCAGGGGTAACCACCCTATATTTAGATAAAATCGCCGAAGAGTACATCCGTAGTCAAGGGGCTATCCCAGGATTTTTGGGATTGTATGGTTTCCCTAACACATTGTGTATGAGCCCGAATGCGCAAGTGGTGCACGGTATTCCTAACGGCCGTCCACTGCAAGAAGGTGACATTATCTCGATAGACTGTGGGGCACTGAAAAACGGTTACTATGGTGACCACGCTTATACTTTCGAAGTAGGCGAAGTAGCCCCCGAAGTAAAAGAACTATTGCGCGTAACCAAAGAATCGCTGTATATAGGTATCCGTCAGTTTCGTGCGGGCAACCGTGTAGGCGATGTGGGAAATGCCATACAGCAACACTGTGAGGCACACGGCTATGGAGTAGTGCGCGAACTCGTAGGACACGGCGTAGGTCGCAAAATGCACGAAGACCCCGAAATGCCTAACTACGGCAGACGCGGTAGTGGTAAAAAGTTTAAAGATGGAATGGTCGTGGCTATAGAGCCTATGATTAATATGGGTACCAAGAGCATACGCCAACTTAAAGACGGTTGGACAATCCTCACCGCCGACGGCAAACCTTCAGCCCACTTTGAACACGATGTAGCCCTCATCGAAGGCAAACCTAAATTGCTCTCCACCTTCAAATACATATATGAAGCCTTAGGTATTGAAAGCAATGAGGAGGATGAGTTTTTGCTCAATTAGATGAATGAACACCTTTATCCCCAATTTCTCTGACAAATCTGAATCTTACGTAGAGGTTTCAGAAGCTGAACTATGAAGGTTTAGAAGAGGCAAAAAAGGTATCTTTATTCCTCATAAAAAAGTAATGAAAGGATTACGAGAACTCATAGAGAAAGAAGCCTAAGAGAAAAAACCTTTGTCTATAAATTCTTACTAAAGAACTTGAAGTATATCAAAAATAATTGAATTTAAAAATACTAAAATTATGAGTACACTTATTATTAAACCACCTAAACATCTCTCATTGGAAAAGGTTAAAGCTGCTCTTGAAAATTTAGATTTTGAGATTGTTACTAATGAATACACCGAACCTTATGCAAAGGTTTCAGAAGCTGAACTACGCTCTATAGATGAAGGCTTAGAAGAGGCAAAAAAAGGTGTCTTTATTCCTCATAATGAAGTAATGAAAGGATTACGAGAACTCATAGAGAATTGGAAAAATGGAAGATCTAACGATTATTTGGTTGCCAAAAGCTAAAATTCAATTGTATGATATTTCGCTGTATTGGTTAGAAAAGACTCAATCAGAAAGTTATATTCTAAAATTAGAAGCTGAAATAGCTAAAATTTGTGAAATGCTTGAGTATAATCCAAGAATAGGAACAATAGTAGATAATAGAAAGGATGTAAGAAGAGTAATTGTACTTCGTAATTTTTCAATTTTTTACCAAATTATAGAACAAAAACAAGTGATTGAAATTATATCTTTTTGGGATAACAGAAATAACCCCGAGAAGTTAAATCTCAATAGAATATAACTCAAAAACTTATAACTAACAACAAATAAATGTACAGAACGCATACTTGTGGAGAGCTACGACTCTCGCACGAAAAACAACAAGTAACCCTCAGCGGATGGGTACAACGCGTCCGCAACAAGGGATTTATGATTTGGGTAGACCTACGCGACCGCTATGGCATCACCCAACTTATATTCGATGAAGAACGCACTGATAAAACAGTCTTCGAGCAGGCTAAAACCCTCTCGCGTGAGGACGTAATTCAAATTCAAGGTACTGTGATTAAACGCGAGGCTGCCAATACAAATATTCCTACGGGAGAGGTGGAAATCCTCGTTACAGCACTTACCTTGCTCAACCACTCCGAAATACCCCCCTTTACCATTGAAGACAATACCGATGGCGGTGAAGACCTCCGTATGAAGTACCGCTATCTCGATATACGCCGTACCCCTGTGCGCGATAACCTTATTTTCCGCCACAAAGTGGGAATAATGGTGCGCAACTATCTATCCGAACAAGGCTTTATAGAGGTAGAAACCCCTGTGCTTATCAAATCAACCCCTGAAGGCGCACGCGACTTTGTAGTGCCCAGCCGTATGAACCCAGGTGAGTTCTACGCACTCCCTCAATCACCACAAACCTTTAAGCAGCTGCTAATGGTAGGCGGATTAGACAAGTACTTCCAAATCGTAAAGTGCTTCCGTGATGAAGACCTCCGCGCCGACCGTCAGCCGGAGTTTACCCAAATAGACTGCGAAATGTCGTTTGTAGAACAAGAGGACGTTATCAGTACTTTTGAAGATTTGGCAAAACACCTCCTCAAAGAACTCAAAGGTTTAGACTTTGGGGCTTTCCCTCGTATGACCTATGCCGAGGCGATGAAAACCTATGGCAACGACAAACCCGATATCCGTTTCGGTATAAAATTCGGCGAACTCAACGACCTCGCTCAACACCGCGATTTCAAGGTATTCAACGAAGCCGAATTAGTAGTTGGTATCGCCGTACCTGGTGCCAACAGCTACACCCGCAAAGAGATTGATGCTTTGGTAGAATGGGTAAAACGCCCACAAGTAGGCGCTTCCGGAATGGTATATGTAAAATGCAATGAAGACGGCAGTTTCAAATCATCAGTAGATAAATTCTATAACGAGGACGACCTCAAAGCGTGGGCAAAACGCACTGGCGCCCAAGCAGGCGACCTTATCTGTATCCTTTCAGGCAAGGCAAACAAAGTACGCGGACAACTCAGCGCCCTCCGTATGGAACTCGCCGAGCGTCTCGGCTTGCGCAAACCTGATGAATATGCTCCTCTATGGGTCGTAGATTTCCCTCTTTTGGAGTGGAGCGAAGAGGAAGAACGCTTCTTTGCGATGCACCACCCTTTCACCTCGCCTAAACCTGA
>ERZ773100.777-NODE-777-length-15800-cov-7.292855_pt1 | contig 15800 bp, 17 predicted proteins | sample MGYA00511119_ERZ773100 | MGnify/ENA primary metagenome ERZ773100 (study PRJEB29015, sample SAMEA2738000) | human oral metagenome | biome: human oral; feature: human-associated habitat; material: dental | place: China | collected 2111 ...
GATATAATCGCAAGCGCTAGTGGGCATACTAGGATCGCAACCCTCGGGCGTATCGGATGAAAAAAGCAAATTTAAAATCACAAATATATACAGCACAAAAAGCACACACGCAACGCTCACGACCAAGGTGGTAATTTTTAAAATTTTTATAAAAGTTTTCATGTCCAAATTTTACTTCGTTGCACCTAAAAAGCATAAATTTTGCTTTAAATTTGAAATCCTCCGCGCATTATCTGTACGCTTCGGCTATTGCTTCGCTAAGGCTTTTTAGCAGTTCGTCCGCGGCTTCCGCTTTATCGTGCGCGCCGCGATTTTTGCTGTTTGAAGCGCCGGATCCCGTTCCGCTGGCGCAATCTTGCACGAAATACCACCAAAAATACCCGCCTACGTAGTTTTTCACGTAGCGCGGCATCGTATAATACCGCTTCATCATCGCCTTTTTGTTCGCTTGCGTAGCGTCCGCCGCCGTGTTTCCGCACTCGCCGATGCCAAGCTTTGAAGCGGAAAAGGCGCTTTGCAGATAGGTAAAGATTTCGCTCCAATCAGGCGTAAAGCCCTCGTTGTCGTCCTCGTAGTAACTTACGAAAAGATAATCCAGCCCATCTTTCATATCTTGCGGCACGAATTTTCGCAGCCACTCGCGCATCTGCGTTTTCTGTGCTCCGCTCGGCGTATAATAGGCAGTAAGCGCCGTCTTAGCGCCTTTCTTGTGGATGAACTCGAATGCCGCGATCATCTTAGCGGCGATGAAATTCGCATCGCCCCCGAGCCAGCCCTCGCCGTTTATTTCGTTGCCGATCTCCCAGATCGTGACGTAAGGCGCAAGTGCGGCGAAAGCGTCCGAGAACCTCTTTTCGTAGCTTTTCACGCTTTTGTACGAGCTCATCTCGTAGGAGTCCACGGGACAAGCCATCACGTACGAAACCTCGCTAAGCCGCCTAAAAAGAGGCTCGTACTCGCGCGGGCTAATTTCTTTTGACATCACGACGCGTACGGTCGGCTTTGCGGGTAGGGCTTGCAGGGCGCGCACGATGCTCTGTAGTTTCGCGCCCGAGGCGTCTTGCGCGTCCTCGTACCAGCCGTCGTCGATCGTAACGCCCCAGATGAAGTCGGATTTAGAATTTTGCTTTGAAATTTTATTTGGATTTTCGCCGTAAAGCGCACCGAAAAACAGCGCCCCGCAAAATAGCGCGAGAAATATGTGTTTGAAATAGACCACGGCTTGCTCCTTGATTTTAAATTTTTAAAAATTTAGCTCTTTGCTGGTCTTTCCACAACCGATCAAGCAATCAAAATTTATCTTTTGCCTCTAAGATCATAAGAATAATACGAACGAGAAAAACCCTCTACGCTGAATATAGCAAAAGCGTTAAGCGCAAGAGCCGCTAAGCTGAGCAGCACCGTAGCAGGCAGCGAAAAACGCGCCAAAAACGCATTTGCAATAGCTGCAAGTACAAGCGCGATAAAGCAATATGAAAATATCGCAACTCCACTAGTATCGGCAAGCTCCTGATAAAATCTATAAAAAAATAGAAACGATGCGATGAATCCCAATGCAAGTAGTATTTGAGCGATGATGCCGCCCGCTAAAAATATAAATAACAATACGCCTATAAATATCGCCGCAAAGGCAATGGCTACGTTACGCAAAAGGCTGCGGCTTACGGTAAGTTTAGAGATATTATAAATGCTAAAGATAAAAAGCACGAATGCCGCTGCGCTTAGTAGCACTCCCAATCCGCCGTAAATTCCTAATAGCAATAGCACCAGTTCGGCTATAGCTTTTAAGGCGCAGGCCGCGATGAAGGTGTATTTGATGAGTGCTACTTCTTTTTCTTGCGGGTTTGAGGGTTGCTGGTCTTGAGTGTGCAGGTAGTCGTTTAAATCCATATTCGCTCCTTGAAATTTATGCAAAAGTATATCTAAAAAACGAATAGGTAAAGATAAATTTCAAAATTTAGTGGCTCGCGGGCGGATGTGTCGTATAAAGCAGGCGCCACACAAAGGCGGGTAAATTTAAGAGGTAAATTTTAAAATTTAGATCGGAATTTCGGCGCTGACGCGGCAGGTAAAATTTTAAGCAGGTTGTAAATTTAATAAAGATTTGAGATAAATTTCGCGCAGATCTGCAAATTTAAAATCCGCAAATCCGCGCAAACTGCTACAAGCGGGACTCGTAGCGACGTAGCGTGTAAAGACGTTTAAGCATCTTTTTGCGAGCTGAAATTTTTTGCTTTTTGCGGACTTCCGTCATCGGCTCAAAAAATCGTCTCGCGCGAACCTCGGTAACGACTAGGTTACGATCGGTTTGCTTCTTAAAGCGTCTGTAAGCTTCGTCAAATGATTCGTTCGGATATACCTTTACTCCAGGCACTTTCCTCACCGCCTTTCAAAAAAATAAGTCGTGAGTTTAGCGAAAAATTCCTTAAATTTGCTTTTGAAGCGCTTTTTTATACTTCCACACGCTTTTGTTATTGCGAGTATCTATCATCGAAAGCTCTAAAAGTAGGCTTTCGCTTGCTTGCGCAGTAGAATTTTTAGCTGCAGAATTTAAGCTTTTTACTTTTTTAGATCCTGCCTTACCATCGTTTGCCGCAGCGGGGCTTTGCGGTAAAATTTTGCCTACCAAGATGTAATCTGGCGCGTAGATCGAGCCGCTTTCTACGGCGTGATAGCCACGGCTTACGCCATCGTTGCTAAATACGAGTTCATCTTTACTTGGGGCGTCTGTGACGACTGCTTTGCCTGAATGCAGCAGTGAAATTCTAATTTTTTTGCTCAAAAATTCTGCATCTACGCCGTGCGCGTTCGTCCCGTCCAGTGGTTCGATGCCGACGACACTAAATCTACCGCCTTTCTTGCCGACAATACGCTTTGAGAGTAGATCGGCGATGCTTTCGCCTGCGATACGCTCCAGATACGCGTTTGGATACCCAGCGTGGTCGATGCCTCCGGTAAGCGCCGAATTATCCGTGTTTTTAGAGCCTTTGAGCGCAGCGCAGCCCGCTAAAAAGGCACACAGCAAGATCACGAAAAAACTTATTTTAAAATTTTTCATAGCATTTCCAAATTTTATAAAATAAACTCCGCGATTATAGCGAGATTTGGTTAAATTTCGTTTTTTCTAGGCAGAATTTGTAATGAATATTCCGCTCGTTCCTTTAATTTTGAGTTAAAGATTCCTTGATATACTTTCTGCCAATTTATTCAGAAAATTCTCGGGGTGCTTATGAAAAAAATCATTAAAAGAGACGGAAGTTTTCAAGAATTTCAATCCTACAAAATAAAAGATGCTATCAAAAAAGCCTACAAAAGCGCGGGTAGCGAGTTTGACGAAAAAGTCTTTGATAATGTAATGAGCGCGATCGTTTTTAAAGATAAATTAAGCGTCGAAGATATTCAAGATCTCATAGAAAAAAAACTCTTCGAAGCGGGCGATTTCGACGTTCTAAAGAGCTTTATGATCTACCGCCACACACACAAGATGCAGCGTGAGCATATTTTGGGGCTTGAGGAGGATACGACCTATATCAACTGCACTCAGACGGTCAATGAATACATCAGCAAGCAGGATTGGCGAATTTTAGCAAATTCCAATACCAGCTACTCAAACGCAGGCCTCATCAACAACACCGCCGGCAAGGTCATCGCAAACTACTGGCTCGATAAAATTTACTCTCGCGAGGAGGGTGCGGCGCACCGAAACGGCGACTATCATATTCACGATCTGGACTGCCTTACGGCGTATTGCGCGGGCTGGAGCTTACGCGTGCTTCTAAACGAGGGTTTTAACGGCGTGCGCGGCAGAGTCGAGAGCAAGGCGCCGAAGCATTTCCGCGAAGCACTGTATCAGATGGCAAATTTCCTTGGAATTTTACAGAGCGAATGGGCGGGCGCACAGGCGTTTAGCAGCTTTGATACGTATCTGGCGCCATACGTTTTCCGCGATAAATTAAGCGACGATGAGGTTAAAAAGGCGATCACGAGCTTCGTGTTTAACCTAAACGTTCCAGCGCGTTGGGGTCAGAGCCCATTTACCAACGTCACCATCGATATGACCTGCCCGGATGATCTAAAAACGCAGATCCCTACGCACAACAATGAGCATCTATTTAAAAATTTACACGACGAGGAGCTTTTGGCAGAGGCTAAAAAGCGCGGTAAGGACTCGCTCGAGGCTTTGACTTACGGCGATTTCGAGCCTGAGATGAACCGCATAGTGATCGCGTTTTACGAGGTTTTAACGACGGGCGATAAGTGCGGTCAGCCTTTTACTTTCCCGATTCCTACGGTAAATTTAACGGAGGAGTTTGATTGGGATACGCCTGCGGCCGATGCGGTTTTTGAAAACACCGCCAAGGTAGGCTCGAGCTATTTTCAAAATTTCATCGGCTCGCAATACATCACGAACGAAAAGGGCGAGCGCGTACCCAATCCAAAAGCGTATAAGCCAGGCGCCGTGCGCTCGATGTGCTGCCGCTTGCAGCTTGATCTGCGCGAGCTTCTTAAGCGCGGCGGAGGGCTTTTCGGAAGCGCGGAGATGACGGGAAGCATCGGCGTCGTAACGATAAATTTAGCCCGCCTAGGCTATCTGTATAAAAATAACGAAGAGGCACTGTATGCGAGGCTGGATGAGCTTTTGGAGCTTGCCAAATCGACGCTTGAAAAGAAGCGAAAATTCGTTACCGAGATGTTTGAGCGCGGTTTGTATCCATATACGAAGCGCTATCTGCCGGGCTTTAACAACCATTTCAGCACCATCGGTATCAACGGCGCAAACGAGATGATACGAAATTTTAGTGGAAATAAAGAGGATATTACGACGGAATTTGGGCGTAAATTTGCCCTTAAAATGGTTGAGTATCTGCGCGAGAAGATCCGCTCGTTTCAGGAGCAGACTGGCAATCTATACAATCTCGAAGCTACGCCTGCCGAGGGAACTACGTATCGCTTCGCCAAAGAGGATAAGAAACGCTACTCAGATATCATCCAAGCGGGATTTGATAAAAATATATACTACACCAATTCGACGCAGCTTCCGGCAAATTTCGGAAGTGATCCGTTCGAGGCGCTGGCGATGCAGGACGAGCTGCAAAGCTCCTATACGGGCGGCACGGTGCTGCATCTGTATATGAAGGAGCGCATCAGCTCGGCTCAGGCGTGTAAGCAGCTCGTAAAAAGCGTAGTGCAAAACTACAAGCTTCCTTACATCACGATCACGCCGATTTTCAGCGTCTGCCATAAGCACGGCTACATCAGCGGCGAGCATGAATACTGCCCGAAATGCGACGAGGAGCTGCTCGCGCAATACAATGCCGAGCCGAGCAAGGGCGCTTAAATCAACTCATCTCAAAAGAAAGGATCAGGTATGGAGTTTCCAAAAGAACTAGAGGCAAAACGTACAAAATGCGTCGTTTACACAAGAGTTATGGGGTATTTGCGCCCGGTGGAGAGCTTTAATATCGGAAAGAAGGGTGAGCACAAAGAGCGCGTCTTTTTTGAAGAGAAAAAAGACAAAAAGCAGATCGCCTAGTCGCCGCTACCGGCCAAATGCAACAAACGCATACGAAGCCGCCGCAAGCCTTAAACCTGCGTAACGCGCAGATTTACGAGATCACGCCGTTTACGATGCTTGATTTTCCTGATCACATCGCCGCGATCGCGTGGTTTTGCGGCTGCAATATGCGCTGCATCTACTGCTACAACCCACAAATCGTTACTTCACGGGGTAAAATTTCAAACGAAGAGTTTCTGCGCTTTTTGGATGCGCGCGCTGGCAAGCTTCAGGGCATCGTATTTAGCGGCGGCGAATGCATCTGCGCGAGCGATTTTATCCCGTTGGCGCACGAAGTTAAGCGGCGCGGCTTTTTGCTCAAGGTTGACACCAACGGCTCGAATCCGCAAAAGATCGAAGAGGCGCTAAGCCTAGGGCTGATCGATTATATCGCGCTTGATTTTAAGGCGCCGCGACAGGATTTTGAGCTCATCACGAAATCAAACTTATATGATAAATTTCTGCAAACTCTTAGGCTTTTGCTGCGGCAAAATTTTAGATTTGAGGTGCGTACGACCGTGCATGCCGATTTTTTAAACGAGGCAAAGATCGAGCAGATGGCGCAAATTCTATACAGCGAGGGCTACCGTGGCGTCTATTATCTGCAAAACTTTCTACCCACCGGCGATAATTTCGGTAATTTAAACGCGCCGCTTGCAAGCTTTGATCCGAGCAAAATCCGTACCGATCTAAAGATCGAACTTCGAAATTTTGATTAAATTTGCGCTTCCACGAGCATCTTGCTGCGATAAACGCGATGAAATTTTATTTAGCGCGCCGCGCATTGTCCGGCGTATATTGAGCTGCGATAAAATTTCGCCCCGCCGAAGAGCTTTAAAATTTACCTTGCCGCCGCTTGCTATGTTTAAATTTCGCTCCGTCTGCGGCGTAAAATTTTATTTTATCAAGCGCTTAAAATTTTATACCGCGCAGATTTAGCTCCCCGTAAAATTTCACGCCGTGCAAGTAGGCCGCTTCAAAACAAAAGGTAAATTTAGCTTGCTTTGGCTAAAATACGCCGAAATTTTTAAAAAGGCAAAAAATGGATAGGAAAAAAATCTACAACCCCTTCTCCGACGAGACGCTTACCGATCGCAAGATCTTCGGCGGCAATCCGCAGGGCATTTTAAATTTTACCAAGGCGAAATATCAATGGGCGCTGAAACTTTGGGATCTGATGGAGGCCAACACCTGGTTTCCCAAAGAGGTCGATACCACCGACGACGTGCGCGATTATAACTTCAATCTCACAAGCGCCGAGAAGCGGATGTACGATCTCGTGTGGAGCCAGCTGATATCGATGGATAGCTTTCAGACCAACAATCTTGCCGATAATATCAACCCCTACATCACGGCACCGGAGATCAACGCCGTGCTCGCTCGCCAAGCCTACGAGGAGGCCAACCACAGCAAATCTTACGCCGTCATGGTCGAGGCGATCTGTGAAAACACCGATCTCATTTACGAGATGGAGAAGCACGACGATATGCTCCGCAGGAAAAACGACTACATCTCAAGTGTCTATGAGGAGCTTGCGGGCAAGGTTAGCGACGATAAGCTGCTGCTAGCGATGGTGGCGAATCAAATTTTAGAGGGTATCTACTTCTACAGCGGCTTTACGTCGATCTATGCGCTTGCTCGCGCGGGCAAGATGCTAGGCAGCGCACAGATGATCCGCTTTATACAGCGCGACGAGATCACGCATCTTCTGCTCTTTCAAAACATGATAAATTCCGTCCGCAAGGAGCGCGCCGATCTGTTTAGCAAGCGCAACGTGGATAAAATTTACGAGATGTTCGAGACGGCGGGAAACTTAGAGATCGATTGGGGCAAATACATAACGGATAATCAAATCATGGGCTTTACGGATGACATCATCGAAGAATACATCCACTACCTGGTCGATCAGCGCCTGCTCGCCATCGGACTTGAGAAGCGATACGGCGCGAAGCATCCGATAAAATGGGTCGATGATTTTTCTAAATTTAACGATCAGAAGAGCAACTTTTTCGAGAGCAAGGTCACGAACTACAGCAAAGGAAGTTTGAGTTTCGATGATTTTTAGCGGATTTTGCGGTTTGAAATTTTTCTCCGCCTCATCGCGTCACCGGCGCTTGGATGGTATTTTTAAAAATTTTATCGGCCCTGAATTTAATCAGAGCAAAAGCTTTCGCGGCTTTAAATTTAACGCCTGGCCGGGCGGGAGCGCGTTATGGTCTCGCTAGAGCGGCTTCGCTGCGAAAAGATGGCGAACGACATCGCCGAACAGGTTAGCTTAAATCCGGCACTTTTTGAGGCGTTTTGCAGCGTCGCTAGAAGCGAGTTCGCCCCGCTGGGCGCGCACGCTTTCAGCCTCAACGCACAGCCCATTTTGGCCAGCCAGTGGATCAGCTCGCCGCTGACGGTCGCGCGCATGACGATGGCGCTAAGCGTGGATCCGAAGGTCGAGAAAATTTTAGAGATCGGCTGCGGCAGCGGCTATCAAGCGGCGATTTTAAGCAGGATGGTTCACCGCGTCTTTGCCGTCGAGCGCGTCGAGCGGCTGGTGGGCGAGGCGAAAAGGCACTTTGCAAATCTTGGGATTTCAAACATCAGCCTGCGCCACGATGATGGCAACGCCGGGTGGAAAAATTTTGCCCCTTTTGATAGGATCTTGCTCTCCGCGTGCGCCGAGCGGATCGACGAGCGGCTGTTTGCGCAGCTGGCAATCGGCGGGATTTTGGTCGCTCCGATGAATAGAGGCGGCTCGCAAAAGATCGTTAGATTTAATAAAATTTCGCCGAGCGAGATCAAAGAAGAGGAGCTCGGCGCTTGCGAATTCGTCCCGCTGGTGCAGGGTCGCGGATAGATCTAGCGCGCAGTAAATTTTAAAATTTCCTATCGCCGCGGGCGCGTAAATTTAATAAAATTTTGCTTTCGCGCTTCGCCGAGAAATCAGAGTTTTATTAATTATTTATTTAAATTCAAGTACAATACGCAATTTTAATCTTTCAAGGATGAGTCATGCAAGATTTTAGCAAGGAAAAGATAGAGTCGCTGGTCGCCAGCTGGAAAAATCACAACAAAAACCAATTTTGGCTTAAAAAACAAACCGCGATCTCAAAGTATTTAGGCGAGATAAAGCGCTGCTTGGCGAGCTTTGATGAGACCGAGAGCGAGTTTTTGCAAACTCTGTATATAAATCTCAGCGACGGCAATCTTAGAAGCTGCAAAATTTTATCTTTAGGCGAGAAGTTCGCGCACGCCGAGTATTTCTTTATGGATCAGTTTTTTGATTCCAATATCAGCGCGTTTTATTATGATTTCGCTTTCAAAGACCGTATCGTCGGCAAAAAGGAGTTGTTTCCTAAAAATGCCGTAAAAAGCGTAGATAGCGTGCTTAGCGGCGAGGATAAAAACATCGTCTCGCTTTATGTTTTTATCGAAAATATCGTCAAAAATTTCAATAGCTATTCGCAGGAGCGCACCGCTCGCGATATTTTTAAACAAAAGCTAGTCAATTTCTACGATGAGCTTTACAGGCTTCTTACGGCGGTGGATAGCGCTTTGGCGATCGATTTTTTCGACGTCGCGCTGCATAATCAGCCCTTCGTGCTGATGGAATTTTTAAAATCCGCGATAAATGCCGATAATTTCTATCTGATCGATAGCTACCTAAGCGACGACGGGATGTTAAATTTGGGGCTTGCCGAGGGCGGCGATTTCGCGCAAATTTCGCGCGAGAAGCTCTATCTGCTAGCCAGCATATTTGCGCAGTGCAACGATGAGTTTCCGACGCTCGTTTATCGCGATGAAACCGCGCAAATTTTATCCTTGCTCTACGACGAAAAGGTTGAAATTTTTGAAGAATTTTACGAAGTAAGCTCGCGATTTATCGCGGAATTTACCCCGTATCCGCAGGACGTCGTGGGCGCGGCTAGGATCGTGTATTCGTCGCTGTTTTTCGAATACGTCAAAAACTACAAAAGCGAAGAGGTCGCTAAAAATACGATCTTTTACGGCGCGATCGGTACCGGCAAGACCCGCAGGCTGCGATCTTTGATCACCGAAAAGAAGCTTGCGACAAAAAATTTCCGCTACGTTTGCCTGCACGAAGGCTTTGAATACCGCGATTTCATCGACGGATTTTACAGTGAAAGCTTCATTAGCGGCGAGTTTAAGGCGCTGTGCAAAGAGGCGCTAAACGATCCGAAGGGCGAGTATTATTTTTTGATCGACAATGTAAGTGCCGCGAGCTTGGATAAAATTTTAGGCGAGGCTGCGGTGCTTTTAGATCGTCGCTACGACGAGAATGATGAGCTTTCACTGATCCGCACGAAAAATTCCCACGTAATCGACGGCTTTGAAGAGGGCGAAAAAGCGCGCGCCAGCGTCGTTTTAAAGGATGGCCGCTCATATTTTGCGGTGCCTAAAAATTTATACGTCCTATGCACTCTAAGTGAGCACAAATGCGTTTCGCCGTCGATTGCAAAGGCGTTTAGATGGATCAGATGCGAGTGCGATTACGGCGCGCTTGAGGATTATTTAAGAGATCGCGAGATCGTAAACGCAAGCGCGGTCGTTGCGGTTTGCAAGGCGCTGAATAAGTTTATCGCCGATGAGGCAAGCGGCCTCGGCGCGATCGGACACGGCGTATTTATGGGGCTAGCTCGCTATCAAAACAACGCTCAGATCATGCAGGAGGGGCTAAACGGCTTTTTTGCCGAGGTGCTGGAGCCGATCTTTAGGTGCGCGGCAAGGAGCGAAGATGCCGCTGCGAGCCTTAGCGAGCGCATTGCAGAAGCTAAGGGTGTGTTTAAATTTTAATATTTTCGTTTGAGTAGATTTTTAAGTAAATTTTGCAATAACGGAATTTTATATGGAGTAAAAACAACGGCTGATAATATTGTAAATAATCATAAATATGATGCAGAATATATTAGCTATATTAGAAATGGTAATTCCGCCGCAGTTCTTATTACTAGAGATTTGGTGAAAAGCGTAAACACAATTGGTAAGTGGATTGATATCATTGAGAGCAATATTCGCGGCAGAATCGACGGAAGAATCAATTTTAACTATTTCATTGTTGAAATTTTTCCTAGAAAAACTAAGCCGGATTATTCCAAGGCAGCGTCAGAGTATGATAAAAAATATATTACCTGGCAAACGGCTTGCAAAGATATAAAAAATGCGAGAAACGTCCGTTACAAAGGCCCCCGATATAAGATATGGTGCAGTTTGTATAATGACAGGAAGAAAAAAGTAGTACGGAAATATTATAATAAAAAGTTCGGTAGGTGGATGCCAGATGGATGGCTACCTACCGATTCATGTGTTTTAAAAGATAAAATAGAATTTATTGATAACTGGAAATATAAGATCAAATCCATAAGAGAATTATAAAACAACTTAAACGTAACTTCGCTAGTTTTGAATTAAGACTCGAATAATAAATTTAGCCCAAAAGCCCTGCGCCTTTTACTTTCTGCGAGCGATCCGCTGCGTAGATCCTCTTCCCGCCTACTACTTTGCCGCCCTCGATTTTGCCGCCCTTTACGTCGTATTTCCAGATCGGCGCGGCCGCCTTGAAATCCTCCACAAACTCGTTTATTAGCGCCAGAGCGACCTTACGCTGCGGACTTACGACGCCTGCTACGTAAGAGCTTTCGTGGATCGGCACATCGCCGTTTGAATGTGCAAAAAGCACGAATGCGCCCTGTGTCGCGGCCTTTTGCTGCCACGCTTCGAACCAAGTCCGCAAAATCGGCTCGTATATATCGAAGCTAAGCGCGCAGATGCCGCCCTCTTCGCGCACGATGCCTACAAAAGTAATGAACGCGCCGCAATTTGCGTCTTTAAATTTAGCGTACCAGCGCGATAAAATCGCATCTACGTCCAAGCCGCCCTCATAAATTTCGGGCTTAGTCCCGCTTAAAATTTCTTGGTTAAATTTAGCCTCACTCATCGCCGCCTCCTAGGCTTAGCCGCCGCAAACGGGAGGCAAAAGGCTCACGCGATCGCCGGATTTGAGCGCAAAATTCGCATCATAAACCATCTTATCATTTACCGCTACGGCGCAGTTTGCGAGCCACTCGCGCAAGCCTTCGTCCTTTTGCAGCTCCGCTTTTACCTCTTGCAAGGAGCTTGCGTTTAGGCGCAGTGGCTCGCGCCCGATCGGCCCTAGAAATTCTACCTCTACCATTTTTGTCCTTATTTTAAAGATTGGGCGATTTTAACCAAAAATTCATAAAATTTTATATAATTGCGTAAAAATTTAATGAGGGAAAATGATGAAAATCGATGAAATTTCGACCCCCGCTTACGTGTGCGAGGAGCAAAAACTGGTAAAAAATTTAGAAATTTTACGCGGTGTAGGCGAGCGAAGCGGCGCAAAAATTCTATGCGCGCTAAAAGGCTTTGCGTTTAGCTTCGCGATGCCTTACGTTGGCAAATACCTCTGGGGCGCAACTTGCAGCGGCCTGCACGAGGCGAAATTTGCCGCGGAATTTATCAAAAACGGCGAGATTCACACATACTCGCCAGCATTCAAAGAGGATGATTTGGACGAAATTTTAAAAATTTCAAATCACGTCGTATTCAATAGCGCCGCGCAGTGGCAAAAATACCGCACAAAAGCGCTTGCTACGGGCGCATCGTGCGGCTTACGGCTAAATCCGCAGACCTCCTTCGCGCCCAAAGACGCTTACAATCCGTGCGGCAGCTTTAGCAGGCTCGGGATGAGCCTTGAGGCGCTGCAGCGGGCGATCTTGCAAGACGGCGAGTTTTTGCGCGGCATCTCGGGGCTACATTTTCACGCACTGTGCGAAGAGAGTGCTCAGAGCCTAGAGCGGGTGCTTGAGGTTTTCGAGGCGAAATTCGGCAAGTATTTTGACGGCCTAAAATGGCTAAATTTCGGCGGCGGGCATCATATCACGCGCGCAGGCTACGACGTGGAGCTACTGATAGATCTGATCAAAAAATTTCGCGAAAAATACGAAGTCGAAATTTATCTCGAGCCGGGCGAGGCGGTCGGTTGGGAGTGCGGATATTTGGTCGCTAGCGTGCTTGACATAGTAGAAAATGGCGCTAAAATCGCTATCTTAGACGCTTCCGCTGAAGCTCATATGCCCGATACCGTGCTGATGCCGTATCGTCCTGCGGTGCGCGGCGAGAGCGAGAGCGGTAAATTTAGCTATCGTTTCGGCGGGAATACCTGCCTCGCAGGCGACGTCGTGGGGATTGAGAGCGGACGGCCCGAGTATAAATTTGACGCGCCGCTAAATATCGGCGATCGGGTGATTTTCGAGGATCAGATCCATTATACGATCGTGAAAAATACGACCTTTAACGGCATCAAGCTGCCCGATCTTGTTTTGGCGGACGAGCGCGGAGAGGTTTTAATGATCAAAAAATTCGGCTACGACGAGTATGCGCGGCGAAACTAGCGCCGCACTTAATGCAAAAATGTAATTTTGCTTTGTAAGAAAATTTTTTGCAAAAAATGATATAATCGGCTTGAATTTTATATCTAAGGAAATCCATGAAAAGATTGTTTCTCGCGCTTTTTGCCTGTATTTATGCGCAGGCCGAAGAGAAAAAATATGCCGATATCGTGCAGGGAAATAGTGATGTTTGGGGCAATGCAAGGCTTGAAAACATCGATAGCTACGGCAATGGCTTCGGTCCGATTTTTCTGCAATTTCAAGGACATCTGCAAAGCTCGGGTTTTTTTGCTTGGTTGGCGCTGGGCGCGGTTTTAGGCGTAATCATAGCTTTTATTGGGCACTACGCGATCATAGGGCCGAAGCACTTCGATCATCACGCGGGCAAGCCGATCTATGCATTTAATAAATTTGAGCGACTATACCATCTTGTAGCGGCCGTCGCATGGGCGATCTTGGTTCCGACAGGCTTGATTATGATGTTTGGCGAGGAATTCGGCGGCGGCGCTTTCGTGAGATTTTGTAAAAACGCTCACGGACTGGCTACGATAGCGTTTGCAATCTCCGTTGTGCCGATGTTCTTGCTGTGGTTTTGGCGTATGCTACCGCGAGCTTACGATATCAAATGGATGATGATCGTGGGCGGCTATTTAAGCAAAAAGAAGCGCGCGATCCCTGCGGGTAAATTTAACGCAGGCCAAAAGGCGTGGTTTTGGGTTGCTACTTTAGGCGGCATAGTGATGATAGCGACGGGTGCGTCAATGTTTTTCTTAGACTACGATATACCCGCAATGAGAAGTGCGCTAGGTATGAGTCAGATCGAAATTTTAAGAGCGAGCGCGATTATTCATAATTTTTTGGGTGCGGTCTGCGCGGTATTTTTGCTTGTGCATATCTATATGGCGGTCTTTGCGATCAGCGGTGCCATTCACTCGATGATCGACGGACACAAGCCGGAGGAGGAAGTTTACGTCCTTCACCACTACTGGTATCGCGAGCTGCTTGATAAAGGGCAGATTGCTAAATCGCAATTTGAAGCGAAGTACCCGCGCTTATAACTTGGGTAAATTTTATGCGGGTCTGCTTGCGTGCGGCTCGCATTAGCTTTGAGGTTCAAAGAATTTTATTTTTAAGGATTACATATGCAACTAGATTGTCGCAATTTAAATTGCCCGGAACCGCTTTTGCGCACTAAAAAAGTCCTCGGCGAGCTAAAAATCGGAGAGACTTTAGAAATTTTAGTAAACGACGTAGCGCCGCGCGAAAACATAAAACGCTTTTTGTCTAAAAACGGCTTTGAGGCGCAAATTTCACAAGCGGGCGCCGACACGCTTATAAAAACCGTAAAAACGGACGAGCTGAAAGATGCAAATATCGACGATATTTATTGTGACGTCACGGCGCCAAAAAGAGGCAAGGTGATATTTCTAAACGAGGAGCAGTGCGGAAGTGGCCCGATCGGAAAGAGTCTGCTTGCTAAATTTTTAGGCGCGGCGCTAAGCCTAGACGAAAAGCCAGTGAAGGTGATCTGCGTAAACAACGCCGTGCATATAACCACGAATCGCGGCCACGAATGCTTTGAGGCGATCAAAAAGCTAAACGAAGCGGGGGCTGAAATTTTAAGCTGCGGAAGCTGTCTGGAGAGCTATAAACTAGTCGATAAGCTCGCGATCGGCGAGATTTCAAACGCATACGAAATCATGGACGTCCTATCGAAATACGAAGTAATCAAGCTATGATCTACAGAGATTTTAACCTCACGAAATTTATTGCAGCCGCCGGTTGAGCCGCCAAGCTTGACCCGGCGGGTCTAACCGAAAATCTTGGAAATTTAATCGAGCCCAATGCAAGCCTGCTTTCGTCCACCTGCAGCAACGAAGATGCGAGCGTATTTCGTATAAGCGACGATCTTGCGCTCGTGCAGACACTCGATTTTATCACCCCTTTGGTGGACGATCCGTTTATTTTCGGACAGATCGCGGCGGCAAACTCCCTAAGTGACGTATTTGCGATGGGCGGCGAAGTGATAAATGCCCTAAACATCGTGGGTTTTGACGATTGTCATTTCTCAAACGAAATTCTGCGCGAAATTCTGCGCGGCGGCAAAGACAAGATCAAAGAGTGCGGAGGAGCCTTGGTAGGCGGTCACACCATCTCTACTCCCGAAATTTATTACGGACTTAGCGTTACGGGGCGCGTGAATCCGCGTAAATTTTGGAGCAATAATACAGCTCGCGAAGGCGACCTGCTGATACTAACAAAACCCCTCGGTACGGGCATCATTGCTACGGCTATTAAGGCGAAATTTCTTAAATTTGAAGAATTTCGTGATGCGATAGAGAGCATGATTTTGCTAAATTTTTATGCCGTGGGCGCGCTAGGAGGTCTAAAAATACATGCTGCGACCGACGTGACGGGCTTTGGACTACTTGGACACGCGCTTGAAATGATAAACGAGAACGTGAGCTTTAAAATTTATCCTAGCAAAATTCCGCTTCTAAAAAACGCCCTCAGATGCCTTAATGAGGGGCTGATTCCTGCAGGGAGCTATAAAAATTTTAAATTTATCGCACCGGGCGTCGATTCCGAGCCGGACATAACGCTTTGCGACGCACAAACCAGCGGCGGACTTCTGCTTGCCGTAGCGGAAAAGGACGCGGCGAAAGCGCTTTCAAATTTAAAAAACGCAGGCTACGCTAGCAGCGCTATCATCGGCGAAGTAATAGCACGCGCCGAACATAAAATTTATTTAGTTTAAAATCTTTTCTATTCAGCCCCCTTTAAGCATCGCTCTTGTATAATCACAATTCTGTTTCGCACCG
>ERZ773100.782-NODE-782-length-15774-cov-110.459826_pt1 | contig 15774 bp, 10 predicted proteins | sample MGYA00511119_ERZ773100 | MGnify/ENA primary metagenome ERZ773100 (study PRJEB29015, sample SAMEA2738000) | human oral metagenome | biome: human oral; feature: human-associated habitat; material: dental | place: China | collected 2111 ...
TCCCCTTATCAAATTCCTTAGAGGCATCAATAAAGTAGACATCACGATTGGTACGATTCTTTTTAAGAATGATGACCGTGGTCGGAATGCTGGTGTTGAAGAAGATATTGGCAGGAAGACCGATAACTGTGTCAATAGCCCCTTCTTCTAACAAGGCCTTACGAATAGTTCCTTCCGCATTTCCACGGAAAAGAACACCGTGAGGAAGGACGATGGCCATAACTCCATTATCCTGCTTGAGATGGTAGTAACCATGTAAAAGGAAGGCAAAGTCAGCCTTGGACTGGGGAGCAAGTTTCCCAAAAGGAGAGAAACGAGGATCATTCAGGAAGCCAGAGCTTGCAGACCACTTGGCAGAGTAGGGTGGGTTCATGAGAACCCCATCAAAGTTGGTCGGTTCTTGAGTCGGCCAGTCTTCGTCCAAGGTATCGGCATTGTGTAAAAACTGGTTTTCCACTGGAACCCCGTGTAGAATCATATTCATCCGAGCCAAGTTATAAGTGGAGGTATTGAGCTCCTGACCGAAGTAGACCACTGTCTGCGGTTTATGAGAGTATTTCTTGGCATTGAGCAAGAGAGAACCAGAACCCATAGTCGCATCATAGATGGTAAAACCTTGCTGGTCTTCTCGACCTAAAAAGGCAATCTGAGTCATGAGTTTGGCAACAGGCTGAGGTGTATAAAACTCACCAGCTTTCTTACCCGAGTCGGTCGCAAACTGACCGATCAGATACTCATAGGCATCCCCCAGCATATCACCCGCATGACCAGCCACATCGAGCACAGCCAACTCTTTCATGACTGCAGCTACCGTCTGATTTTGCTTTTGGGGAGTTGCCCCTAGCTTTTTGGAATAGAGATCAATATCTTCAAAGAGGTTTTCATAGAGTTCGTCACTCTGCTCGATATCACGAAAACCTTGCGCCAAATCTTCCAGCTGGAAAGTCCCGTCATTTACTCTTGCTACCAGAGCCGTAAAGGTCAGGTCTGGCTTGATACTATAGTTGAGCTCGTCGCTCATAACAGAGAGAAGATCCTCATGGGTTTCTGCATCCTCGTAGTAGTTGCGATAAACCTCAAGAGCATCCTCTAGACTATCCGTCCCCTCCTCCATGGTCTCTGCCACGAAAAAGAGCATCTTATCTGACAGATACTTGTAAAAGACCATGCCCAAAAGATAGGACTTGTAGTCATTTGCATCCATCTTAGAGCGGAGAACATCTGCTGAGTTCCACAGGGCTTGGTAGAGCGACTGGGAAGTTTGTGTTGTTTCCATAGTGTTTCTTTCTAAGTTTTACAATTATTTTTTAAACAAGCAATCATTTATAACAAATCACTTCATTTTCAATCGTTCGAATCAAATCTAAAGGAATAGAAGAGACTGGAAGTTGATAAACGATATTTTTTCGAGGGTTATAAAATCCAAGATTTTCGATAGAAAGGAAGTCAGGATCAAAGGAATGTAGGCCCATGATATAGTATACAAGGACTTGTAGTGTATGGTCTTTATTAGGAGCTGTTTTGGTCACCTTAAAATCCCATAATGTATCCTTGGTAAGAAAATCTCCATCGCCCTTATCAATCGTATCTGTATAACCCCCAAGAAAATGAAAGCCATCCTTTACCAAAGGACCATAGAGGTCGAAAAAACAAAGACTCCGCTCTACCATGATGCGAATATTCTCTATCGTTTCTGCATCCACCGTAATTTCTTCAAAAGGTTTATAATACTTAATCCCTGCACGAAGGACGACATCAAAACAAGCCAAACGACAAGCACTTTCTATCGATAAATCGTCCAATCCTGTCACCAAATCGAGAAGTGCTTCTGCTAGGTCTCCCATGCCCACCATCTGAGCTCCCAAGAGAGATATTCTGAAAGCATCACTGGCTTCTGCCCCTTTCATAAAACGGGTCAAGTAGTCCACACAAATCCCCACTAAACTAGGAGATACAGACTCTACAGGATGCAGAACTCTGTGATCTTCGAACTGTTCTACTGAAAATAACTTGATGGGCAGATAACCACCTCGAGGTTGGTTAATTTCTTTGATACGTTGTGTTACAGATACCATGGTAACTCCTTTAAGTATATAAATATACTAGCATCGATAAATCTTAATCGGTATTCTTTTAATTTAGCAAACAATTACCTTAGTTTTGGATTTCTTTTTCGCTTTCTTAAGCTTGCTTCAAGTTTATCAGCATTTTTCTTGTTTTCTAACAATTCATTATAAGCCGTCTTTTTAATAATCGTCTTGATTAGTTTATCAAGTTCTGTATTTTCTGAGTAGTCAGCTGGAACAAAATAATCAATTCGATTATCCTGAGTCATTTTGTGAACTTTCTTTCTGTCATTGGTTTTGGGATTGAATACACCGATAGAGTAACCACCTCTTGTTTTGACTAGCTTCATACATGGAATATCTGTATCACTATCCCCTAGGTAAACCATATTTCTAAAAGGAACTCGTAAATCACTTTCAGCAAAAAAATCGTTCACTGCATCATCATTGACATCTAAAATACCTTTGGTAATTCTAAAAAGAAATTGAGTCTTATTTGTATAGTTAACAACTTGAGCAGGCCAGACCGCAACACCATTTTCATCACAATAAAAAGAAGTTGCATAAATTTTCTTAAAAGCACCATTTTTAGCTATTGAAGTCCCCTCTATCATTTCTTTCAAACCAGATGAAATAATATAGTGCTCAACAATAACTCCGTTTTCTTCACCATACTTTCGAATGCGTTCGAACCAGTCTTCGACTCCTGGGAATAGTTCTACCTCTGAACCAAACTTGGCTAACTCTGTCTTTGTAAATAGGACTTTCCCTTCAGATTCTGTTTTCATCGTAAACATATAGGCAAGGTTCTTGTCCATATTATTAGCCTTTGCAAAACCATTGGATTTCTTCCAAAATTCACTGATTTCATACCCGAGCTTCTGTATAAATCCTTGGGCTTGCATATCATCAGGAGACAGGGTTTTATCAAAATCATAGCAAATTGCTACTACAGGTTTTTCTTCTTTCTTTAGCGTTTCTGATTTTACTTTTGACATTTTACTGCACTCCTTTTATATAAACATATCCTGCAATAGTTTCTTCTTCAGTGTTTCTAGCTGAGAAATTTTTTCTTGGTGAGAGTTAATGAGGTTATCGAGGTTTGAGAAATAAGAGCCGATGGCTTGTTGTTCTTTAAGTGTTGGTACTGCAAGCTTATAAGTAATAAGGTTTTTATAGTACAACCGAACGCGTGTACCGCCCAATTTTTGCATAGTTGAAAATCTTAAAAATAACCTAGAGTTATTCAGATGATAAAGTAGAAAATCAATATCAGAATTATCATTATTAATAAAAACAGGATATTCTTTAGAAACCAAAACATCAGTTTTAAAATTATTCTTATTAAATTTAAAAATAGAATCATCTGACATATGACGATATGTGACATAGTCAATTGGAACTCTATGAAAATCAAGTGTCAAATCTATTCCGGTCCTTCCACCTTCAAAATAATCATTCTGTAAATAAAGACCTTTTCTAGAAGATGTTGCAATAGGAAAACCTGACGTACCTGATATTACCTCGTCATAATTTTCAATCAATGTTCCTAAGTTAACTACCTCCCACTCACCTTCAAATCCATCTAAACGAATTTCAGGAACAGTCTGTCCAGCTTTGGGAAACATTTTGGTAAGCATGGTCGCCTTGAGTGATTGGTAGTTTGTGAGATTGTCTTTGTAACTCGCCAGAAGTTCGTCGAGAGTGCGGAAAAGGGAACCGATGGCGGATTGTTCTTCTTGACTAGGTAAACAAATTTCAGCTGATTTTATATCACTTGAATTAATACTCTCAAAAGTTGAACCTGTAGAAAATTTTGCCCAATAGTTAGTTTGTTTCATTCTTGACAACAAATAAAACAGAAAATCATTTCCTCTTATTGCGGCTACACCACGACCCAGAACAACATTATAATCTGTCTTACCTACATCACCAACAGGTGCTCGAACACTTAAAATTAAATCACCCTTTTCGGCTAATTTAGTAACCTGTGTAGTCCAAACTCTTGGAACGACTCTACCATTCTGCATATCTGCATTACCTTGTACTAAGATATAATCATTTGGATTATCAGTATAGTTTTTACTATCAGGTGACTGACCCATGGTTACATTTGACACAAGGTCTAACTTTTTAGAAAACCACTCATTATCAAATTTATTAAATCTGATATATGGTATTGATAACATTGCCATTTTTTTACTCTCTATTATTAACAGGATTAGAAAGCAACTCATATACTTTATCTATCCAAAGTAAATTGTTACATGTTCTCTTATAATCAACAATGATTAATTTTATATTTTGATCGTTAGTGATTTTTAATTTCATTGCTAACTCATCGATTCTTTCGCTTTCTGACTTATCATTTACTACATCAACAATTATTAATGTTTTATTATCTCTATCTACCAAGGACCTTATTATCCCGTTAATATGCTCATCATCTGGATTAAAACCAAATCCTATAGAACAAATAGCATCTGATGACCTCAATTTATTGTAGTATTCTACATATTTAATTGACATATCAATGGATGTCATTGGTTTTGTACCACTCTGAGTAAAAATAAGTGGGACAGCAAAATGTTCATAAGATTTAAATTCATCATAGGATATTATAGTATTCATATAAGGGTCATAATAGTCATTGATATTTCCGTTTAAATATATTAATTTATCGTTGAATTCCTTTAACTTTTCACCAATTAATGAATTTACATAGTTTGAAGTAGCAATTGTGCTCACAGTAAATCTACTTTGTGAAGCTAAATCATCATAATATCCTGTTTTATCATTAGAGAATACACATTCTTTAGCAATATACTCTCGTACCGAATGTAAGAAAACTGAAATTTTGCAAAATTTTGCCCATTCTGTTGAAGGAAAATATAAATAATGCCAGTAACTATCAATAACAGATTTGTAATCAAGTACATCAGCGTATATCTTTTCAATTAGTTCAAATCCAAATTCTACAATCCAATGCATATCTTTAATTTTGACTTTTGAAAGTAGTTCTAACCCCTTAACACCGGCCGAATGATAATTTATTGACAGACTACTACCCAAATCATCAAATATATCTAAATTCATTTCATCTTTTGAAAAAATATTCTCTTGAATATTCCTTGATAATTTTTCACTTAATGCACCGATATGCAATTGAAAAATAGACTTTATTATTTCACCTAAAGATTCTTTATCAGAATCACTAAATCCAGTGTATTCATTATAGTAAACAAGAAGTAAAGCAAAATAACGACTATTAAATAAAGAATTCCCCTCCGAAAACCATTCATTATAAGAAAGAAGATGCTTAATATTTATATCACTAAAATTCTTGTTTAAATCATCTGAAACTTTTTTTCTATAATTGATACGAGTATTATTTATAATAGATTCGGCAACCTTGTCTAATCCATTAATTCTAGAAACAATATATGATCTATTATTAGTAATAGTATCACTTATAATATGATTAAATACACTTTCACCGAATGAGCCAATATTTTTCGTTTCAAAATCCTCTGGAAGCCAAGAGGTCGCATAATTAGAACCCAGGTCTATCCTAGATCTATTTTTCTTAAACTCTTCTTTAGCTAAGGATGCATCTCTTCTAAAAATATCCAACGCAAATTTTCCACCATTTGGCATATCATATGATAGTTCTGCCCCTGCACCAAATAAAAAACCAACTTCCATAAATTCTCCTTATGCTCTTTTTATTATAATATTATTATTTTGATCCAGTATTTATAAAGTCAAATGTAACATCTTTCCAGTCTTCTTGCCAACAACTATAAAAATTCACATCATCAGACTTCGGTGTTGGATTCGCATCATTCATTCTTGCAATCATAGGTAATGTAAATGCATCCCCTACCAACAATGCTTCTCGCTGCTCCAAATTTGCAATTTCATCGCCAAAACTAATCGAAGCATCAGGTAATAAACTTTTTACAAAACCTTGATCTTCTGGATTTGTCAGTCGCATTACTATAAAATTATTGCATTGAGAAAATACTGTGCTAGAAAGTTCAGATGGCCTTTGACTAACAATCATCGCTGACAGGCCATACTTACGTCCTTCTTTTGCTATTCGCTCAACTGATAACCTAGCATTGCTATATTTGGCTGAGTTACTTCTTGGAATATATTTATGGGCTTCTTCAAACACAACCATATAGGGAGTATCATTATCATTTTTAATTTTAGTTTTAAGAAATGCAAAATCAAATAAAATTCTAGAAACAACAGAAACTATAATTGATACAATCTCGAAAGGAACTGTACTTAAATCAATTACAGTTACATTGTTTTTTTTAGAGTATCCTATCATTCTTTTGATTTCTTTTATATACATATTAAAACTATTTGAGTCTTCTTTAAATTCTGACTCCTGTAATATAAAAGAAAGACGTTTATCCTTTAACTTAGTATCAATTCTAGAAATAAATCGTTCGAACTCACCTGTAAAGCCTCCAGCTTTAGCCACCTTTTGATTGAATACTTTGTGTTTTGAATTTCCTGTTGAAGTTTCAAAGTTCAAGGCTTCCCAAAAGTGATTTATTTCCGATGATACAAGTTTTTCATCTTGACCTTCTGCATTTAATACAGCTAAATACTCCTCACCATCCTCAACATAATGGGTTTCTTTGTTTTTATTATAAAGATAATTTCTTACTTCGTTAATACTAAAATACACAGGTGAATTATAATCAATATTATCTAATTCAGAGTTATACTTAATCTTATTTTGAGTAACTGCAAATTTAAACTGAGAAATTTGATTATATGCGTTTAAATCTGACGATTCAATAAACAAATCCTCTAGTTCATCAGATGTCATCAACCAATAAGGAATTTTCAGGCTATTATCCTGAAGAGCTAAATGATTTGAGTTAGGAAAAGCTTTTTGATATTCACCATGAATATCAAAAATCAAAACATGAGTATTATTTTTTTCTTCAATTTCGACTTTCAATGTCTGAATAACTGTTGCAACAGCACATGATTTTCCTGATCCAGTAGAGCCAACAATGGCCAGATGTTTCGAAAATAACTTATCTCCATCACACTTTATACCTATATTAGAATATAAATTATGTTTTGCAAATTCTAGTATATTATCTTTGGAATCTTGCATTTTTTCCATGGAATATATTTTCTCTAATTCTTCCATGGAAGCAACACTAACTCCATTAGGTGGAATACTAATATCATTTATACCTTTTTTGAATGTACCATCTTGTAATCTTCCAATAGGTTGTGTATTTATTATAAAATTCCCTTCATATACGTTATCCGATAATTGAGAGATATTATCATCAAACTTTTCAATCATTTTAAAACTTTTGACAATACACAGAATATTATTATTATTACCGTCTTCAATTTTTAAAACAGAACCTATTTTTATTGATTCTTCACTATTCTCTTCTTTCCATTTTTTAAAATCAACAATCTCAATTTGAACTAAATTAGGTTCAAAACTTTTAACCCTTAATTGATTATCCTTGTTATTATAATCCTCTGACATATTCAATCTCCTGAAAAAATTTGTAAAATAAGTGACTTGTTTACATTGTTAGGAATTAAAAATTCTCTATTTGGAATACCTGAAATGTTACGGATAATTAAATTATCCAAATAAAATATAACCTGATTACTTAAAATCGTTCTTATTTCATTCTGATTTTCTATAAATGTATCTTTTGAAATTAACCGAAAATTAAAATTTGAAATAGCGTTAATCTTCTTGCGACTTGCACTTAGTTCTACTGTTTTACTTTGCTTGAATTTTTTTATAAAAAACTTGATGTCCTCATAACCGTCATTATAAAACATCTCAAGATTTCTTTTTTCAATTTCAGATATTAACTTTAGTTTTAGACCATCTATGTTTTCAACAACAAAGAGTGGCGTTCTATTATCAGCATTTTTGCCTTGATATACAAAATTTTGTGCTAAACCTATTATCAAATCAACAGTATTATAATCATTAGGCATAACAAATATATGGTCTGAATTATTTTTTTTGATTCCTAATAACTTTAATTCACGTTTGAAATAATTCAAAAATTCTTTTTCTTCTTTAATTCTAGCTAACGTCACTAAATCAATTATTTTGTTTGTTTGTTTAAGAATATCTATAAACTTACGACCGGTTGTTTTCCTATCACACTCTTTATCATTGCGGGCTAAATCATTAATCTTTTTATATGCGAGAGGATAGATTGATAATCTAACAGTTTGTTCATCTAAATTCATCAGGTCCGAAATTTTATGAATTACTTTTTCTTCTAAAATATCAAACTTATCAGTGACACAGATTGAAAAAAGTTGAATAAAGAGTTTCAATTTATCATCGTCTTTATATGCATTTTCCAATTTATCTTCTTTATACTCTTTTCCTGTCTTAAGAGTTAATATTTCTTTTAAGTTCTCGATATTTAACGTATATTGTTTGTCGTTCCCATGAATAAATAATTTATATTTAAAATTATTCCCACCACATTTTAAATAATGGTTCAGCATTAATATCACAGGTTTTGAGATTAAAGAGTTAGTAATATTCTTTCCTGCATGATATTTATATTGATTTAAATATCTATCATCAGCATTAATAATATCCAAATCTTCTATTCCCTCAATAATACATTCACTATCCATATTGCTTTCTAAAATATGCAAAATCGTAATTAGAAATTGATAACTATAACCTGTTATAGAACTTTCTGCACTTCTATCTGACATTTTTGTCTCTCCTTACTCAATTATCCTCTACCTCCCCACTCTCAGTGGTTCAATGACTTCTTCGACAAGTTGCTTACAAGCTTCCTTGATTTGTTTTTTATAGAGGAGGAGGTTGAGGGCTTCTGCCACTTCTATCTTATAGTCCTGATAGCGCTGGCTCTTGGTCAGCTGGCTCTCTCCCAGTTGTTTCTTGGCTCCCTTGCGGTAGTGCTCGACATAGTAACGGAGTTCATCCTCTCCGACATACCAACGTTTGCTGAAGACTTGGATATGTTGCTGGATAACCGCCTCGATCATCTGATCCAAGATATTGGCAATGGACTGACCACGATAGCTTTCTGGATTTGCTTGGACTTCTCTCCATAGTTCAGTGATGATCTGGGCAAGATTTGGATTGGTCTTCTCAAGGCTCTGAATATAGTTATCCACTGCTTCTCTATCTTGAGTACTTAGGTTCTTTTCTTCACTCTGACCTTGCTCGATCAGGCTTTGGATTAAGGTTAGGATATAGGCATAGTTGATCTCATCCACTTGGATGGACTCTAGTTCATAGTGAATATCAAGGGACTCCCCATCCTCACCACCATCATCTCTTCTGCTTTTTAATTCTGCCAGGATATTTTGATAAAAGCCTAGATAGGTTTCCAATTTTTCTGCGCTTAGTCCTGTCTGGGCATAAATTTCTTCCTCGTCATACTCTTTATAAACTCGGATAGAGGCTAGATATTTATCAAAGACTTGATAGGCCTTGGCGAGCTTTCTCAACTCAGGTGTAGAAATCTGCTCAATTTGGAGTCCTTCCTCAGGATCATCGGTGATGAGATTTTGGAAATCACTGCAACTCCGTAAAAAGTTTCTCTTTTCCTCTTCCCAGCTTGGGGCTAGGACCTCGTTTTCACCACCATTTGAGTAGAGCTTGAGGGCATTATCCACTGCTTCCTTAAAGGCTAGAGGCTTTTGGAAGGTGATGATATGACCATAGGTCTTACTGGAGTCAAAGATCCGATTGGTTCGGCTAAAGGCTTGGATCAAATCCTGCGGTTGCATGGGTTTTCGGTCGATAAAAAGAGTCGATAGACAAGGCGCATCAAATCCCGTTAGGAGGCGATTGACCACGATAACCAAGTCCAACTGCTCATTGCGATAGAGGTATTTATCCTGTTTTCGAGCTAAACGGTTATTGACATCCGTATTAAAGCCACGAAGATCCGCCATGGTGAAGTGAGTATCAAACTCTTGGTTATAGTCTACTAAGACCTGCTTCATGTGCTCTTGGTTGGCTCTTGAGTCTTCTTCATTTTCTGTGACAGAGTAGGTAATGGTAAACTTAGGAAAATCTGGAAGAACCATCTTGACTCTCTCAGATACCTTGACTCTCGTCTCCCCAGCCTTGACTCGTTTGAGTAGGTCATAATAGGCTTGGGCTTGAGGGATGGACTTGACGGTTAGAATCGCATTGTAGGTATTGCCCACACCTTTTTGGAAGCCTAGTTGTTGGCGCGATTTATTGATAATGGCATCCAAGACTTCCAGCATATGCTCCTCATCCTCATAGACGGTATCTGGTATTTCATTTTCAGATTTATCCGTGATGAGGGTATTACGATAATCTACCTTAAAGCCCAAAACAGCTCCATCATGGATAGCTTCCTTGACCGTATATTCATGAAGACGGTCTCCGTACTGCTGTTGGGTGGTTTGGGCTAGGTCACCGACCTGCTGGCGTTTATTTTCCTTAAAGATCGGCGTCCCTGTAAAGCCATACCAGAGGGACTGTGGGAAAAATGCTTTAATGTCTTTTTGTGTTTGTGGGGTCACAGCACGGTGGCATTCATCCACGACAAAGGCAACTCGAAGTCCCTTGATTTTGTCCGCATCTCGTTGGTAAAGTCCTTGTTCAAACTTGCGCATCATGGTCGTGATTTTCTGGATGGTGGTCACCACCACACGCTTATCATTACTACCTAAGCGCTTGACCAAATCATGGGTATTATCCGTCTCATCGATGTCGATAACATCATTGGTCGCATAAGAGAGAAAGGATGAGGTAGTCTGTTGATCAAGATCCCTGCGATCAACGACAAAAATCGTCTTTTGGATAGAAGGAATCTGGAGGAGATTACGAGCCACCTTATAAGAGGTCAGGGTCTTTCCTGAACCTGTCGTATGCCAGACATAGCCAGACTCCTGACGGCGAGAAGCTTCCTGCACCGCTTCGATAGCATGAATCTGGTAGGGGCGCAAGAGGATGAGAGCTTTCTTGCTATCATCAATGACCGAGTATTGCATGACTATCTGATGGGCACGAGGGATAGAAAGCACCTCATGAGCAAAGCTTGTCAAGCTCGTTATGGGTTGGTTATCCTTATCCACCCATTTGGTTAGAAATTGTTTATTGAGTTTATTTTCACGGGCAGCTGCGATATAGCGAGTGTCGACCTTATTTGTCACAACAAACATCTGCAAGCTAGAGTAAATGCCACGGAACTTGCCTTCGCGGTCATATTTTTTAATCTGATGAAAGGCATCTAAAAAAGATACTCTAGGACTTTTAAGCTCGATTTGAATCATCGGAAGGCCATTGATCAAAAGCGTCACATCTAGCCTACGATCTTGGTCCAGAAGATTGGCTTTATCTCTCTCGACTTGGTTGACAACCTCATAACTGGACTTACCAGCCGCGATATTATCTCGCCAGATGACTGATAAACGAACTGTACCTAGACTAGCATCTTCTCTTTGAACCTCAACTTTGGCAATACCGTTTTCACCGACTAACCACTTAGCAGCATCATAGTAACTGACAAAGTTCAGTTGATTCTGAATCTGGCGTTTTTCCTGTTCTGTCAAGGGATTATCTGCCAAAATAGCCACATTGTTCTGGGCTAACTTCTCAAAGAAGTTCTCCCATAGTTTTTCTTCTGTTTTTAAATCTTCTCTATAAGTCCATTGGCTTTCACCAGTTACCAGTTGGTTGATCAGTTGTTTTTCTATCTCCAGTTCTGGTTCTACTTGCATCATTCTCTCCTTTAACGATGTTCTACTGCCCTTATTATAACATGTTTACCATTTATTTCCCCACTCTCAACACTTTATGATCCAAAACGATTGTTCAACTTAATCAAGTGTCTAGAATTATAATAGTTGCCCCATATTTATTTGAAACTTGCTTGTAACTATTTTCTTGTTTTCTGAAGTTATAGATTTAGTCTTTGTCCTCATAAGTTAAATTCATTAAAAAAGCCCCAAATAGTTAGATTTTTGTATCTAACTATTTTGGGGCATTTATAAACTTTTTAAATATACCTAAATAGAGGTCTCCAGATAAAGAAAAGTAAGCTGCCGAAACATTATCAAAGATAATTTCTTTTCGCTCACAATCATTTAATAGTTGATGAACTTTGGAACAAACGGTTTATATGATACTTCCTTTGAGAGGATCTTTTGGCAGGATCAGGAACAAAGACAGCCATCAAAATGAAGCCACTAAACTTCATTTTTTCACCTACTTGTGTCTCCTTCGGCTTCCTCCTTCTCCACAACAAACTCTCTAACCAAACGATAGATAACCGCAAAGATAGGAGTGAAGAAGATCATGCCGACCAAGCCAAAGAGGTTACCCCCAATCAGGGCTGCGGCTAGGGTAAAGAGAGTTGGGAGACCGACGGACTGGCCGACCACACGCGGATAGATGATGTTACCCTCAATCAGCTGCACTCCCTGAAAGACTGCGATTGAAAGAAGGGCTTTCCAAGGGCTGTCGGTAAAGATAAAGATAGCTCCCAGAGCACAAGCCGAGAAGGGCCCAATGTAGGGAATGAAAGAGAGCACTCCAGCCAAAACCCCTGTCAGGGCAGCGTAAGGCAGGCCTGTCAGAGAATAGGCGATAAAGACCAAGACACCGACAATGACGGCCTCAATCATCTGCCCCATCAGGAACTTATCATAGGTCTCAACAATGACAGAGCCCACATAGGATAGGCGCTTCACAGCCTTCTCAGGAAGCAGAACCTGCAAAAGACGGCTTGTAGTCGTCTGCAAATGCTCCTTGCTGCTCAAGAAGGCAAACATAAGAAAGATGGACATGATGACAGAGAAGAAATTACCAAAAATGGCAGAGATATTGCCCGTCAGACTGCCTAGAAGAGAGATGGCCCTGTTGACAATGCCGCTGTTTTGCAGTTGCTTGGTCAAATCTTGCAGCTGGCTAGAGGAAAGCAAGCCAGACTGCTGCAGCCACTTGGCTAGCTGAGGCGCTACCTTGCCGATGGTCGCGCTCAGCTGATTGACAGCTGTGGTCAAAGTCGGCACGACGATAGAAACAATCCCCGTCATGATGAGAGCCAAAATCAGCACCTCCAAAACCAAGGCCAAACTGCGCTGTAGCTTCTGGGGTACTCGGCATTTGTCTAGGAGGTCTTCTAGCTTCTTCATCGGAACGTTAAAGATAAAGGCTAGGACTCCACCCAAGATAATGGGTGAAAAAACCGACGTCAGACTCTGCAGGCCAGACCAGATGTTCCCGATATAGAGAACCAAAGCCAGAGCAAGCGCCGCAAAGACGATGAGTTTATAGGATTCATTGATTTTTTTCATAAGACTTCCTTTGCAGTTTTGTCATTTCCTTATTTTATCATAATTTCCAAGGCCTTTCGAGCAGGAGGAAACATGGGTCAGTCAACTTTGCCGTCACTCTCAAATTTTTAAAAATCTTGAAGATAGAGAACCCCAGCTCCTATGGATAGAAAGCCTGCAAATATAGCTAGAAAAGGAATAAATCCCATGATAGAGGCGCAGAATAGAAGCTCATGACTCGTCTTATTGACTCTTGGGTCGTTGCTATAGTGATACATTCCGACGATAGAAAGTCCCAAAAGCAGCCAGCTGGTCAATATAACCATATCGCCCCAGCCTGGGTTTTCTATTAGTTTAGGAACTAAATTAATAATTTCCCAGTGCCATCTATTAGAAGAAGCGTAAATGATCAGAAGGCCTCCTAAAATGCCAACAATTCCATTTATCCATAGCAATTTGTTTGATTTCATAAGCACCTCACTCTTTCTTTTTTAAATTAGTATACCGACACACTTACTAATCTGTCAACTATTATAAAATAAACATTGTCTCATCCGATAAATCCGTTTTCATTCAAATTATCTTATGATAAAATAAACTCATGCACAAGAAAACAATTATTGATTTTAAAGAACTGGGTCGGCGCTTGATTTTCAGCCAGCCCATCAAAGAACTCAAAACGCGCGAGTTGGTCGAAGTCAGAGCGATTCTGCACGAGATAGAGGACTGGCAGAAAAAGGGATTTTATGCAGTCGGATATGTCAGCTACGAAGCTGCTCCCGCTTTTGAGGAAAAGCTACAGGTCCACAAAGCCCCTCTTCTGGGCGAGTACCTGATTTACTTTACCATTCATGACAGAGCTGATGAAGCCCCATTTCCTTTGGCTTACGACGAGGTGGAGATGCCGGCGCAATGGCAGAGCCTAACGACAGAGCAAGAGTATGAAAAGGCCATCGGAACCATTCACCATCATATCCGTCAGGGCGATACCTATCAGGTCAACTACACGGTGCAGCTAGGCGCAGAGCTTAATCCACAGGACAGCTGGGCTATCTACAACCGTCTGGTCGTCGAGCAAAACGCCGCCTACAATGCCTACGTAGAGCACGATAATCAGGCAATCTTATCCATCAGTCCTGAGCTCTTTTTCGAGGAGCACCGAGGTGAGCTGACAACGCGACCGATGAAGGGCACTACCAATCGCGGTCTGACGGTCGCTGCGGACTTGGAGCAGGCGGACTGGCTGCGTCAGGATCCTAAAAACCGAGCGGAAAATATGATGATCGTCGACTTGCTTCGCAACGACATGAACCGCATTTCAGAGATTGGCAGCGAACGAGTCGAGCAGCTGTGTCAGGTCGAGCAGTATTCAACTGTCTGGCAAATGACCTCCACCATCAAAAGCCAGCTGCGACCTGAGATTGGCCTAGGAGAAATTTTTGATGCGCTCTTTCCTTGCGGCTCTATCACAGGCGCTCCAAAGATTTCAACCATGGCTATCATCAAGGCGACAGAAAAAGTCGCCCGCGGTGTCTACTGCGGTACTGTTGGCATCTGTTTGCCAGACCAGAGACGCATTTTCAACGTCGCCATCCGCACCATCCAGCTACAGGCTGGCAAGGCGATTTACGGTGTCGGCGGCGGCATCACTTGGGATAGCACATGGGAATCCGAGTACATCGAAACCCAGCAAAAATCGGCTGTTCTTTATCGGAAAAATCCGCAGTTTGACCTAATTACGACAGGGAAGATTGAGCAAGGCAGCCTGATCTTCCAAGACCAACATCTGAAGCGTCTACGGGAAGCCGCTCGTTACTTTGCTTATCCATTTGATGAGGAAAAACTGAAGGCAGAATTGAACCAAACCCTAGCAGAACTGGAGCCAAGTACGGACTACCGCCTGCGGATCTCCATCGCCAAATCTGGAAAAGTGAGCTACCAGCTAGATAAGCTACAGGCACTCCCAGAAGCTTTCTGCAAGGCCATTCTCGTTCCACAAAACGCCAACTTGCAGCAGCCTTTCACCTACTTCAAAACCAGCTATCGGCCACATTTAGACCTAGACCAACAAGAGCTGATTTACTACAATGCCCAAGGGCAGCTGCTAGAAAGCTCCATCGGTAACCTAGTCCTCCAGTTGGAGGGCCACCTCTACACGCCACCAGTCGAGCTAGGGCTTTTGGACGGCATCTACCGCCAGCATCTCTTGGCAACAGGTCAGGCCACAGAAAAAATCCTCAGCTTAGACGACTTAAAATCAGCAGAAAAAATCTACGCCTGCAATGCAGTACGAGGCCTTTATGAATTGGAAATAGATGATTGAGGCTGGGACAAAAGTCCTAGCCTCTCAATTGTCTTTGGATTGTCGAGCAAG
>ERZ773100.784-NODE-784-length-15747-cov-4.044545_pt1 | contig 15747 bp, 13 predicted proteins | sample MGYA00511119_ERZ773100 | MGnify/ENA primary metagenome ERZ773100 (study PRJEB29015, sample SAMEA2738000) | human oral metagenome | biome: human oral; feature: human-associated habitat; material: dental | place: China | collected 2111 ...
CAGCAGCCATGGAAAAGCACGACATCGCCTTCGTTGGCGTTGCTTAAATCAGCGATTAAGTTGTCCCAATCCAATGCTTTACGTTCAGCGTCGTAATAACGATATTCGCGAATCGTCATGCCCACCGCATTGAAAATCGCATTATGGTTCGGCCAAGTCGGTGTGCTAATCCAAACGTTTTGCGCTTTGGTTTGGCGTTTGATAAATTCGGCCGCAATGCGAAGTGCGCCGGTGCCGCCTAAACTTTGCACGGTTCTGGCGCGATCTTGCGCAATAATTTGGCTATCTGCGCCGAAAAGAAGTGCTTTGGTGCGTTGATTGTAATCGGCGATACCATCAATGCCGAGGTAATTTTTGCTGTTTTCTTTCGCCAATAAACGCGTTTCGGCTTCTTTCACGGCGCGCATAATCGGCGTTGCGCCTTGTGCGTCTTTATATATACCGATACCTAAATTGATTTTATTTGCACGAGTTTCTGATTTGAATGCTTCGCCTAAGCCTAAAATCGGATCCGCCGGCGCGGCTTTGATATTTTCAAACATAGCGTTTTCCTTCTTTTGATGTGTGTTATGGAAATTTATTTGCTGTTCTTATACTGCAACCTTTTGCCTTTAGCAAGCAAAAACGCCGCAAAATTTAACCGCACTTTAAGGATATTAATCCGCCTTAAAAAAGTGCGGTTAAAAATGAATTTATTTTAATTGCTCAATTGCCCAGTTTAAGCCAGATTGATAATCATCCGGTAATTCGCCGCGCAGTTTTTCCAATAGCCGAATCAAAATGGTTTTATCCGGATGCGTCAAATTAATATGACCGACTTTGCGCCCCGGGCGTACTTCTTTGCCGTACCAATGCAGCTGCGCGAACGGCGTATTGAGCCATTGTGCGTTGTGTTCCGTGCCGATTAAATTGACCATCACGCTCGGCGCGAAAATTTGTAATTGGGGCGTAGGCAAATCGAGCAGAGCACGTAAATGCAATTCAAATTGGCTTATGGAACAACCGAGCTGCGTCCAGTGGCCACTGTTATGCACGCGCGGCGCCAGTTCATTAATCAGCAATTGATCGCCAACCACAAAACATTCCATCGCCATCACCCCGATATAATTAAGCTTATCCATAATTTTGCCTAGCATGGCTTCCGCTTGTTTTTGTTGCGCGGGTTGTTGAGCAAACTGTTGCGTCAATGCGGTGCTCACAACGCTATAGCGCAAAATACCGTTTTGCTGCAAATTGTGCGTGACCGGATAAAAACGTTTTTCGCCGTTTTTGAAACGCGCGCCGACAATCGAAACTTCGTAATCGAAGGGAATAAATTTCTCCGCAATTACTTCACCGAAAAGATCGTCGCTAATCTCATTTTTATTTTTATCGTTGATAATCCACTGCCCGCGACCGTCATAACCGCCCGTACGGCGTTTTACCACGACTTTTTCGCCGATAGTTTGGAATACGTCCGGCCATTGATGGTTGTCTTTTAATAAACACCAAGGCGAAGTGGGAAGTATCAATTCGTCCAACAGCGATTTTTGCGTGAAACGATCGGCTAATAAACCGAACACGTTTTGATTCACAAAATTTTTATGATTGCCGAGGAGTTCGGTTAATGGCGTTTTTTCCCAACGTTCGATCTCCGCCGTGAGCACCGCATTCGGCGGTAAATCAAACAGCGGTGCATCGAATGCCAGAGGCTCGACTTGAATATCCAACGGCGCGCCGGCGTAGCGCAACATGCGGCCTAATTGACCATTGCCGAGTACGTAAACAGGGGGATAGAGAGAGGATTTTTGCATGAGGTTTCTTCTTATGAAAATGAATGAAAAAACAACCGCACTTTGAAAGTGCGGTCAGTTTTCTAAATGTTTTTAAACGCGCGGATCCGGATTATCCAGCACCGCATTGGTTTGATTATCGCGGAACGCTTGCAAGCGCGAACGCAATTCGCCATCCCAAGCCGCTAAAATTTGTGCCGCTAACAGAGCCGCATTGGCGGCGCCCGCCGGGCCGATGGCTAATGTGCCGACCGGAATGCCTTTTGGCATTTGCACGATGGAATACAGGCTGTCCACGCCGCTTAGCATGGAACTTTTGACCGGCACGCCCAAAACGGGGACGAGGGTTTTTGCGGCAATCATTCCCGGTAAATGCGCGGCACCGCCGGCGCCGGCAATGATGACTTTATAACCGTTTTGCTGCGCGTTTTCGGCAAACGTAAAGAGTTTGTCCGGCGTGCGGTGGGCGGAAACGATTTCCACGTGATAAGGCAGTTGAAGCGTATCTAAAATTTGCGTGGCTTCCTGCATGGTCGCCCAATCGCTTTTGGAGCCCATAACGATGGCGATTTGTGGTTGATTGGCTGACATTGATTTGCTCTCAATATAAAGAAAAAACGGGCGTAGAATAGCATAATTTCGCTGCTTTGAGCAAACGTTTGCCTCCGCTTGGGAAAGGAAAATCTCATTGCAAGTTGAGTCGTAAAATTTTATTCTAGGCGCGGTTTTTTTTGTTAGAAAAGAGCAGATTATGTTAGCCAAGGCAAAATATAGAAAAGATTATAAACAACCTGATTTCACCGTAACGGATATTTATTTGGATTTTCAACTAGATCCAAGACATACCGTTGTCACGGCCACCACAAAATTCAAACGTTTAAATAAAAATGCGACAACCCTTCGCTTAGACGGTCATAGTTTCCAATTCGCCTCGATTAAATTTAACGGCAAACCTTTCACCGCTTATCAACAGGACGGTGAAGGTTTAACGCTTAATTTAACAGGCAAAAGTGTGGACGAATTTGAGCTGGAAATTGTGACGATTCTTGTTCCTGCCGAAAATACATCATTACAAGGTTTATACCAATCCGGCGAAGGCATTTGTACTCAATGCGAAGCGGAAGGCTTCCGTCAAATCACTTATATGATGGATCGTCCTGACGTATTGGCGCGCTATACGACCAAAATCACGGCCGATAAAACCAAATACCCGTTTCTACTTTCCAATGGGAACCGCATTGAGACCGGTGATTTAGCTGATGGTCGTCACTGGGTGGAATGGAATGACCCGTTTCCGAAACCAAGCTATTTATTTGCTTTAGTGGCGGGCAATTTTGATTTATTGCAAGACAAATTCGTTACTCAAAGCGGCAGAGAAGTGACACTGGAACTTTATGTGGATCGCGGCAATCTCGATCGTGCCGATTGGGCGATGGAAAGTTTGAAGAAAGCGATGAAATGGGACGAAGAACGCTTCAATTTGGAATACGACTTAGACATTTATATGATTGTCGCCGTGGATTTCTTCAACATGGGCGCAATGGAAAATAAAGGCTTAAATATTTTCAACTCGAAATTTGTGCTCGCCAATCCACAAACCGCGACGGACGACGATTATCTCGCCATTGAAAGCGTCATTGCACACGAATATTTTCATAACTGGACGGGTAACCGCGTAACTTGCCGTGACTGGTTCCAACTAAGCTTAAAAGAAGGCTTAACAGTTTTTCGTGATCAAGAATTTTCCTCCGATACGGGTTCTCGTGCGGTAAATCGTATTAACAATGTAAAATTCCTACGTACCACGCAATTTGCCGAAGATGCAGGGCCGATGGCGCACCCGATTCGTCCGGAAAAAGTGATTGAAATGAATAATTTCTATACTGTAACGGTGTATGAAAAAGGCGCGGAAGTGATTCGTATGTTGCACACCTTATTAGGCGAGCAAGGCTTCCAAAAAGGTATGGCGCTTTATATCGCCGAAAATGACGGTAAAGCGGCGACTTGCGAAGATTTTATTTCCGCAATGGAACGTGCAAACGATTTTGATTTAACCCAATTTCGTCGTTGGTACAGCCAATCCGGTACGCCGGAATTATTCATTAGCGATGCTTACGACGAACAAACGCACAGCTATCGTCTGAAGGTATCTCAATTTACGCCGCCGACCGCCGATCAAATGGAAAAAGTAAATTTGCATATTCCGGTTAAAATCGCTTTGTATGCGCAAGACGGCACTAAACAAATGTTGCAATGTAATGGCAAACCGTTGAGTGAAGTATTAAATGTTACTGAAAAAGACCAAATATTCGAATTTCACGGCATATACGGCCGTCCGGTGCCTGCCTTGTTGGCGGATTTTTCCGCACCGGTGAAATTAGATTACGCTTTCACCACGGAGCAGCTTCTTGTTTTATTAAAATTTGCCGAAAATTCTTTCGTTCGATGGGATGCAGCACAAATATTATTTGTGAATGAATTACGACGTAACGTAGCGCATTTTCAACAAAACGAAGAATTTGAAATTTCTCCGCAAATTTTAGTGGCACTCTCACAAGTGTTAGAACATTACGAAGAAAATGTTGAACTCGCGGCGTTAATTTTAACTTTACCGAGTAATCTTGAATTTGCCGAAAATTTCAAAACCATTGATCCGGACGGCATTACGGCAGCGCGTGAGTTTATGTTGCGCGCGATAGCGGAATATTTGAAAGAGCCGTTGCTCAAAACCTATAATCACATCCATTTAGAAGACTACCGTGTCACACAGCAAGATATTGCCCTTCGTGCTATGCGTAACTTGTGTTTAAGCTATTTGGCATATACGTCACTTGGTAATAATTTTGTGCAAAAACATTACAATTCTGCCGACAATATGACAGACAAGCTTGCCGCGTTGAGTGCCGCCACCAGCACCGCATTGGCTTGTCGCGATACGTTGCTTGCTGATTTTGAGCAAAAATGGCAACACGATGGCTTGGTCATGGATAAATGGTTTGCTTTGCAAGCCACCCGACCGGACGAAAATGTATTAGAGGTTGTGAACCGTTTGATGGATCATCCAAGTTTTAATTTCAACAACCCAAATCGTTTACGTGCATTGGTGGGGAGCTTTGTTAATCGAAATCTCAAGGCTTTCCATAAAATAGGCGGTTCAGGATATCGCTTCCTAACGGATATTTTAATCAAATTAAATGACAGCAATCCGCAAGTGGCTGCGCGTTTAATTGAGCCGTTAATTCACTTTGCCCGCTACGATGCACAACGCCAAACTTTAATGAAACGTGCGTTAGAGCGATTAAGTACGGTGGAAAATCTTTCTAAAGATTTATTTGAGAAGATTGAAAAAGCGTTGCAATAAGCCGAAGGGTCACATTAGGACAGGTTTTATACCTGTTCCAAGAGATAAACAAGTATGTATCAGTTATTTCGTCAGGCGATTTTCCAAATGGATGCGGAAAAAGCGCATAATTTTACTATTCAATGTTTGAAACTGGCAGGAAAGCCTTGGTTCCAGTCGCTTTTAAAATCCTTAATCGGTACGCCGAAAGGTTCGCCAAAAATGGTGATGGGCGTGCTTTTTCCGAATCCGATCGGGTTGGCAGCAGGTGCCGATAAAGACGGTGAGGCGATTGACGGCTTTGGTGCGTTGGGGTTCGGTTTTATTGAAGTGGGCACGGTAACGCCCCTTGCGCAAGACGGCAATGCCAAACCGCGCCAGTTTCGTTTGAACGAAGCGGAAGGTATTATCAACCGCAACGGTTTCAATAATAAGGGCATTGATTATTTAATCGAAAATGTAAAAAACGCCCGTTATAAAGGCGTAATCGGCGTTAATATCGGCAAAAATAAGCAAACGCCGTTGGAACACGGTAAAGACGATTATATTTTTTGCTTGAATAAAGCCTATAACTACGCGGGCTATATTACCGTGAATATTTCATCGCCGAATACGCCGGATTTGCGCCGGTTGCAATACGGCGATTATTTCGATGATTTACTACAAAGCATTAAGGCGCGTCAGGCAATTTTGGCGGAGCAATATAACAAATACGTACCGATCACAGTGAAAATTGCGCCGGATTTATCGGAAAGTGAATTGGTGCAAATTGCCGATGCCTTGGTGCGTTATAAAATGGACGGCGTCATTGCGACCAATACCACTATTTCACGTGACACTGTCGCGGGATTAAACAATGCCGAGCAACAAGGCGGCTTAAGTGGCAAGCCGTTACAACACAAAAGCACAGCGGTTATCAAGCGTTTGCACAAAGAATTGAAAGGGCAGATTCCAATTATCGGCAGTGGTGGCATCGACGGCGTGTCAAACGCGCAAGAAAAAATTGCCGCGGGAGCCGAGCTATTGCAAGTGTATTCCGGCTTAATTTATCAAGGCCCGAAATTAGTCAAAGAATTAGTAAACGCAATTAAATAATGACGAAAAAATACGATTTACATTGCCACAGCACCGCATCGGACGGCGTACTTTCACCGCGAGAAGTGGTGCGGCGTGCATTTGAACAGGGCGTCAATGTACTGGCGTTATGCGATCACGATACCGTTGCGGGTATTGATGAGGCTAAACAAACTGCCGATGAAATTGGCATAGCGCTGATTAGCGGCGTGGAAGTCTCAACAGATTGGGAAGGGCGTGGTATTCATATTGTTGGACTGAATTTCGATAAAATGCATCCGAAAATGCTCGCCCTTTTGGAAAACCAAAAAATACTACGCGAAAAAAGGGCGTTAGAAATTGGTGCAAAATTGGAAAAAGTGGGTATTTCTAATGCCTATGAAGGCGCCAAAACCCTTGCTGATGGCGAAGTTACGCGCGCTCATTATGCCCGATATTTGGTACAAATCGGCAAAGTTTCAAATGACGGCCAGGCATTTAAACGCTATTTAGGACCAGGCAAATCCGCTTTCGTGAAAGCCGAATGGACGAATATTCCCACAACTATTGAAACTATTCATGCCGCCGGTGGAATAGCGGTTATTGCCCATCCGTTACGTTATAACATGACCGGAAAGTGGGTGCGCCGACTAATGGCAGATTTTAAAACCTGGGGCGGTGATGGTGTGGAAATAGCGGATTGCGGTCAAACGAAGGACCAACGCCAGATATTGGCGCGTTGGGCGAATGAATTTGATTTGTTGGGTTCTGTCGGATCGGATTTTCATTTCCCTTGCGGCTGGGTGGAATTAGGCAAGAATTTGGCATTGCCGGAAGGTGTAAAACCTGTTTGGGCAGAATTTTGATGGTTTTTCTAAACTCATATGACATTGCCCGATGAATGAATCACTTTTATTTTGTTTTGGCGCGGACTAAGCGGCTTTTCCTGTTACGGTTAAATTCGAATACAGGCCGGAAAATGGAAGGTAAAAATAGCACCGCATTGAAAGCTTGTGGGAGAAGGCTTCAATGCGGTGCTATTTTAACAAGTCGTTTTTAGACGTTTAGTCTTTGTAGAGCGCGTTATAAAGTGCGCTTTCAAACTGTACTAACGGGCCGCGTTTAGTTTTGCTTTCGAGTTCACCGGTAGAGTAGCCGTTAATAAATTGAACGAAAGCGACTTTTTCACCTCGGGCGTTATTCATAAAACCGGCTAAGTTATATACACCTTTCAGAGAGCCGGTTTTAGCGATAACGTTTTTTACTAACGGCGGATTAATTAAACCGCCACGACCGCTGATGGTGCCATCCACTCCTGCGATGGGAAAGGTTTCCATTAAATGAAGTTTGTCTTCATTTCGGGCGATGTATTCCAGCACGGAAAGCATGGTTTTCGGTGCAACAAGATTGTGGCGCGAAAGGCCGGAGCCGTCGGCTAAGATGCTGTTGCCGAATTTGATGCCTTGTTTTTGTAATATGGATTTTACTGCGAGGGTGCCGAGTTGGAAGGAGGCGGGGCGTTTGTAGTAATGGTAGGCGACTGCGCGGAATAGCGAGTCGGCAATTTGATTATCGGATTTTTTCATCATTTTTTTCAGTAAATCCGGTAGCGGTTTGGAAAAATGTTGCACGAGCAATTGACCTTGCTGCATTTTTTGCGGTTGCAAAACTTTGCCATTAAATTCAATGCCGAGACGTTTTAATTGACGTTGAATAATGGCCGCGGCATAGGCATCGGGATCTTGCACGGCAAAGCTTAAACCAAAGGGTTTGGTTTGACGCGCTAAACAGCCTTTTACTTGGTAGCGATTATTGTCGTGCACCACTACGTCCAATTGGCAATAAGGCGCTTCGTTGCTATCCGCGATATAAACTTGCCCAAACACTTGAATGGGAAATTGCGCCGGTACATTAATTTTAACGGTTTCACCCGGTGCTTGATTGGCATCAAGTTCTGCGTAGAAACAGTTGTTATCGATGTTAGCGGCGGAAGGCGGTGAGTTGAAACACATCGTGAGATCATTCCAAATCCAACCTAAACCACGGTCGTGACTGGAGAAAACCGATGTATCTAACACTAAATCGCCGTTAATTTTATTCACGCCTTGTTTTTTCAATTCGGCGAGTAAGTCGTAAAGTTGTCCGCTAGTAAGATCGGGATCGCCGGTAAAGCGGACGATTAAGTTGCCGTCCAAATCACTGTTTTGGATTTTTCCATTAGTGAGTAATGCAGTTTCGAATTTGAATTCGTCGCCTAATACTAATTTTGCCGCCACGGCGGTAAATACTTTTTGGGTACTTGCCGGCAACATAAAGGTGGAACCATTGTAATCAGCGACAATTTTATTTTGATCGATATTTTTTGCGATAATTGCAGTGCTGGCGCCTTCCGGCAAATTCGCGATCAAGGGGGCAACGTTCACTTCTGCGACGGCGTTAAAAGAAAGGCCAAACGAAATAAAAAGGGTGCGAAATAGGGTTGAAATTAAAGGTAATCGAGTCATATTTGCGGGTTTTGGTTGCTATTTTTTTTTAGGCGAACAATAATAGCCACCGAACGAATGAGTGTAAACCTGATTTACCCATTTTATCGATTTTGTTTAACACTTTAGTGGACTGCGGCAAAATTCTCGGATTTTGCCGTGGTTTTCTTTTTGACTAAATTTTAAGGAAACAGGCTATGAAACAAATCCCGATGACCGTTCGTGGTGCTGAATTGTTAAGAAAAGAATTAGATTTTTTGAAAAATGTACGTCGTCCGGAAATTATTAAGGCCATTGCGGAAGCCCGTGAACACGGTGATTTAAAGGAAAACGCGGAATATCACGCAGCACGTGAGCAACAAGGTTTCTGTGAAGGCCGTATTCAAGAAATTGAAGGTAAACTCGGTAATGCGCAAGTGATTGATGTGACTAGATTACCAAATAACGGCAAGGTGATTTTCGGTGCAACGGTGGTTTTAGTGAATACCGATACTGATGATGAGGTGACTTATCAAATCGTGGGAGATGACGAAGCGGATATTAAGGCCGGCTTAATTTCGGTGAATTCGCCGATTGCACGCGGTTTGATCGGAAAAGAACTAGATGATACCGTGAATATTGTTACACCGGGCGGCACGGTGGAATTTGAAATTATTGAAGTGAATTACGAATAGTTAAACGGTAGGGGCGCATGTATTTGCCCCTACAACGATAATAATTATTTACGCGGAAGCTGAATTTTAGCCTCTTCGCTCGGGCGATAAAGGACCAAAATATGACCGATGGTTTGGATCTTTGAGGCTTTTGTTTCACGTACAATTGCATTGATGATTAATTGTTTGGTTTCGCGCTCGGCACCGGCGATTTTTATTTTGATAAGTTCATGATAATCAAGCGCATTGTCAATTTCGGCCAATACGCCTTCGGTCAAACCGTTGTTGCCGAGCATAACCACTGGATTAAGATGGTGCGCAAGGCCTTTAAGAAATTGTTTTTGTTTGGTTGATAAGGTTGTCATAAGGAATCCTATAGCAATAAATAATGAGGAGCTATCAATGCGGTGCTTTCCGCACTTTTAAACTCCCCAGGTCTTGAATTCGGCAGATTGTATCCAAATATAGGCGAAACTACTACAAAAATGATATAAAAACAGAAATTATGGGAAAGAAAAAGCGTTCGGCGAGTTCTTCTCGCTGGCTAAATGAACATTTTAAAGATCCGTTCGTGCAGAAAGCTCATAAACAAAAACTGCGTTCGCGCGCTTATTTTAAGCTTGATGAAATTCAACAAACGGATCATTTATTTAAGCCGGGTATGACGGTGGTTGATCTCGGTGCTGCGCCGGGTGGTTGGTCGCAATATGCGGTGAGCCAAATCGGCGGTAAGGGCAGAGTGATTGCTTGCGATATTTTAGAAATGGATCCGATAGTCGGGGTGGATTTTTTACAGGGCGACTTTCGTGATGAGAAAGTATTGAATGCCTTGTTAGAGCGCGTCGGTAAAGACAAAGTGGATGCGGTGCTGTCCGATATGGCACCGAATTTCAGCGGAATGCCGTCGGTAGATATTCCGCGAGCGATGTATTTGGTGGAACTCGCCTTGGATATGTGCAAACAAGTGTTGGCAAGCAAAGGCAGTTTCGTGGTAAAGGTATTCCAAGGTGAAGGTTTTGACGAATATTTAAAAGAGATACGCGCTCTTTTTAATATCGTGAAAGTCCGTAAACCAGAAGCGTCGCGCGGGCGTTCGCGTGAAGTTTATATTGTGGCGATGGGGTATAAAGGCTAATCGCTCCGATAGCTTTTCAGCGTTGGCAATATATAGTATCTTGTGTCGAATTTATTAACTTAAGGAAAGGCAGGTTAAACTTTGAACGATATGGTCAAAAATTTAGTCCTTTGGATTGTGGTTGCGGTCGTCATGATGACAGCATACCAAAGCTTCAACGGCTCTTCGGCAGAGAGTTCTACCGATTATACGACTTTTGTTTATGACGTAAGCAATGGTCAAGTAAGAGAAGCGCGTTTTGATACCAACGAAATTACGGTAACCAAAAATGACGGTTCTAAATATACGACCGTTATGCCACCGTTGGAAGATAAGAAATTATTAGATGACTTACTTAGCAAGAAAGTTAAAGTGGAAGGCACACCCTTTGAGAAACGCAGTTTCCTTTCACAAATCTTAATTTCTTGGTTCCCGATGCTATTCCTTGTAGGCGTTTGGATTTTCTTTATGCGCCAAATGCAGGGTGGTGGCGGGAAAGCCATGAGCTTCGGTAAAAGCCGTGCGAAAATGCTTAATCAAGATCAGATTAAAGTGACTTTTGCCGATGTGGCAGGTTGTGACGAAGCGAAAGAAGAAGTGGGCGAAGTAGTTGATTTCTTACGCGATCCGAATAAATTTCAAAATTTAGGCGGTAAAATTCCAAAAGGAATTTTAATGGTGGGACCTCCGGGGACCGGTAAAACCTTGCTTGCCAAAGCCATTGCCGGCGAAGCGAAAGTGCCGTTCTTTACCATTTCCGGTTCCGATTTCGTTGAAATGTTCGTTGGTGTCGGGGCGTCCCGCGTGCGTGATATGTTCGAACAGGCGAAGAAAAACGCGCCTTGCTTGATTTTTATCGATGAAATCGATGCGGTGGGACGTCAACGCGGTGCCGGTTTAGGCGGTGGTCATGATGAACGCGAACAAACCCTAAATCAAATGTTGGTGGAAATGGACGGGTTTGGTGGCAATGATGGCGTCATCGTTATTGCGGCGACCAACCGCCCGGATGTGCTTGATCCGGCATTGACCCGACCGGGACGTTTTGACCGCCAAGTGGTTGTAGGCTTGCCGGATGTACGAGGACGCGAGCAAATTTTGAAAGTTCATATGCGTAAAGTACCGGTAGCCGATGATGTTGATGCGATGACATTGGCGCGCGGTACGCCGGGCTATTCCGGTGCAGATTTGGCAAACTTGGTGAACGAAGCGGCGTTGTTTGCTGCACGTATGAACAAACGTACTGTCGGGATGCTTGAGTTTGAAAAAGCGAAAGACAAAATCAATATGGGGCCGGAGCGCCGCACCATGATCATGACCGACAAGCAAAAAGAATCCACTGCTTATCACGAGGCCGGTCATGCGATCGTCGGTTATTTGGTGCCGGAACATGATCCGGTGCATAAAGTAACGATCATTCCACGCGGTCGTGCTTTAGGTGTTACTTTTTTCTTGCCGGAAGGCGATCAAATCAGCATTAGCCAAAAACAATTGGAAAGCAAACTTTCTACGCTATATGCGGGGCGTTTGGCGGAGGAGTTGATTTACGGTGAAGAAAATATTTCCACCGGTGCGTCTAACGATATTAAAGTGGCGACTAATATTGCCCGTAATATGGTGACGCAATGGGGCTTTTCCGACAAACTCGGGCCGATTCTTTATTCCGAAGATGAAGGCGAAGTGTTCTTAGGGCGCTCAATGGCGAAGGCGAAACATATGTCCGATGAAACGGCGCATGTAATTGACGAAGAAGTTCGTGCCATCGTTACACGTAATTATGAACGTGCAAGACAGCTGCTCGTAGAGAACATGGATATTTTACACGCGATGAAAGATGCGTTGGTAAAATATGAAACTATTGAAGAAGCGCAAATCAAGCAATTGATGAAGCGCGAGCCGGTGACTCCACCGTCAGGTTGGGAAGAACCGAAAACGTCGCAAGCGGCTTATGCAAGCACAACGACTGAAATAAAATCAGAAGAAACGCCGCTTGAAAATTCAAAAGATTCCGAATAATCAAACAAAGCCTTTCCAAACGGAAAGGCTTTATTTTTTCTTATTGTTTTTTTCCCTCCTTGATTTCGTTATAATTTCGCACCTCAAACTCACCTTAGAAAATCACCGTTTTTATGAAAATTTACGCGAATGGCAAATGTCTGGACTTATCCGCACCTCAAATTATGGGAATTTTAAATTTCACCCCTGATTCATTTTCGGACAGTGGGCGATTTTTTCGTCTCGACAAAGCGCTTTTCCAAGCGGAAAAAATGCTTAATGAGGGTGCTGCAATTATTGATATTGGCGGCGAATCTACTCGTCCTATGGCGGAAGAGGTCTCCGAGCAAGAAGAGTTGCAGCGTGTCGTGCCTTTAGTGGAAGCGGTGCGCCAGCGTTTTGATTGTTGGATTTCGGTAGATTCTTCCAAAGCGCTTGTGATGCGCGAAGCGGCAAAAGTCGGTATGGATTTAATTAATGATATTCGTGCATTACAACAACCAAATGCCTTGCAAGCCGCTGCAGAGCTTGGCTTGCCTGTTTGCATTATGCATATGCAAGGCCAACCGCGCACCATGCAAGCAAATCCAAAATATACGGATGTCGTGCAAGATGTGTTGGCATTTTTGCGGAACCGTTCGGCAGAATGCATTGCGGCAGGCGTACGTAAAGAAAATTTAATTTGGGACGTGGGCTTCGGATTTGGTAAAACCGTGCAACACAATTATCAATTATTGCAGCGATTAACCACCTTTTGTGAAGACGGTTATCCACTATTGGTAGGATTATCGCGTAAATCAATGATTGGTGCGGTGCTGGATAAACCGGTTGAAGAACGTCTTATCGGCAGTGCGGTTGGCGCCTTAATTGCGGCGCAAAACGGTGCGAGAATTTTGCGCGTACATGATGTGGCGGCTACGGCGGACGCGCTTAAAGTTTGGCAAGCAACAATAAATGCTTAATTATTTAGAAAAAAGAAGAAATTAAAGGAATTTCATTATGGCAAATCGCAAATATTTCGGTACTGACGGCGTACGCGGTAAAGTCGGCAGTTATCCCATCACACCTGATTTCGCGCTTAAACTCGGCTGGGCGGCGGGCAAAGTGTTAGCTTCGCAAGGATCAAAAACCGTGTTAATCGGAAAAGATACGCGTATTTCCGGTTATATGTTGGAATCCGCATTGGAAGCGGGGTTAGCTGCGGCAGGGTTATCCGCGGCATTCACCGGCCCGATGCCGACGCCGGCCATTGCTTATTTAACCCGTACTTTTCGAGCAGAGGCGGGCATTGTGATTTCTGCTTCGCATAATCCTTATTACGACAACGGAATTAAGTTCTTTTCTGCACAAGGCACAAAATTGCCGGATGAAATCGAAGAAGCAATTGAAAGCATGCTTGAACAACCGATGGATTGCGTTGAGTCGGCAGAGCTAGGGAAAGCCAGCCGCATTAATGACGCGGCAGGACGTTATATCGAATTTTGTAAAAGTACTTTTCCGGCACATTTAGGCTTGGAAGGTTATAAAATCGTGGTAGATTGCGCAAATGGTGCTACTTATCATATCGCACCGAACGTATTGCGCGAATTAGGCGCGGATGTTATCGAAATTGGCTGCGAGCCGAACGGTGTGAATATCAATGAACGATGCGGTGCGACCGATGTACGTGCATTGCAAGAAAAAGTATTGGAAACCAAAGCGGATCTCGGCTTGGCCTACGATGGCGACGGCGACCGCATTATGATGGTGGATCACCTCGGCAATAAAGTGGATGGTGACCAAATTCTCTTCATCATTGCCCGTGAAGCTTTGCGATCCGGTCAATTAAAAGGTGGTGTAGTCGGCACCTTAATGAGCAATATGAGCCTTGAAATCGCGCTCAAAATGCTTGGTGTGCCTTTTCTCCGCGCGAATGTAGGCGATCGTTATGTGCTTGAAAAAATGCAGGAAAACGATTGGACCTTGGGAGGAGAAAATTCCGGTCATATCATTATTTCCGATAAAAATACCACCGGCGATGGTATTGTCGCCTCCCTAGCCGTGTTAGCGGCGATGGCAAAACATAAACTTTCGTTAAACGAATTGGCCGGCGCGGTGAAATTATTCCCACAAGTATTAATTAACGTGCGTTTTGCCGGCGGTGCGAATCCACTTGACAGCAATGCGGTGAAAGTGGCGGCGGCCGATGCGGAAAAACGTTTGGCCGGTAAAGGCCGAATCTTGTTGCGCAAATCCGGTACTGAACCGTTGATTCGCGTAATGGTGGAATGCCAAGACGGCGAATTAGCGCAACAATGCGCGGAACAAATCGCAGAAGCCGTAAAAGCAAATTAATACATTTTGACCGCATCTTTAAGGTGCGGTCGATTTTTTGGTTAAAGTTAGGAAAGCTACGTGAAAATTTTTATTATGCGTCACGGTGAAGCCGAAGTAATGGCGAAAACGGACAAAGCGCGTCGTTTAACGGAATACGGCAAAAAACAAGCTTTTGCGCAAGGGCTTTGGCTTGCGAAGCAGTTAAACGCGACCGCATTGGAATGCGTGTTGGTCAGCCCTTATCAACGGGCGCAGGAAACCTTCGAACAAGTTAATCGCGCTTTTGCCGGCGAACTCTCGTCGCTACAAGAAATTTGGGAAGGTATTACGCCTTACGGCAACGCAGAATCGGTGGTGGATTATCTTTCCGTATTGGAAAACGAGGGAATGAAAAATATTTTGCTCATTTCTCATTTGCCTTTAGTCGGCGAGATCGTCGCCGAGCTTTACGGCAAGCGTAATCCAATTAGTTTTTATCCGGCGACGCTCGCGCAAATCAATTATAAAGACGGAAAGGGTGAAATTTTAAATTATCACTATCCGACGGAAATATTGTAAATCGATACGCAATAATAGCGAAAATGCAAAAAATACTCTGAGGCGGCAAGCGGTTTCGGCTTGCTCTTGGCGTCGAATTTGAACTTGCAAAATAGCACCGCATTGGAAGCTGCTCCAATGCGGTGCTATTTTGATACTTCGATAGACGCGCTAATGCACAGTCGTTTTAGTTTTTAGCGTAATATCGGCGAATTTTTATAACCAACAGTAGAGATGTTGAAAAGGGAAAACAAAATGTTGTGTAGTATTTATAAAAGTCCCAAAAAACCGGGAAGTTATCTTTATGTGCCGATGCGTGATGATTTTTCCGCCGTGCCGGATGCATTACTAAGCCATTTCGGTAAACCCGAATTGCTCATGATGTTTAATCTTGCCGGCAATAAACCGCTTCACAATGCCGATAAAGCAGAAGTTTGCAAGAAACTTGAGGCACAAGGGTTTTATTTACAAGTGCCTAAGCAAG
>ERZ773100.790-NODE-790-length-15718-cov-7.688055_pt1 | contig 15718 bp, 10 predicted proteins | sample MGYA00511119_ERZ773100 | MGnify/ENA primary metagenome ERZ773100 (study PRJEB29015, sample SAMEA2738000) | human oral metagenome | biome: human oral; feature: human-associated habitat; material: dental | place: China | collected 2111 ...
GGCCACCCGGCCATGCGCCAGACTGCGCCCGGACAGCACCTGGTGCAGCAGCGTTGCATCCTCCACGCTCCGCGCCAGCGGGCCGGCATGGTCGCAGGTCCAGGACAGCGGCAAGGCACCGGCCAGCGAGACGCTGCCCACCGTGGGCTTGAAGCCCACCACGCCACAGAAGGCCGACGGAATGCGGATGGAGCCGCCCGTGTCGCTGCCGATGGATGCGCTGCCCAGCCCCACCGCCACCGCCACGCCCGAACCGCTGGACGAGCCGCCCGATTGCCGGGCCGGATCGTGCGGATTGCACACATCCCCGGTCCAGGGGTTCTCGCCCGTGGCCCCCAATGCAATCTCGTGCATGTTGGTCTTGGCAAAGACCAGCGCACCGGCGGCCTGCAGCCGCTGCACCACCGCACTGGATGCTGGCGGCATCGGCGGCAGCACCGCCTCGGTGCCCGCCTTCATGGGCGCGCCTTCCAGCTGGAACAGGTCCTTCACGCTGATCCAGGCGCCCAGCAGCGGCCGCTGCGCGGCACGGTCAGACTCCCGTCCGATCCAGTCGGTCAGCGCCTGTGCCTCAAGGCCGGCACGATCCCAGTCCACCCAGGCCAGCGGACGCAACCCTACCGTCTCGTCAGCCCGCGCCTTCAGCAGGGCCAGTTCGTCGGTCAGCGAACGCTTTCCGGCCCGCAGCGCATCAGCCTGCTGCCGCAACGACATGCCCGTAGCCCCCGAGTTTTCTGAGGCCCGGGCTCCCGAAAAATGCAGATCAGACACCATATGAAGACGAACTCCCGAATTGCGGACAGTGACCAGACAGAAGCGTATTATGAAGACTGTTTGCAAGGATCCCGATCGATGAAGTACCAGCAGCCACACCGCGCCCTGAATACCAGCAAGATACGGTCGGCCGCCTACGACGAGAACCGCCAGACCCTGGAGATCGCCTTCCAGGATGGCATGCTGCGCAGCTATCGCAGCCTGCCGGCCGACGTGGCGCGCCGTTTCTTCACCGCCCAGAACCCGGCCACCTTCTGGGAAGATCGCATCGACGAAGAGTATCCGATGACCCAGGTCCGGATGGAAACGCTTCCGCCCCTCATGCAAAGCGACCCGATCGCCGATGCCGCCCGTCAGAAGCTGGAGCAGCTCTTTCAGCAGCCGGACAAGTCCTGAATTCTGGCTGAAGACGCAACGCCGACACCGTCGGGGTGTCACGGCCAACGTCGACCCAAACCCATTCCGACAAGCCCGGGGCATGGTCAGGCCTTGGGCATTCAGACATGCTGCAACTGCCCGACACGTACGACCTCACCCCCTCCCGCGCTGCGCCGGCGGCCATGCTGGCCGATCCCGACGCCATCATCCTGCTGTTCGCCGGCCATGCCCTCATCCAGCGCAGTGACGGCCCACCCGCGCTGACGGCCGGCGACTACGGCTCCCTGCTGGATGCCTGGACCACCTGCGAGACCGTTGGCCGCTACCGGGGACGCCCCTGCCTGGCCGTCTCGCTGCCCAATCCCCCTCCGTCCCTGCCCCCCGGCTGGGAGGCACAGGGCCTGCGCCAGTGGTTCGGCCGCCTGCCGGATGACCTCGCCTCCATCGCCATGCAGGCCAGCCAGCTGCTGGAATGGGTGCGCACCCACCGCTGGTGCGGCGCCTGTGGTGTACCCACGATGCGCGTCCCGGGTGAACGCGCCATGCAGTGCCCCCGCTGCGGCCTGCGCAACTACCCGCGCATCTCGCCCGCCATGATGGTGCTGGTCACGCGCGGCCACGAGCTGCTGCTGGCCAGCAACGTCAACTTCCCGCCCGGACGCTACAGCGCCCTGGCGGGCTTTCTGGAGGCCGGTGAATCGATCGAAGCCGCCATCCGCCGGGAAGTGGCCGAGGAAGTGGGCATCCAGGTGCATCGCCCGCGCTATTTCGGCAGCCAGAGCTGGCCCTTTCCCCATTCGCTGATGATCGCCTTCACCGCCGAATGGCTGGCTGGCGACATCCACGTCGACCCGACCGAGATCCGCGACGCCCGCTGGTTCTCCCCCGACGCCCTGCCCGAACTGCCGCCCGCCAACGTCAGCATCTCGCAGGCACTGGTGGAGCACGTGGCGCATCAGCTTCGGCAAGGCCATTCGCGCTGAACGATCACGCCGGCGGATCACGCCAGCCCCCCTATGCCACACCCCGAGCAGCCCGCCTCGGATTGTCTGCCTTTTCCCTTCCATCCCCGGCCCCTGTCCTTCTGCGCCGACTGCGGCGCCCATGTCGACCTTCTGTGCCATAGCTCCTGTGTGCTGTCGCTTTTCTGACGCATAGTGCCGTGACATCCAAACGGCCATGGCAGGAAAGCTACCGTGCAGTCATCCCGCATCTCCGTCACCTGCATTCCCTCCTCCGCCCTCCCTGAATCGGCAGCCGGTTCATCCGGCGTCAGCGATCGGCGTCATGCCTTCGACGAGTTCTGGTCGGCTACCACACGCGCGCCCCGCTGGACGGAAGGCTCCCGACCGCTGCTGGCACGCAGCCTCATGGCCCTGATGGTCTGCAGCGCCCTCACTGCCTGCGGCGGTGGTGGCGGTGGTGGCGCCGTGAACACCAACCCCGCCCCCCAGGCCGTGACACCCGTCACGCCCTCCGTCGCCCCAGGCACGAACAGTCAAGACGTTCAGGGTGGTAACGGAACTGACGCCCAGAACGGCACCAGCAGCGACAACCGTGGCCAAGGCGGCGTGGCGGGTGGCAACGCGGGGGGTGGTAACGGCTCCGAGGGCAGCGCGGGCAACGGCAACCAGAACGGTGCGGCCGGCGGGAAGAACGGCTCCCAGGGAACCGGGCATGGATCCGGCAACACGGGAAGCGGCGCTTCGGACGCCCCGGTCAGCGTCACGCCGCCCAGCCTGCCCGGCAACGATGCCGATCCGAAGTCGCAGAAGCCCACGGCCGCCATCGTGCGCATCCTGGGCCAGGTGCGCGGTCCGTCTGCAGCGGCCAACCCGGCCAGCCTGCGCCTGCCGCAGGGCTCCACCTCCATCGCCTATGACCGGCAGGACCCGCCGCGCATCTGGGTCATCAACCCCGACCAGGACAGCGTGAGCGTGCTGGACAGCAAGACCCGGACACTGCTGCGCGAGATCCCGCTGACCGTCTCCGGACGGACCGAGACCGCCCCGGAAAAGCCGGCCACCGAGCACGGTCCGCGCACACTGGCCATCGACAACGCCGGCCATGTCTGGGTCACCAACCGCCATAGCGGCAGCATCAGCATCATTGATCCGGCCACGATGACCGTGACCACCCGCATCGCGCTGGGCATCGCCACCCAGCCCTACGGCGTGGTGGCCGCCCCTGATGGCAGCGGTATCTGGGTCAGCACGCTGGGCTCGCAGGAGCTGCTGCAGTTCGACCCCGTCACCCGCCAGCTCAAGCAGCGCATGGCACTGGGCCCCGAGGTCCGTCACCTGGCCATCACCGCCGACAGCAAGCGCCTGCTGGCCAGCCGCTTCATCACGCCTGCCCTGCCCGGCGAAAGCACCCTCACGCCCCGTACCCGCGGCACCGGTTTCCGGGGTGGCGAAGTCCTGCTGATCGACCCAGCCCGTGCCACGCTGCAGCGCACGATCCCGCTGGCAGTCAGCACGCTGGAAGACACGCCCATCCAGGGACGCGGCCTGCCCAACTACCTGGGCGCCGCCGCCATCTCGCCGGATGGCCGCTCGGCCTGGATTCCCTCCAAGCAGGACAACATCCAGCGCGGCCAGAGCCGCGACGGCCAGCCGCTGGACTTCCAGAGCACTGTGCGCGCCATCGTGTCCAACCTGGACCTGCAGGCTGCCACGCCAGCCGAACGGCCCGCACGGCGCTACGACGTGGACAACAGCGGCCAGGCCAGTGCCGCCACCTACACGCCGGACGGCCGATACGTGCTGGTGGCGCTGGAAACCTCGCGCGAGATCAGCATCCTCAATGCCGCCACCGGTACCGAGGTGCGCCGGCTGGACGTGCAGCGCACGCCCCAGGGCATCGCCGTCTCGCCCGATGGCAAGCAGGCAGCCATCAGCAACGTGATGTCGCGTACCGTCAGTTTCTTCGACATCAGCGCACTGGCCAATGACGAGCCCCGGGCCATCCTGCCCGCCACGGCCACCGGCACGCTGAAGAGCGCCGAGCGGATGCCGGCCCAGCTGAAACGCGGCAAGGAGCTCTTCCACGACGCCCGCGACCCGCGTCTGGCACGCGACCGCTACATGAGCTGCGCCAGCTGCCACAGCGAAGGTTACGGCGATGGCCGTGTCTGGGACATGAGCAGCCTGGGCGAAGGCCTGCGCAAGACCCTCTCGCTGCAGGGCCATGGCGGCAAGAAGGCCCGCCTGCACTGGAGCGGCAACTTCGACGAGGTGCAGGACTTCGAGCAGCAGATCCGTGCGCTGGGCGGCGGCAGCGGGCTGATGCCCATCGGCAGCTTCGAGCTGAACGGCCGCAACCTGCCGCTGGGCACCCCCAAGGCGGGCCAGTCGGACGACCTGGACGCCCTGGCCGCCTACGTGAACAGCCTCAGCCAATATGCCCCCAGCCCCTACCGCAACAGCGACCGCAGCATGACGGCGGCCGGCAAGGCGGGCGAAGCGCTGTTTGCCGCGAAGGGCTGCACCACCTGCCACGGCAATGCGGATCTGGGCAACGGCGGCACGAAGCTCGACGACATCGGCACACTCAAGCCGGCCAGCGGCACCGTGCAGGGCAAATCGCTGACCGGCATCACCACCCCAAGCCTGCGCGATGCCTGGTACACCTTCCCGTACCTGCACGACGGCTCGGCGGCCACGCTGGAGGCGGCCATCCGGGTGCACAACACGAACGTGCTGACCGACCAGGAGGTCGGCTCGCTGGCGGCTTATATCCGGCAGATCGGTAATGGAGATTGAGCCAAAAGGTAAGGACTCCGCAAGATCAATCCCTCACGGCTGATCCACGGCCCTTGCATAAGAAATTGCGCTATGATCAACCGGCGCTGCCTTCTTGACAGCGTCGCCACCGCCAGTTTTCACTTCTGGGCTCAGAACGTACAGTTCATAGAACTTTGGTCCGTTTACCCAGACAACCTGCCTGATTTTGCGCCCCGCAGAATCATAAAGAGCTGCGGCCCTGGCTGGCTTTCCCTTGATCTCGGTGTTTATATTTGCCGGACTCATGAACAGCCTGCCACGCGTGGCATGCAGGTCTCTCTCGGTCAGTTCGATCAGCGTACCGTCGTTCAACTTGAAGTAACGGGTAATACCGGTCCATCGGCCATCCTTGAAGGTTCCCGATGGAATAGCACCGACCAGTTCTCCTTCGGGGACCTTGGACACAGGTAACGTCAGCGGTAAATCCTTGGCATCAAATACAAGACCTGGGATTTTCTTTTCCTCAGCGACCTTTTTCAGGTCCTTGGTCCTGGCCTGCCGTTTGGCGTCCTGAATTTCCCGAACTGCCTGCTCAAGAGCCTTGACGGTTCCATCGTCACCTCCGGTAAAACTCACGCCATCAATATCCTTCTCTGGAACACCAGCCTGCTTTGTCGAAAGACGCTTGGCCGAAGGCTCCTCTTTGGGCGGCGGAGGAACAGGAAACTTTTCCTTGGGAACAACAGAGATCCTGTCATCCTCTGAGACAGATCCATGTGAAACACCCTGCGCCCATACTGCACATGAACATGAAAAGACAAAAAGCAAAACTGCCACTTTCTTCATATCAACACCTCGCCACCAATACGGAAAAACAACACTCAATGTACAATTCACGGTATTCGTAATCTCCAACAACCTCATATCCCTGCTGTCTTCAGGTTGCTGTGCATTGTCTATACTCCCAGAAATGCTTTCATAATGATGGCCAGTAACTTTCCATATCCTCCACCCCACATTCATTCCTTCCCCCCAATGGATGGCAGCAGAACGCCACGTATAACTCCATAAACTATCAACGATGTGCATCTCAAGCGGATCGTTGTAATTCACACCACCCCTCGAATGAGTGGAATAAACGCGCCACCAGTGCTCATTTCTCCATGGATATTCCCATGTAATACTTTCGTTGTTAATACAATTTGCCCGACTAAAATTAATCTCCTTGGAAAACGCATTGCCAGCCGACAAAAGAAAAGTCCCACACAACAGCGAAGACAGCAAACACCCAAAAACACGGACCGTCATGACATCATCTCAAAACTCGCATTCCATGATCAAATCAGAAACAACAACATTTGTGCGTTTACAATCTCCATGTTGTTCATTCCATTTTTCCGGCAAATTTTTCATGACCTCCGGCTCGCAAGGCATACCATCTAACTCAGGATTTTTCTTGCAAGACCAAGCCATCAATTCCTCGGCATTTGGGCTACATCCGATTACAGGCTGTTCACCCTGGCTTGGATCCAACGGTATTATCGTATCGTAATAATATACATTCGATCTCTTGTCTTTTCTGATCTGTGCATCATCTGGAATTTTCACTTTGACCTTTTTAATCTCCTTCAGCAAATCTGGGGAAACAACCTTTCCATTCTCACTGAGACCATCGGGACACGCGGTGTAGCCATTTTTCATAACATATTCTTTTGTCACCCCCCCCTTCCTGATTGTGGCTATGCGCCTCGGTTTCGCCCCCCTTTTCGTTGCTGCAACCGACGATCAAAACAACCACCAGTAGAGCACCGTACTTGAATCCTCTTCCAGAATTGATATTTTTCATTTTCAGTCTCCATGTATGACGAAGCTTCCGTACACATAACAAGCCTATTATTAAACGCAAAGTAACAACGTTTTTTTTGCAACTTATATTAATAAAATATACATTGTGTCTTGTGGTGTTCGAGCACCAAGATCATGAGGTTCGGAGGGCAACGCCTAACCGCGTACACAACACCAACGTGCGTATCGAGCAGGAATTAAGTTCACTGATGGCTTACATCCAGCAGATCGACAACAGGATGCAGGGAACCAGGAGGCGGGAACGGAAGGGAAGCGGTGGGGCGCGTCTCGCAAGACACACAAAAGACCGGCCCCGTTACTATGTTCGTGTCCTGGACAACCGGGGCTTTGGCCAGCCAGACCCGGCATGATTGCTGCCTCCAGTCATCCATGATCCGGGGGGTGATGTCACCGGGCTCTGGCAGGCGACTGGTTATCGCTGATAGGGGCCAGGCTGGACTCGATCCAAGCCGTCCGTAACGTGGATGCCGAAACTTGTCGCCACACCCCTCCTCCGGCCTGCGCGACGCGTGGTACACCCTCCCGTGCCGCATGACGGCTCAGCGGCCAGACCGGAAGCGGCCGTGAGGGAGTACAACACGAAGAACGTGCTGATCAGCTCGCTTGCGGCCCTATATCCGGCAGGCCGGCAACGGCCAGTAACACGCGGGACGTGTGAGATCGGGCGTCCGGAAACCGGAAGCAGAAATCTGGGGAGTGGAGGCAGGACGCGTATGCCGGACCGCTCACCAGCACGACATACCGGAGACCGGCTGCCGTGGTGTATTCCGGCCCCGTTGACGGGACCGGTGCCATTCAGGGATGCCCGGTCATCCGGGCCATGTCGAGCACGCTGCGGCCGGCCAGTGTGCCACCACCGCGGGTATCTCCCGCATGATTGCTGCCGGACTGCGGGTCCAGCACGGTCAGCTCATACAACCGCGGGCCGCGTACCCAGATCACGCGGCGCAGCCGGCGGCCCGAACCATCCACGAAGGCCGTGGCACTGGCCGGCTTGCCGTTGATGTCCACGTTGACCATGGCCGGCGTGAGGTACAGCATGCCGCGCGAGGCCGCCAGATCCCGTTCGGACAGCTCGATCCAGGTGCCGTCACCCATCCGGAAGTAGCGCGACAGGCCGGTCCAGCGGTCGTTCTTCCAGCTGCCGGCCGGCGTGACAGCCAGGGCCGTGCCGAACGGCGGATGGGCCACCGGGCCGGTCAGCGGCAGATCCTTCACGTTCAGGGCCAGCTGGGGAATCTGGAACTCCCTGCTGGCTGCTTCGGCCCCCACGGCATCGGCACGCTCGCGCGCCCGGCCGATCATCTCGAAGGTGCGGACCATGGCCGCCACTTCCTGGTCGTTGCGGACGAACTGCAGGCCGTCGATATCGGTGCCGGCATCCGGGGCACCCTTGTCCCACGCGGGCACGGCATGACCGTCTGCGACTTCCTTCGCAGGTGAAGCCGTGCCGTGCGCCGGCGATGACGCTGGCCGTGAGGCAACGATACGGACACGATCATCCGTTACGACATGGCCAAAGGGTGGCTTGACCGTTGGCTGCTGTGCAGGCAAGTCTGTCTCGGCACCAACCATGGGGCCTGCAGCATCGACCATGACGGTCGTGGCGAAATGAGGGATCGACATTACTCCGGACTCCATGGAAGCCCCTGCCCCACTCAGAACGGCTTGAACGACCGTCCCAGCACCACCACCGAATGGCCTACCGGGGCGTTTTCCGGTGCACCGGCATCGGCCTCCCGGGACTCGGCCGTGATCCAGGCTGCTGCCTCGGGACGCGGATCGACGACGATGATCTCGTAGGCCTTCGGCCCCCACACCCAGAACGCCCGCTGCACGGTGCGGCCCTTGCCGTCGGTGGAAACGATGCCGATGCCCGGGTGGCCGTTGAAGTCGGCGTTGATCATGTCGGCCGACAGCAGGGCCACCTCGTTGGTAGCCCGCAGGTCACGCTCGATGAACTCCACGAAACGGCCGTCTTCCAGCGGGTAGAAGCGGCTGACCTCGGTCCAGCCACCATTTTTCAGCACACCATGGGGCAGTACGGCTGTGGGTGGACGGAACGGCGTGGCAGCCATCCGGTGCGACAGCGACACGCGCCGTTCGTTCAGCACCATGCCGGGCACCCCGGCGGCCTCGGCGGCTGCCTTGATCCCGGCATCCGACCCGGCCTTGCCCACCACACGGTCGATGGCCTCGAAGATTTTCAGCAGGCGGGCCGACTGGCCGTCTTCCGGCACGATGAAGCTGATGCTGTCGGCTGCCCGCTTGAAGGCCGGCTTGCCCTGGGTGCCCGAGGCATCGGGGGCGGCCACGACACGGGCCAGGTCACCGCGGATCACCTCCCCGAAGGCCGGCGTGACCTGGGGGCCTTTGCCGCCTCCGAAGCCGCATCGACGATGCGCACCCCAGGGCATCGCTGTCTCGCCCGATGGCAAGCAGGCTGCCATCAGCAACGTGATGTCGCGTACCGTCAGCTTCTTCGACATCAGCGCGCTGGCCAATGACGAGCCCCGGGCCATCCTGCCCGCCACGGCCACCGGCACGCTGAAGAGCGCCGAGCGGATGCCGGCCCAGCTGAAACGCGGCAAGGAGCTCTTCCACGACGCCCGTGACCCGCGTCTGGCACGCGACCGCTACATGAGCTGCGCCAGCTGCCACAGCGAGGGCTACGGCGATGGCCGTGTCTGGGACATGAGCAGCCTGGGCGAAGGCCTGCGCAAGACCCTCTCGCTGCAGGGCCATGGCGGCAAGAAGGCCCGCCTGCACTGGAGCGGCAACTTCGACGAGGTGCAGGACTTCGAGCAGCAGATCCGTGCGCTGGGCGGCGGCAGCGGGCTGATGCCCATCGGCAGCTTCGAGCTGAACGGCCGCAACCTGCCGCTGGGCACCCCCAAGGCGGGCCAGTCGGACGACCTGGACGCCCTGGCCGCCTATGTGAACAGCCTGAACCGCTATGCCCCCAGCCCCTACCGCAACAGCGACCGCAGCCTGACAGCCAACGCGAAAACCGGCGAATCACTGTTTGCCAGCAAGGGCTGCACCACCTGCCACAGCAATGCCGACCTGGGGGGTAACGGGCTGACCCGTCACGACATCGGCACGCTGAAGCCGGCCAGCGGCAAGGTACAGGGCGAGGCCCTGACCGGCCTGGTCGCCCCCGGCCTGCGCGACGCCTGGTACACCGCCCCCTACCTGCACGACGGTTCGGCCGAGACGCTGGAAGCCGCCATCCAGGCGCACAACACCAACACCTTCACGGCCGCGGAACTGAGCAGCCTGGCCGCCTACATCCGCCAGATCGGCAACGGACAGTAAGGCACGGCTCCAGAACTGCTGCAGCCAGGATTGCCGCAGACATGAAAATGGCCCCGACAGGGGCCATTTCCGTTTGGAGCGAATCGGCCGCCAGGGCTGGCGGCAGCTGCCGGAAGAAGATCAGGCCTCGCCTTCGCGGCTGGCGCGACGACGCTCGTGCTCCTTCAGGTGACGCTTGCGCAGGCGGATGCTCTTGGGCGTGATCTCCACCAGCTCGTCCTCGGCGATGAATTCCACAGCCTTTTCCAGCGTCAGCTCGATGGGCGGCGTCAGGTTGATGGCCTCGTCCTTGCCGGAAGCGCGCACGTTGGTCAGCTTCTTCTCGCGGATCGGGTTGACCACCAGGTCATTGTCGCGCGTGTGGATGCCGATGATCATGCCCTCGTACAGCGCATCGTTGGGCTTGACGAACATCCGGCCCCGGTCCTGCAGCTTCCAGAGCGCATAGGCCACGGCGGCCCCGTCATCCTGCGAGATCAGCACGCCCTGGCGGCGCCCCTCGATCTCACCAGCCCACGGGCCGTATTCCTCGAAGACGTGGCTCATGATGCCGGTGCCGCGCGTCGTGTTCAGGAACTCGTTCTGGAAGCCGATCAGGCCACGGGCCGGCACCCGGTATTCCAGACGCACCCGGCCCTTGCCGTCCGGCTCCATGTTCTGCAGCTCGCCACGGCGGCGACCCAACGCCTCCATCACGGCGCCCTGGTGCTCTTCCTCCAGGTCCATCGTCAGCGCCTCATAGGGCTCCTGACGCTCGCCGTCCACCACCTGCAGACGCGGCTTGGGTCGCGACACCGCCAGCTCGTAGCCCTCGCGACGCATGTTCTCCAGCAGGATGGTCAGGTGCAGCTGGCCACGGCCCGACACCACGAAGGTGTCGGCATCCTCGGTGAACTCCACGCGCAGCGCCACGTTGGCCTGCAGCTCGCGCTCCAGACGCTCGCGGATCTGGCGGCTGGTGACGTACTTGCCCTCGCGGCCGGCCAGCGGCGAGGTGTTGACCAGAAACTCCATGGTCAGCGTGGGTTCGTCGATGCGCAGCAGCGGCAGCGGATCGGGGTTGCCGATCTTGCACAGCGTGGAGCCGATGTCGATGTTCTCGATGCCGTTGATGGCCACGATGTCGCCGGCCTGAGCGAAAGGCACCACCTCGCGCTCCAGACCCCGGAAGCGCAGCACCTGGTTCACCTTCACGGTGACGGGAGCCTTCTCGTCGCCGTGCATCAGCAGCACCGATTCACCACCGCGCAGCGTGCCCCGGTTGATGCGGCCAATGCCGATACGCCCGACGTAGCTGGAATAGTCCAGCGCCGAGATCTGGAACTGCAGCGGACCGTCCGGATCGTCGGCCCGAGCCGGCACGCGGGACAGGATGGCGTCAAAGAGCGGCGCCATGCTGGGGTTCTCGGCCGCGGCGGCAGCCTCGGCCTCTTCCACTTCGTTCACCGCATAGCCCGCCAGCGCCGAGGCATAGATCACCGGGAAGTCCAGCTGCTCTTCGGTAGCGCCCAGCCGGTCGAACAGGTCGAAGGTCTGATCCACCACCCAGTGCGGCCGGGCACCGGGACGGTCGGTCTTGTTGACCACCACGATGGGGCGCAGGCCCAGCGCCAGCGCCTTGCGGGTCACGAAGCGGGTCTGCGGCATCGGGCCGTCCATGGCGTCCACCAGCAGCAGGACACCGTCCACCATCGACAGCGCACGCTCCACCTCGCCGCCAAAGTCCGCGTGTCCCGGGGTGTCGACGATGTTGATCCGCGTGCCCTTGTACTCGACCGCGCAGTTCTTGGCCAGAATGGTGATGCCCCGCTCGCGCTCCAGGTCGTTGGAGTCCATCACCCGCTCGTTGACCTGCTGGTTGGCCCGGAACGTGCCGGACTGACGCAGCAGCTGATCCACCAGCGTGGTCTTGCCGTGGTCGACGTGCGCGATGATCGCAATGTTGCGGATCGGCTGGGTTGTAGATGTGTTGGTGTCAGACACGCTCAGTCTCGAATCGAATCAAAAAGGGCAACCGGGGTTGCGTTTCGTAAAGTCCTTGCAGCACGGATATCCCGTCCCTGTCGGGGAGACCCGGCCGGCTCGGCATGTTGTTCAGTCAGTCACGATCAGTCAGGCACGATGACCCGCAGCGGTGCCAGACGCACGCTGCCATCGGGCTGGGGGACCTGGCGGGCCAATCCGGCCAGCCGCCCGGCATGCAGCACCGCCACCTGCCCCTCCGGGGCGTCAATGGCGGGCCCGAGTGGCAACGGCGACGAGAGATCGGCATTCGGGTTCGTTGGGGTCTGCCAGGGCACTGCCTGACCCTGCGCAAAGCGTCTGGCCTGCTCATCCGTCAGCGCGGCCTGCGGCCATCCCGCCACCAGTGCCAGCAGCCCATGCAGATGGGACTGCGCGGCCGTCGGCCCCTCGGCCAGCAAGGCATCCAGCGTCACTGCATCCTGCACGCGATACTGGCCAACGCGAGTACGCCTCAGACCACTCAGATGGGCACCGCACCCCAAGGCTGCGCCCAGATCGCGGGCAATGGAACGGATGTAGGTGCCGCTGCCGCATTCGATGCGCAGACGCGCCCGCTCACCGTCAAAATCCAGCAACTCGATGACATCGACCCGCACCTCGCGGGGCTGGGCCGCCACCGGGGCGCCCTCGCGGGCATGGCGGTACATCGCCTTGCCACCCACCTTCAGAGCCGAATACACCGGCGGCACCTGCTGGATGACCCCCATGAAGCGCGGCAGCGCTGCCAGCAGCGCCTCACGCGTAGGGCGTTCATCCGAGCGTGAGATCACCTCGCCTTCCACGTCATCGGTGGCCGTGGTGATGCCGAAGCAGACCTCGGCCTCGTAGGCCTTGTCATGCGTGAGTGCCGCGCCTGCCAGCTTGCAGGCCTCACCGAACATCAGCGGGAGCACCCCGCTGGCCATCGGGTCCAGCGTTCCCCCATGGCCAGCCTTGTCCGCGCCCAGCAGGCGCTTCACCTTCTGCAAGGCCGTGTTGGAAGACAGGCCCAGCGGCTTGTCGAGCAGCAGCAGTCCGTGGACCTTCAAGCGCGGTGCGTCCGGTCAGTCGTCATGGCGCGCAGCGCCAACAGGGGCAGACACCTGGCCCGCCGTTGCAGGGGCGGCACTGGCCAAAGCGCCATCCGGCAGCTCGGCCGAGCCGTCCCCGGCGTCCGTCGCAACATCACCCGGATCATCGGCCGCCCGCCGCGAGTTGGCCTCGTCGATGAGCCGCCCCATCTCGATGCCTCGCTGGGCGGAAGCATCGTGCACGAAGTGCAGCTCGGGCGTGGTGTGGATGCGCACCCGGCGACCGACGAGCGAGCGCAGGAAGCCCGACGCCGCCCGCAGGCCACGCAGCGTCTCGGCCACCCGTTCATCATCATCGGGCAGCACCGAGAAATGCACGGTGGCATGCGCATAGTCGGGCGTCAGATCCACACCCGTCACCGTCACCAGACCCAGCCGGGGATCCTTCACCTCGGTGCGGATCAGCTCGGCAATTTCCTGGTGCAGCAGCTCGGTCACGCGCAACGCCCGCCCGGGCGTTGCTCCTGGTCTACGTTTCATGGTGCCTCAGTCCGCTGCAGAGGCGCCCGCGGCGGAAGCCAGTGTCCGTGCCACTTCCTTGACCTCGAAGACCTCCAGCTGGTCGCCTTCCTGGATATCGCTGTAGTTGTGCAGCGTGATACCGCACTCGAAGCCAGCCTTGACTTCCTTGGCGTCATCCTTGAAGCGCTTGAGCGACTCGATGCGACCCGTCCAGATAACGGTGGAATCGCGCAGCAGGCGAACTTCGGAATCGCGACGCACCAGACCTTCGGTGACGTAGCAGCCGGCCACCGTGCCCACCTTCGTGACACGGAACACCTGTCGGATCTCGACCATGCCCAGCATCGTCTCGCGCTTCTCGGGCGAAAGCATGCCTTCCATCGCCGACTTCACATCGTCCACGGCGTCGTAGATGATGTTGTAGTAGCGCAGGTCGATGCCGTTGGTCTCGGCCATCCGCCGTGCCGGCTGGTCTGCCCGCACGTTGAAGCCGATGACCACCGCCTTCGAGGCAATCGCCAGGTTGATGTCGCTCTCGGTGATGCCACCGACCTGAGCGTGCACGATCTGCACCTTGATCTCGGCATTGCTGAGCTTGAGCAGCGCGTGCGCCAGTGCTTCCTGCGAACCCTGCACGTCGGCCTTGATGATCAGCGGCAGGGTCTGCACCTCGCCTTCGCCGATCTGGTCGAACATGTTCTCGAGCTTGGCGGCCTGCTGGCGTGCCAGCTTCACGTCGCGGAACTTGCCCTGACGGAACAGCGCGATCTCGCGGGCCTTGCGCTCGTCGGCCAGGGCAATCAGCTCCTCGCCGGCCTGCGGCACATCGTTCAGACCCTGGATCTCGACCGGGATGGACGGCGTGGCCGAAGCGGCATTCTTGCCGGACTCGTCCATCATCGCACGCACCCGGCCCCAGGTGGAACCCACCAGCACCGTGTCACCACGCGACAGCGTACCCGACTGCACCAGCACGGTGGCCACCGGACCACGGCCCTTGTCCAGCCGTGCCTCGATCACCAGACCGCGTGCCGGCGCCTTCTCGGGCGCACGCAGCTCGAGGATCTCGGCCTGCAGCAGCACGTTCTCCAGCAGGTCGTCGATGCCCTGGCCGGTCTTGGCCGACACGCCCACGAAGGGCACGTCACCACCGTACTCCTCGGGCACCACGCTCTGCGCCACCAGCTCCTGGCGAACGCGATCGGGGTTGGCCTCGGGCTTGTCGATCTTGGTGATGGCCACCACCAGCGGCACCTCGGCCGCCCGGGCGTGCGAGATCGCCTCGATCGTCTGCGGCATCACGCCGTCGTCGGCCGCCACCACCAGGATCACGATATCGGTGGCCTTGGCACCCCGCGCACGCATCGCCGTGAAGGCCGCGTGACCCGGGGTATCGAGGAACGTGACCACGCCGCGCGGCGTCTTCACGTGATAGGCACCGATGTGCTGGGTAATGCCACCGGCCTCGCCGGACGCCACCTTGGTCCGCCGCAGGTAGTCCAGCAGCGAGGTCTTGCCGTGGTCGACGTGACCCATCACGGTCACGACCGGCGGCCGCGGCACGGCCGGCCCCACGTCCTCGGTAGCCACTTCGTCCAGCATGGCCTCCGGATCATCCAGCTTGGCCGCGATGGCGGTGTGGCCCATTTCCTCCACCAGAATCATGGCGGTTTCCTGGTCCAGCACCTGGTTGATGGTCACCATCTGGCCCAGCTTCATCAGCTGCTTGATCACCTCGGTGGCCTTCACGGCCATCTTGTGGGCCAGATCGGCCACCGTGATGGTCTCGGGCACATGAACTTCACGCACGATCGGCGTCTCGGGCTGCTGCGCCTGGGCAAAGCCGCCACGGCGATCGCGGTCATTGCCACGACGCGGACCACGCGTGCGCCAGCCCGTGCCGGTACCGCTGCCCGCATTGCTGTCGTTGCGTCCGCCCTTGGTCGGACGGCGCTTGCGGGAAGCGTCATCCTGCCAGGACGACGAAAGCTTCTCGGACTTGACGTGCTTGTTGCGGCCACCACCACCGGCGTTCTCGGCCGGTGCAGGCGCAGCCTGCTGGCCCGACGGACGATGCAGCGTGCCACCACGACGGTCCTT
>ERZ773100.794-NODE-794-length-15697-cov-4.619294_pt1 | contig 15697 bp, 10 predicted proteins | sample MGYA00511119_ERZ773100 | MGnify/ENA primary metagenome ERZ773100 (study PRJEB29015, sample SAMEA2738000) | human oral metagenome | biome: human oral; feature: human-associated habitat; material: dental | place: China | collected 2111 ...
TAGGTAAGAGATAAGAGGTAAGATATAAATAAGAAGAATGTTATTAGTAGATTTTAACTTTGCCAAAGTTTCAAATTTTGGCAAAGTTTGTATATATAAATGAACAAAAGACGGTGCGAGCCGCACGGGCAGATAAAGAAAAAACGAACGGTGGTTAAAGGAATAGCGGAGGTAAGGTGGGGGAGATTAGGGTAGAAAAAAAGCCCGTAATACGCAGTATTACGGGCTTTTTTAATTTAATTAATTATGAACACAAAATTTATTCTTGAGTATTTAAAGGTTCATTATCATTAGTAGGAGCTTCTTCAGTGCTCTCATCGTCATCTTCTTTCATTACCTTAGTAACGGCGGCAATAGAGTCTTTACCTTTGATATTGATGAGTTTTACGCCTTGAGTAGCACGTCCTAAAATGCGAAGGGTATCGATTGATAAACGAATAGCAATACCTGATTTATTGATAATCATCAAATCTTCACCTTCTAATACGCTTTTAATGGCTACTAACTGACCTGTTTTCTCGGTAATAGAAATGGTTTTAACCCCTTTACCACCACGGTTAGTAATACGATATACGGCTTCGTGTGTTTCGGGGTCATCAATATAGGAACGTTTACCATAGCCGTTTTCTGATACTACCAATACAGTCTCTTCGCGTGGGTTTTCAATAGCAATCATACCTACTACCTCATCGTTTTCAGTATCTAAGTCGATACCACGAACCCCTTGCGAATTACGCCCTACGGCACGCACTTTGTCTTCGGCAAAACGAATCGCACGACCTGATTTGACGGCTAACATCAACTGGCTACTGCCTGAGGTAAGTTTTGCTTCGATAAGTTCGTCACCTTCTTTAATAGTGATGGCATTGATACCATTCTGGCGTGGACGAGAGTATTCTTTGAGAAGCGTTTTCTTAACAATACCCTTTTTAGTAGCCATAATGAGGTAATTGTTGCTGATGTAGTCTTCATCTTTGAGGTTTTGTACACTCACGAAAGCCTTAATCTTATCATCGGATTCGATATTGATAAGGTTTTGTATAGCACGACCTTTGGCAGTTTTACTACCTTCTGGTATTTCGTATACACGCATCCAGAAACACTTACCTTTTTGAGTAAAGAATAATAGATATTGGTGATTAGAACTTACAAAGAGGTGTTCTAAGAAATCTTGGTCGCGTGTGGTAGAGGCTTTTTGTCCTACACCGCCACGGCTTTGGGTCTTATATTCACTAAGCTGAGTGCGTTTGATATAGCCTGCGTGTGAAATGGTAATTACCATTTTATCATCAGGAATCATATCTTCTACACTGAATTCGCCCCCTGCGTATTCAATAGTAGAACGACGCTCATCGCCATACTTCTCTTTTATTTCGAGTAGTTCTTCCTTAATAATTTCGGTACGACGTTCTTTGCGAGCTAAGATATCTTCTAAATTGCGTATTTCAGCCAGCTTTTCTTCGTATTCTTCTTTGGTTTGTTGGATAAGAACCTTATTGATACGACGTAGTGCTAACGCCAAGATAGCTTCGGCTTGTACATCGGTAAGGTCGAATTCGGCAATTAAATCTTCTTTAGGTTTATCGTGGAAACGGATAATCTCAATAGCTTTACCCATAGTATCCTCGGTTGCCATCACCTTCATATACCCTTCTAAAATATGAATACGCTCTTTGGCTTTGCGAAGTTCATAGTCGGTACGCCTATACACTACGTCATAACGGTGTTCTACGAAGTGAAAGATAAGGTCTTTAAGGTTTAACAACTGAGGGCGCCCTTTTACTAAGGCGATGTTATTAACACTAAATGAGGTTTGTAGCTCGGTATGCTTAAAGAGATTGTTGAGCACTACATTAGGTACGGCGTCGCGTTTGAGAATATAAACGATACGTATTTTACCACGAGCTGATTCATCGCGTACATCGGTGATACCCTCTAACCTACCTTCTTTTACGAGGTCAGATGTTTTTTTCAAAAGCACAGATGTATCGACTTGATAAGGGACTTCGGTTACTACAATACAATCTTTGCCTTTTATTTCTTGAAACTCAGCTTTGGCACGAATGATTACTCGTCCGCGTCCTGTTTTGAAGGCTTCTTTTACGCCTTCATAGCCATAGATAATACCTCCCGTAGGAAAATCAGGAGCTTTAATATATTTAATGAGTTCATCGATTTCAATATCGTTATTGTCGATATAAGCAATAGTTCCATCGATAACTTCATTAAGGTTATGAGGAGCCATATTAGTAGCCATACCTACTGCGATACCTGCTGAACCGTTCACCAATAGGTTAGGGATGCGTGTAGGGAGTACGATAGGCTCTTCGCGAGAGTCGTCATAAGTAAGTTGGTGGTCAACTGTCTCCTTGTCGATATCTGAGAGCATTTCTTCGGAGAATTTACGCATACGGGCTTCGGTATAACGCATTGCGGCAGGGGGGTCACCACCCATTGAACCGAAGTTACCTTGTCCGTCTACAAGCATATAGCGTAAACTCCAATATTGTGCCATACGCACCATAGTATCGTAAACAGCTGTATCGCCGTGAGGGTGGTATTTACCGAGAACCTCACCCACAATGGCAGCTGACTTTTTATAAGGGCGATTGCTGAGCACTCCCATATCGTACATACCGTAAAGTACACGGCGGTGTACAGGTTTTAAACCATCACGAACATCGGGCAATGCACGTGAAACGATTACCGACATCGAATAATCGATATAGGCAGATTTCATTTCATCGCTGATGTCTACAGGAATCAGTTTTTCTCCTTCTGTCATAATATATTAATAGGTATCTGTTATATAAATTAGCGTGCTAAGATACAACCTTTTTTTATATTGGCAATAAAAAAATGTTTGTTTTTTTATCATTAAACTGTAAGTGTTTGATAGTAAGTGTGAAAATAACTTATAAAAAATTAATAGAAAAGAAGAAAAGTACTGCTATATATTAAGTAAAAGAGCCTCTGATAGGTGAAAATGCGGTGTTATTATCTATAAAATTGTATTTTAGAGTGATTAACCTTATATCATTCATATAAACAAGTTATATGGTGATAAAAATGAATTTATTTGCTACATTTATTGGTATTCATTATTAATTTATTACTTTTGCACTTCAAATTGTTATAAGATGCAAATATCAATCGTCATACCGCTTCTCAACGAACAAGAATCGCTACCTGAACTTTATCAGTGGCTACACAAAGTACTCACTGAACACCGTTATTCTTATGAAATTATCTTTGTAGACGATGGTAGTACTGATAATTCTTGGCAGGTAATCAAAGAGTTATCGGGTAAAGATACTAATGTACAGGGTATTCGTTTTTTGCGCAATTACGGCAAATCACAAGCACTGCACGCAGGATTCAAACAAGCACAAGGTGAAGTGGTGATTACTATGGACGCCGACCTGCAAGACAGTCCGGATGAGATACCTGCTCTTTATAATATGATTACCCAAGAGGGTTATGACCTTGTATCGGGTTGGAAGAAAAAACGTTACGATTCGGTATTGGCAAAAAATCTGCCTTCTAAACTCTTCAACTGGGCAGCGCGCAAAACTTCAGGTCTCACCCTTCACGATTTTAACTGCGGACTCAAAGCCTACAAACAAGAGGTTGTAAAGAATGTTGAAGTATCAGGTGAGATGCATCGCTATATTCCTGTATTGGCAAAGAACGCTGGATTCAACCGCATTACTGAGAAAGTTGTACAACACCAAGCCCGCAAATACGGTGTGACTAAATTCGGTATGAATAGGTTTATCAATGGTTTTTTAGACCTTATCACTATTAGTTTTCTATCCCATTTTGGTAAACGCCCGATGCACTTCTTTGGAGCATTGGGAGTACTGATGTTCTTTATAGGTTTTTTGTTTTCGGCTTACCTTGGTATTGATAAATTATTTATCAATCCACACGGTCGCCTTATTGCTGATAGACCTCAGTTTTACCTTGCGCTTACCACTATGATCATTGGTACACAACTATTTATTGCAGGCTTTCTGGGAGAAATTATTTTAAAGACTAAAAGTAACGAAGAGAGATATAAAATTAAGGAATTAACAAATTAGTAAATTAGCAAATTAGCAAATTAGTAGATAATATAACAGTAATGGAACATCAATTAAAAATATTTAATTCTTTAACGGGAGAAAAAGAAGTGTTCGTACCCTTACACGAAAACAATGTAGGAATGTACGTATGTGGGCCTACTGTGTACAGTAATGTGCATTTAGGCAATGTGCGCACCTTTATGTCGTTTGATTTTGTGTATCGCACGCTTAAATTCTTAGGTTACAAAGTGCGCTATGTACGCAATATCACCGATGCAGGTCACCTTACCGATGACGGTGATGTGAACAACGACCGCTTTGTAAAACAATCACGTCTCGAAAAACTCGAACCTATGGAAATTGTACAGAAATACACTGTAGATTTTCACAAAGTATTAGAGATATTTAACTTACTGCCTCCTACTATTGAGCCTACCGCTACAGGGCATATATTGGAGCAAATACAGCTTACCGAAAAACTCTTGAAAGACGGATTTGCTTATGAAAGCAATGGTTCTGTATACTTCGATGTACTTGAATACAACAAACGCGGACTCAATTATGGGGAGCTCTCTCGACGCAATATAGAAGAGCTCTTTGCCAATACTCGTGATTTGGATGGGCAAGGCGAAAAACGCAATCCTCAGGACTTTGCGCTCTGGAAGAAAGCCTCTCCTGCCCACATTATGCGTTGGGCGTCACCTTGGGGCGACGGCTTCCCAGGTTGGCACTTAGAATGTACAGTGATGAGTACCAAATACCTCGGTAACCAATTTGATATTCACGGAGGCGGTATGGACTTGAAGTTTCCGCACCACGAATGCGAAATTGCACAAGGTAAAGCGGGTCACGGCGAAAGTCCCGTACGCTACTGGATGCACGCCAATATGCTCACAATGAACGGACAACGTATGAGTAAATCTACTGGTAACTATATATTGCCTATGCAACTCATCAGCGGAGAGAATACCTTTTTTGAGAAACCTTTTGCTCCTACTGTTATTCGCTTTTGCTTTATGCAAGCACACTATCGTAGTGTACTTGACATTTCTAACGAAGCAATGCTCGCTGCCGAAAAAGGCTTTAACAGACTTATGGAAGCGATGAAGATATTGAATGAACTTACTACTGATACAGAGCTCCCAACTTCGCTCCCTATAGCCGAATGGAAACAAAAATGCTATGATGCACTGTTAGACGATTTCAATTCACCTATACTCATAGCCCATCTCTTTGAAGCTGTAAAATGGATATTTCAATTAAAAAACGGTGAAGAAAAGATTTCAGTAACAGAACTCAAGGAGTTGAAAGAACTGATGAATGCTTTTGTTTTTGATGTATTGGGGTTACAAAGTGAGCAACAAACGGCTAATAACAACGACAAGCTCGACGGCGTGCTCCAGTTGCTTATTAATATGCGAATGGAAGCCCGTGTCAATAAAGATTGGACACTTTCCGACAAGATTAGAGATGAACTCCTTGCATTGGGTATTCAGCTCAAAGACAGTAAGGAAGGAACGAGTTATAGTGTAATTTAAAATAACTGTTGCGGTTGAAAACAATGAACTCAGTAGTAGCTCTAAAGTTTAAAAGTAAATGACATTCAAATAGGAGCTAAAGAGAAAGATATGGAATATAAATATGAAGTAACATTATCTTTTGCAGGAGAAGATAGAGAATATGTAGAAGAAGTTGCGAAAGTTTTAAAAGAAAACAATTTATCTGTTTTTTATGATAAATTTGAAGAGGTAAATTTATGGGGAGAGGACTTAGCTATTTATTTTGAGAGACTTTTTCAAAGAGAATCTAAATATGTAGTTATTTTTATTTCTCAGTATTATCGGCATAAAGAATGGACTAATTATGAGGTTAAAAATGCTTTTTCAAGACAAATAAATGATAAAACAGAAGGATATATTCTCCCTGTAAGATTTGATGACACACAATTAGAAGGACTTAGAAATACAATTGGATATTTAGATGCAAGAAAATTATCTCCAATAGAATTAGCACAAAAGATTTTAGAAAAAGTAAGACGGAAGCATATAACTTCTAGCACTAATAACGAAACAAATAAAGAGAATGAAAAATCTGAAGAACATCATCTGTATAGCACTATTAGCTCAGAGAATGTAGAGATTCGCCTTTATGGTGATTATTAGGTGTTTAATAATTTGATTTATGAACCAAATTATCTATGCTTTAAGTTCTTAGAATGCTGTATAAAAAGATACTATAAAGAAATGTTAAATTTATTTGTGTAATTTATAAAAAAGAAATACTTTTGCAGGGTCAAAACTGAAATTATAATAATTATTCATTAACAAAAATGAGAACACATATCAGAAAAGAAGTTTCATCAATTGCTCATCAGCCTGCTGGCTCCGTTGAGGAAACTCGTTTCGAGAAAATCTACAACGTTGTTTTCTCGAACTCAGTAACCGCTTCAATTAGTGTCGCACACGAAATCGCCGACCTTATCAAAAAGAAACAAGCCGAAGGCAAAAAATGCATATTAGGCTTAGCCACTGGCTCCTCTCCAGTAAAAGTTTACGACGAACTCGTGCGTATGCACAAAGAAGAAGGTCTTAGCTTCAAAAACGTAATTACCTTCAACTTAGACGAGTATTATCCAATGGAAAAACAGGATATACAAAGTTATTGGTACTTTATGCACGAGCACCTCTTCAACCATATTGATATCCCCAAAGAAAATATCAATATCCCTGACGGAACCGTATCTCACGACGAATTAGAAGCTTATTGTGCTAATTACGACAAAAAAATCGAAGAATGTGGCGGACTCGATTTCCAACTCCTCGGTATCGGTCGCACCGGTCATATCGGCTTCAACGAACCTGGTTCTAACCGCAATTCTGGTACCCGCATCATCACTCTCGACCACATCACCCGTTCCGATGCTGCCGAAACCTTCCACGGTATCGACAATGTGCCTCGTCAAGCCATTACAATGGGTATTCGCACAGTGTTAAAAGCACACCGCATCGTATTGCTCGCTTGGGGTAGCAGTAAAGCCTCTATCGTAGCCAAAGCCGTAGAAGGCGATATCACTGCCGAAGTACCTTCAAGCTATCTTCAACTTCACGAAAACACTACTTTTGTATTAGACGAAGAGGCTTCTGCCGATCTTACTCGTATTAAAACCCCTTGGCTCGTTACCGATGTACAATGGAATGAAGACCTCAAAGCTAAAGCTATTGTTTGGCTTTGCGAACACTTGGGTAAAACAATCCTCAAACTCACCGATTCCGATTACAATGAGTACGGTATGTCAAAACTCTTGGCTGAATCAGGCCCCGCTTACGATTTGAACATCGCTATGTTCAACCGCTTGCAACACACCATTACCGGATGGCCAGGAGGTAAACCTAATGCCGATGATACAAACCGCCCTGAACGCGAACATCCTCACAAAAAACGTGTGATCATCTTCAGTCCTCACCCTGATGACGACGTGATTTCTATGGGAGGTACTTTCGACCGCTTAGTTTCTCAAGGTCACGAAGTACATATCGCTTACCAAACTTCTGGTAACTTTGCCGTATCCGACCACGAAGCGCTTAAATTCGCCGAAGTATTCAAAGATATAGCCAAAGAAAACAAAACCGAAGTAGCTGTAATCAACGAGATTATTAGCAACATCACCAACAAAAAATCTAACGAAATCGATAGTCTCCTCGTACGCCAACTCAAAGGTAATATCCGTCGCCACGAATCATTGGCTGCTACACGTTATGAAGGAGTCCCTGATAACCAAGTACACTTCCTCAACTTGCCTTTCTACGAAACAGGGGGTGTGAAAAAGAACCCTATAGGTGAAGCCGATATCAAAATCATTATGGATTTGATTGAAGAAGTAAAACCTCACCAAATCTATGCTGCTGGTGACCTCGCCGACCCTCACGGCACTCACAAAGTGTGTCTTGATGCTATCTTTGCTGCTTTGAAGAATTTGAAACACAAAGATTATATGAAAGACTGCTGGGTATGGTTGTACCGCGGTGCTTGGCACGAATGGGATATTCACGAAATAGAAATGGCTGTACCTATGAGCCCTGCACAAGTACTCAAAAAACGTCAAGCTATCTTCTTCCACCAATCTCAAAAAGACGGTGCTATGTTTCAAGGAGACGACTTGCGCGAATTCTGGCAACGCGCCGAAGCTCGTAACAGCGAAACCGCTCGTCGTTACCGCAATTTAGGCTTCGCCGACTATGCCGCTATTGAGGCTTTCAAACGTTACTTCTTCTAAGAATTTAATAGATTTTTATAGAAGAAACTTTTTCTAAAAAGTTTAAAAAGATTGTTTATCAATCTAAAAAGTAATGAGGCTATCCGACAGATAGCCTCATTTTATTTAGTGTTTTACCACGAATATTGTCCATTATGTTTTGATAGAATAAACCTTTTGGTTTTTCAGAATCTAATACTTTTTTTGTCTTTGTTCGTTTACCCTATAAACTTTCTATAAGCTAACCCTATTTTTACCATTAATCATCCGACTATTATCATTGCAACAAACTAATAAATGTAGTTAAAATAAAAGCATTGATGAAGTCGATAAAGAAAGCCCCTACCATTGGCACTATCAAGAAGGCTTTGTGTGAAGGTCCAAAACGCTCGGTTATTGACTGCATATTGGCGACTGCCGTAGGGGTAGCACCCATACCGAAACCGCAGTGTCCTGCTGAGAGTACAGCAGCATCGTAGTTGCTACCCATCAGGCGGAAGGTAACAAAATAGGCATAAGAGCACATCACAAAGGTTTGCACAGCCAAAATAATGAGCATCGGGAGGGCTAAATCAAGCAATTGCCACAGTTTGAGGTTTAAGAGGGCGATGCCTAAAAACAAACTCAGAGAAGCGTTGCCAAACACATCGATAGCGCGGTCGAACATATTTACACTAAAACCTCTGGTGAGCACATTGCGCAAGAGTACCCCAAAGAACAATGCCCATACAAACTGAGGAATAGTGAATCTCTCAGGGAAGAAGGCAGTTACTGTGGGTGATACCATTATAGCTGAAAACGATAGGCAAGCGGCAAATAGTGCCATTGTTTCTATCGCTGATTTAGAAGTGATGAGGCGTTGTTTAATTGCATTTTCAAAAACTTCTACTACGTTATCGGCTACGGTGTCAGTACTTTGTTCTTCAGTAATAGGCTTTTTTCCTATATTGTTCACTAACTTGCGTGCTATGGGACCACCAATAAGTCCGCCGAGTACCAATCCGAAGGTAGCCGAAGCCATTCCAAGGTCAGTAGCTCCCTTTATACCGTAGTCGGTTTCTAATATTTTACCCCAAGCACCTGCCGTTCCGTGTCCGCCAGTAAGTGTTATAGAGCCCGTGATGAGTCCCATAACAGGGTTTTGCCCCAAAGCACTTGCTAAGCCCACCCCCACAGAGTTCTGTACTACAATAAAGAGGGCGACCACCCCTAGGAAAATAATTAGTCCTCTACCACCAGCTTTTAGTCGAGAGAAATCGGCACTCAAACCTATGGACGAAAAGAAAAATAGCATAAAAGCATCTTGCAAGCTGGTATTGAACTCTAAGGAAATGCCTGTGGCAGTATACAGCAGATAGATAAATACTGCTGCTAACAATCCGCCCGCTACAGGTTCGGGTATATTGAAGTTTCTTAAAAATTTAATTTTATGCACTAATAGTCGCCCTATGAGCAACACTATTGTAGCGACTATTAGGGTGTAATAAGGGTCGATGATAATGGTTTTCATATCCATAATAAGTGAGATATAGATTTAATGAGGGGCTAAAAGTACAAAAGATTATTTTACTGAAGAAATAAATAAACAAAAAAAACTGTAAGTAATGATTGTTTACTATCTTTACTCTTAATTTAAAACGATAGCTTGTGATAGAACTAATTAGTTTTCTTCTTATACTTATAGAGGCGTTTCTGCTTTTCATTTATTTTGTTTATGCAGAAATAGAAAGTTTTGTTAGGAAAAAAAGATAAAAAGTATTACTTTTGTCGCTCAAAAAGAATAACACTCATTTACCGATGAAAAAATATATTGATACAGGAAAAAAAGACACTCGAAGTGGTTTCGGGGCAGGACTTGCTGAGTTAGGACGTAAGAACCCTAATGTAGTTGCTCTTTGTGCCGATTTGATTGGCTCATTGAAGATGGAAAAATTTATCGAAGAGAACCCTATGCGCTTCTTTCAAATAGGTATTGCTGAGGCAAATATGATGGGTATTGCTGCTGGTCTTGCCATTGGAGGTAAAATACCTTTTACAGGCACCTTTGCAGCTTTCTCGACAGGGCGTGTGTATGACCAAATACGCCAGTCGATAGCTTATTCAAATAAAAATGTAAAAATTTGTGCTTCTCACGCTGGACTTACTCTCGGAGAAGATGGAGCTACCCATCAAATATTAGAAGATATTGGTTTGATGAAAATGCTTCCTAATATGGTAGTTATCAATCCTTGTGATTACAATCAAACGAAAGCTGCTACTCTTGCCATTGCTGATTATGTAGGTCCTGTTTACCTGCGTTTCGGTCGTCCTACGGTAGCAAACTTTACTCCTGAAGAGCAAACCTTTGAAATAGGAAAAGGTATTTTGCTAAACGAAGGGAAGGACGTTACTATTATTGCTACAGGGCATTTGGTATGGGAAGCTCTTTTGGCTTGTGAGGAATTGGAGCAAAAAGGTATTTCAGCAGAAGTTATCGATATCCACACTATTAAACCATTAGACGAAGAGCTTATTCTTACTTCAGTAAAGAAGACTAAAGCAGTAGTAACTTGTGAAGAGCATAATTACTATGGTGGGTTAGGAGAGAGCATAGCTCGTGTGCTTACACAGCATTATCCTGTTTCACAGGAATTTGTGGCTGTAAACGACACCTTTGGTGAAAGTGGAACTCCCGCTCAGCTAATGCAAAAGTACGGTTTAGACAAAGAAGGTATTTTGAAAGCTGTTGAGAAGGTACTCAAAAGGAAAACTACCCATTAAGGGAAGATAAAAAACTACTAATTTATTTGATAAAACAAATAAAAAGCAAATTGTTTATGATAGATTATTTACAAACCAAGAATCCTTATTTTAATACCTCTGGACTTACCTCATCAGAAGCTAACTACGTATGTGAGCGTATTAAAGAACGACTTAAACCCATTCAAGACCTTGTTAATACTATTGAAACTCATACTTCAAGTATTGATGGGGAACCTTTGGATAACTTTAAGAAGGTAGATGATATCGGAGGTAAGCTCACTGAAATAGGGTCGCTATATGCAATCTCAGCTTATTTGCGTACGGCAATTAAGGAAAAGGAAAACCGATTGGATGTACTGATAAAAAAGCTGACCAATGTACAACTTGAAGCAGAAGCTGAAGTAAAACCAATTGACTATGAACAGCTCAATCGGCTTAGAGAGGTTACCATAGAGGATTACCTCAAAACTTTATCACTTGAAGAAGTAGTACGATATAAGGAAGCTGAAGCTAAAGCAGCCCACATTGGGAAGTATATTCATAATTTTGATGAAGTACGAGCAAATCTCACTAAGAAAGAACTTATTACCTTAAAACAAGTAGGTGAGCAGGTATTTAAAGTAAAGAATGTACCTCTGTACGACCTTGCTGAGCTACAAGAACTGCAAGAACAGCTATTAGCTCAGCATCGCGAGGTTGAAAGTGAAGTAAACTTTTATAAGGCTCAGTTTCGTACGTTCCAGAATAACGCTCAATTGCAATATGAACAAGAACTTCAAAAGTTGCAACAAGAACGTCAGAAAAAGGTAACTGCTCTGGTTGTAGAAAAAACATCCGAATTGATGAAAATAAAGGAAACGGTTGCAGGTTTTAGAATCGTAGTGCCTAACAGTTACAAAAATACTATTGAACACCTTTTAAAGAAATAGGGTTTGGTGCGGTGTAAAATAGTTGACCTATAACAGATTTACATCATACCAATTTAGAAAGCTACAAAACGGATTTTTCATAAGATAGCAAACACACTCATTAATATTTCGCTCTATACCCAAACAGTTTTTAATAAGGGGAATGTGTGTTACCCCCGCTGATGTTTATCACATCATAATTAAAACTTTGTTATAGTCTTTGCCTTTGTGGGTATAGAGGTCTTGAACTTAAACATTGCCATCGACTGCGTTCCGTTTTGTAGCTTTCACTTTTATAAAAGGATAATAAGTAGCTTATGTTCCTATAAAACCATATAATTCACAATACAATATGATAGAAGTAACACAACAAAAGATTGAAGAACTCGCTCCTAATGCCGAAGCAGCTAAAAAAGGGCGAGGTTTACAAAAGAAAGGAAAATTTACTAATCTAAAAATCAATGCTGAAAAGAACCTTATATGGGGTGAATGTGCAGGAAGTGGTAAAAATCCTTATTATTGCTCAGCTGACTATATAGATAGCCATAACCCAGTGTTTCGCTGCAATTGCCCTAGTCGTCAGTTTCCTTGCAAACACGCTATTGGTTTATTGTATTGCTTTGAGGCAAATAAGAGTCAATTTAGTGAAGGTGAGGTGCCAGAAGATATTACTGCTAAGCGTGAAAAGATAGAGAAAAGACAGGAAAAGAAAACTCAAGAAAAAGAGTCTATCAAAGAGAAAGCTGAGAAACCTAAGAAGGTAAATAAAACGGCTTTTGTTAAGAAAGTAGACACTCAGCTTATAGGTATTGATACAGCTCAGAAACTTTTGCGCGATATAGTCAATACAGGACTTTCTTCAATAGATGCAAAATTACGCGCCACCCTTAGAACTCAAATAAAAGAATTGGGCAACTACTATATAAGCGGTATACAAACGGCTTTCAATAACCTACTTTTGTCACTTGAAGAAGTAGAAGAGGAAGAATATACAGAGGTAGTAAATAACTTAAATTATCTTTCAGCTTTACTGAAAAAAGCCTCTGAATATCTAAAAGCCCGCAAAGAAGATCCAGAAGGATTGCCTGAACTATCCTCAACTATTGAAGAGCAAATAGGCTATGTATGGAAGTTAGTAGAGCTAATGCAATATGGACTTTATCAGGAAAATGCAAGCCTTGTACAGCTTTCGTTTAATAGTTATGACAATGAAGCACGCAAAGAATATGTAGACGAAGGATTATGGCTTAACCTAACCACTGGCAAGATATTCAAAACGATGAATTATCGTCCTTATAAGGCAGCAAAGTACATCAAGGAAGAGAACACTATGTTTGGTGTTTTACAACTGAAAGACCTATATATTTACCCTGGCGATACCAATCCTCGTATTCGTTGGGAAGCTGACAGTATAACAGAACGCCCTCTACAAAAAAAAGACCTTACTACCATTAAGCAATGGGCATCGACTCAGTTTGCTGATACTATCAAGAGTGTAAAGAACACTATAAAAAATCCACTGATGGACAAGCATCCAGTAGTACTTTTGGCACTGCATAAAACTTATAGAGTAGGAGAGGATTTGGTTGTAGAAGATGCCAATGGTTTTGCTATTACCTTGAAAGACATAGGAGAAGGGGCTGTATCGCCAACGGGCAATCTGAAAGCTTTTTTGCCCTCCAACGCCGAAGGACTCACCCTCACAGCAATGATGCATAATGATGTAGCCAGTGGACTTTTGTCTGCTCAGCCAATGTCGCTCATTACCCCTGATAAAATTATCCGTTTATTATATTAGCATATTAGATATGAAACCTTTATACGATTTACAACAAGAACTTAACCGCCTGTTTATAGCAGGGAGTAAGTTTGCTAAAAATGACCCTCGCTTGCAGAAGTACATTCCTATACTGAAGAAATTGGGAGAAAAGGCTCCGGTATTTAATAAATTAGCCCAAGAAGTAGAAGTATTGCTACAAGTTGAAAGCCAGCAATCTGCCGAAAAGCTATTAAATGTTTCCACTTTGCTCTATTCGGTGCTCTATACACAAGGCATTACTATACAAGCAGAAGCTACCAAAGCCCTACAAGAACCCAATGTATCTATAGCCGATGTGAATACAACCTATTCGTATTTACAACTGAAACCTGTATTGCAAGCTCTTACCCATAGTAACTCAGGACGTTTAGAAGTACTTAAAGACGCTTTTGAACGCGGTATATTTAAAGATTCTCGTACCTTTGGTTATTTGAGCTATGCCTTGGCTGATAAGTATACTGAACTCGCCGATTATGTACTCCAAACTATTATTCCCACTTGTGGTCAAGCAATGCTCCCTTTTCTGCTATCGGATTTTCGTTTAGAGGATAAGACTGAAAATGTACGCCGTTTGCGATTATTATACCAGTTAAAGTATGCCGAGATGAATAGCCTAACGGATAAGATATTCGGTGAGAGTTTACCTAACCTACAAGCTGAAGCTATTAGCATAATAGCTGAGAAGAAAGATACGCAAACAGAAGACTTTATTATGAGTCTTACAAGTGACAAGAATAAGTTGGTACGGGAGGCTTCCTATAAGGCATTAGCAATATTGGGCACACAACGTAGCATCGATAAGTTACTTGCACTTTATGAAACTAATAAAGCAAAAGGAAATGCAAAAGCTTTGGCTGAAGCTATTTCTTTATTAGCAATACCTTCACATTATCAACCTTTTCTTAAAAAGGTATACGAGCAATTTAACATACTACTTTCAATAGAAAAAACAGATAACAATGCAACAGTAACTAATGCTTTTGAACGTTTTGCTATTGATTTGGATATTTTGGTGAATAAGGATTGTAATGAAGTATATGAGTTCTTATCTGAATTACTACAATCTCAGAAATTCAACACTCTTCGCAGAAGTTTATTTAAGAACACTTATGACCCCATACCTATGAAAATAGTGGGTATTCTCAATAGCTTTGAAGCAGATAAGGTGGTGGCATTCTATGATAAGCATAAGCAATATCTCACTTTTAACAGTGGTTATAATGATTTGTGGATAAACTTTTTTTGGAGAGCTTTTAATAATGAAAATTTTAGTAAGGAACAACTATTTGAAACATTTAGCACTACACTTGGAAAATCAGTTGCAATAGGAAGTATGTTAGAAGCATTTAGTGGAACTAATGGCTATTATACAGTTCGTAAATGTTCAGAGGTGAGAGTAGATAGAATAGACCCTCGTTGGATACCTGTGTTTTATTCATTCCTCCGTAGTCTTAAAAAGCTCCATAACAATTATGCATTAAATACTTTTATTATACTCGATGCCTTAGAAAAAGATGGAAAATCATTAGATGAATGGCTCTTGAAAGCACTCTCAGAAACTTTTTCAGAAGACACCATATGGTTGTATCACCTTATTTTAAAACGAAACTTACCCAATAAGTATGAGCTTGTTTATCACTCATTAGAGAAAATGAAGGCTGGAAATGCTTATTATTTTCTGTATAACCTTTCTGACACAGATTTTTGGAAGCAGTTTCCTAAGAAATACGCACAGAAGTTCAGACTTTTGGCTGAGAAGAATAAGTTAAAGATATTTAAAGAAATAGCAGAAGAGATAGAAAGAGGATAACAAAAAGAGTGTGACGAAAGTATAAATGAATGGTTAATGATTAGTGGTTAATGATTAATGGTTAATGATTAATGGTTAATGATTAATGGTTAATGATTA
>ERZ773100.795-NODE-795-length-15688-cov-3.166955_pt1 | contig 15688 bp, 17 predicted proteins | sample MGYA00511119_ERZ773100 | MGnify/ENA primary metagenome ERZ773100 (study PRJEB29015, sample SAMEA2738000) | human oral metagenome | biome: human oral; feature: human-associated habitat; material: dental | place: China | collected 2111 ...
ACCAACCAGTTGCCACATTGCATCCAAGCCTAAACAGCCCGGCATTACCGGATCACCGATAAAATGACATCCGAAAAACGGTAAATCAGGATGAATATCCAATTCCGCTTCAATGTAACCTTTATTAAACGCACCGCCGTCTTCAGTCATTTTTACGATACGATCCATCATCAACATGGTCGGCGCGGGGAGTTGCGGACCTTCGGCACCAAATAATTCACCGCGACCAGAAGCGAGTAAATCTTCGTAGCTGTAGCTTTCTTTTTTATTTGGTGTACAAGTGTTTTGCATTTTCCTTCCTTTTTCTCTATTTTATTCAGCCTATTACTGACAGGCGTGCATTCTAAAAGGAATAATAAAAACTGTAAACGGCAAACATTTGTTCGCTGAACTTGTCCGATCAGTCCATTGAAATAAAAAAGAGGACTTGATAAAAAACAAAAGCGAACTATTTGTTCGCTCTTGCAAAATTAAAATCGAAAGAAATCTAACAGACCTTTCTTTGGCGGTTCCGACCGACTTTCAATGCGGTGCTGAATCAAGCGTGCGATTGGCGTTTTGCTTTCATCGTAAAAGCCCTCTTCTTCCAATAAATCTCGTTGAAAAATCAATTCGCACGTTTGATAAATATCTTCTACCGGAAAAATGAAAAATTCACCGTGTTTAACCGCTTCGACCACTTCATCGGAAAGGCTGAGTTGTTGAATCGTGGTTGCCGGAATAATCACGCCTTGCTTGCCCGTTAGACCGCGACGTTGGCAAATGCTGAAAAAGCCTTCGATTTTATCATTCACACCACCTACTGCATGCACTAAGCCGAATTGGTCAATAGCGCCTGTTATTGCGATATGTTGCGGTAAAGGCAAATCTGCCAGTGCACTGACGAGTACGCAGAAAATTGCTAAAGAAGCGCTATCGCCGTCAATTTCGCCGTAAGATTGTTCGAAGACTAGTGAAGCAGAAAACGGCAGTTGTGACGGCAAATCTAAAATATTCGATAAACAGGCCTGCGCAATCATCATACCTTTGCTGTGAAGATTACCGGCAAGCTCGTTTTTACGCTCGACATCCACCACTTCACCGTCGCCAAATTGCACGATACAACTGATACGCGACGGTTCACCGAAAGCAACCGGCGTGCCGGGATATTCAATCACCGATAGTCCGTTAATTTGTCCGACAATCTCGCCTTCCGTCGCCACATAAACTTGCTCGTTTAAAATATCCGCGTAAGTTTGTTCTTTTAAAAAACCATACTGAGCCGTTTGTTGTTGAAAAACCTGTTCGAAATCATCCGCTATTAGGCGATTTTTTTGTCCAAGTGTCGCTGCATTAAGCAGCATATTTTTTAATTTGGCGGGTGACGCACTAATCAAAAAGCGACTTTCACTTTCACGTACCAAAAGTTGATAAAGTTTATTGAAGGCCGAAAAATCTAGGCTAAGCCGCAGTTCTTGCGCCACTTCTCGAACGAAACCCGCCCAATTTTTTTGTTCATTAACATCCGCAACGGACAAATAACTTTCGATTTCTGCATAATCAGCAAAACTGTATAAATCTTCTTCTAACTCGCCTAAAGTCGCCAGTTCAGTGCGGTTGCCCAGTACGATCACTTTAGTTTCAAGCGGATAACTCGGAATTTCGCACGGTAAAGCTTTAAATGGATGAGAAGAATGCCAATCAAATCGACGGCTTTGTAAAATGTATTTGAGACGCTGCCATAAATCGAATTGCGCAAGTAATGTAGCTACACTCAAAATCAACACGCCGCCGTTGGCACGATGAATCAAGCCCGGCGTAAGTTGAATATCTTGCGAACGCGGGTGCATTTTTACATTGCCAAACAATTGAAATTGATCGCAATACAATGCGCTAAGCACTTCCCCTGAGGCGGCAAAATTATCAGCTAAAGACTGCGCCGGTTCGATTTCAATATGCGGGAAAGAAAAAGAATCGCCTTGTTCCACCAAATAGTTTACGCCAAAAATCGTGCGTTCTTTTGGTTGTATTTGACGAATAAGAGACATTAATAATGCGGCGTATTCTGCTTGATCATCCGCTTTCAATACCATCAGCGGACGGTTTGGATTGCGTAAAAATAATGCAAGTGCGTTTTTAGCGTTTGGTTGTAATGCCCAAAAATCGAGGGGTTGTATCGGTTGTTCGGTAACGGCTAGTTGGGGTTGAAGCTCGTTCCAATCAAAGGCGCGTTCTTGAAAGAAAGATGAACTCACAGGTGGTATCTCATTAATAAAAATGGGCGCATTATCTCATATTTATCCGTATTATTAAAATCAACTGGAAAAACATCATTAAAACGCGTATATTACGCGAGTTACCACGTCACTAAATAATACCACTATGAAATACCAAAAACTCGAAAATCAAGAAGCGAATTGGAAATGGATTTACCTTATTCGCAAATATCGCGAAGGAGAAAATATTACGCGATATGAAGAAAAAAGCCTGCAAGAATCGGTGATTACCGAGTTGCTGGAAAGTCAAAATTATCCGGAAAAGATTGAAAGCTGGATTAAACGACATCTTTCGTTAGCTTTACCGATTAAACTTGATCAAGCAATTCGCGCACGCCGAAAACGCTTTTTTAACGCGGAAAAGCAATCTACCAAAAAGAAATCCATCGATTTGGAATACGCGGTATGGAAACGTCTTGCAAAATATTCACACAAAATGAATATGACCCTTTCGGAAACCATTAGTTACATGATTGATGAGCGCGAAAGCAAAGCGCTGTATGAAAGCCAAATGTCGGCAATGAAAAATAGTTTAAAAAATTTATTAAAATAAAAAAGGCAAGATATAAAAACCTTGCCTTTGCATTAACTAAATAGAGAAAATTTAAGAACGCGATTTTATTTGCGCGCTCACCTATTCCGCAACCGGAATAATTTTTGTGGCGTGAGATCCTTTATCGCCGTGAATAACTTCAAACTGCACTTTTTGCCCCGCTTTTAATGAACGATAACCGTCCATTTCAATTACAGAATAATGTGCGAAAATATCAGCATCCACGCCTTCTGCGGAAATAAACCCAAATCCTTTTGCATTATTGAACCACTTAACAACACCGACTTCCATAATAGACCTCTTAAACTTCGCCTATACAATCATAAAACTAATAAGACTCATGCCTTATCACCTCAATAAGCGCTATATTTAAATATTTTGTTTTTTGATGCAATGAGTAATATTAAAAAGTGTTATGAAGATCACAAAATATTTTAGTTTTATCGGATTTATCATGTAATTCGCGTAGTTCCCTCGCCACGATCTGAATCGCCTCACCACTATTTATGCCTTGCGCCATTAATTGTTGAATTCTTTCTACCGCTTTTTGTTGTTCTTCATGGGTTAATTGAATATCTAACATTTTTACCAACCAAATTTTGAAATTAATTTTTGCCATTGTTCATCTAACGGCGCGAAAATATTGATTGCTCGCTGCGAAATAGGATGAACAAAACGCAATGTTTCCGCATGCAAAAATAAACGTTTCACATCGACATTTTGCGTTAATGCACAATTTTGCTGCAAATCACCATATTGTGTATCACCCAAAATCGGATGAAAAATATGTTTGCAATGACGACGCAACTGGTGCTTACGCCCCGTTTGAGGAATTAATCGCAGCAAAGAATAACGCGCAGTCGCATAACGCCCTGCCGCGTAAGGCATTTCCGCGATGTTTAAACATGTATAATCCGTTATTGCTTCTTGCGGCGCTTTATCTTCTTGCGCAAACTTATCGGCGATCTTATCCAATTGAATTTTCAACGGATAATCAATTCGTCCCGCCCCTTGCAAATGACCGCGCACCACAGCCAAATAGATTTTTTGCACAATTTTTTGTTCGAATTGCCGACACATTAAATTCGCTGTTTCACCACTTAAAGCGAACAGTAACACACCGGAAGTTGGACGATCCAACCGATGAATTGGGAAAACATGGCGGCCGATTTGATCACGTAAAGTTTGCATTACAAACTGCGTCTCATGCCTATCCAACCAACTGCGATGCACCAGCATGCCCGCCGGTTTATTAACGGCAACCAAATATTCATCTTGATATAAAATTTCAAGCATCATTGATTTTGCAATAATTCTTCTAATGCCAACAGCGGAGCCAGCAACCTTTCCAAATCATCAAATTCTTTTAACATTTCTTCAAGATACGGCGAAATCGCGATTTGACTCGGTAGCGGTGCGTCACTTTCAAGCAGTGCCCTCATACGCGGAATAAAAACCCACTGTAACCATTCGTGCGGCTCCATCGTATCAAGAAAAAACGGTTGTTCGCTCAAAAATGCTTCTTGCACCGGTGGCATTGTTTGCCACAAATTAAGGCTTTGCATCGTTTTTTGAAGCTGTTCGAGATGAAATTTAGTTTGATTGCGCATATCGCACTCCTTAAAAAATCGGCTCATTCTACGCAAAATCAAACCGCTTAGCAAAAGCCTCCAATGCGGTGCTAAAACAAGATCTCAACGACGAACAATGGAAAAACTCGACATCTTGATTTCCGCCTGTTCAAACACCAACACGCGTTCCACCTTCGCCGTTTTAGGCCCTTTATTAAGCCACCCTTCAAAATCCGCCATTTGTGTCTCGTCGCCTTGCGCAATCACTTCCACCGAGCCGTCAATGCGGTTACGAACCGAGCCTTTAAGCCCCAATTTTTTCGCTTCTTGCCAAGTAAAATAACGAAATCCCACACCTTGTACACGTCCGAAAACAAGAAATTTTTTTGTCATATTTGCATCCTTTCGCCTACCTATTCGGATGTATTTTGCTTGATTTAAGTCATAAATTCACTAAGAAATTATGTAATCCGCTTTCCTTTCGAAAGAAAATAACCTACTATTTTTATCAGATAAGTTCAATTAACAAATGGAGTGTAAATTATGTCTTTTGCTCAACAAAAACTTAGCGAATTAGCAGTTTCTATCCCTGGTTCCACAAAACTTTTCCGTGAGTACGATTTGGACTTTTGCTGCGGTGGTTCAGTACTTTTAGAAGAAGTTGCGGCGCAACAAAAAAATCTTAATCTCGCTGAAATTGAAAGCCGTTTAGCGGAATTGGTTAAACATAAAAATGAAAATACGGAAAAAGATTGGACGAACGCGTCTTATGCAGAAATTATTGATTACATTATTCCGCGTTTTCATGACCGCCACCGCGAGCAATTGCCCGAACTCATCACGCTGGCTGAAAAAGTAGAAAGCGTCCATGCGGATCGCGATGATTGCCCTATCGGCACGGCGGCGCAATTAGAAAAAATCCATGCGGAATTAAGTCAGCACATGATGAAAGAAGAACAAATTTTGTTCCCAATGATCAAAGCAGGCAATTATGCAATGGCAGCAATGCCGATTCGCGTAATGGAAATGGAACACGACGAAGCCGGGCAAGATGTGGAAGTATTAAAATCGCTTACTAACCATCTCACTCCGCCGGCAGACGCATGTTTTAGTTGGCGCGCTCTTTACAGTGGCATTAACGCTTTTATTGACGACTTAATGCATCACATCCATTTAGAAAATAATATTCTATTTCCACGAGTGCTAAACGAAAAATAAACGGGTTCAATAAATCTAAAGTGCGGTTAAAAGTTTTTCGGTTTAACCGCACTTTACTATTTTATTTTTCTGAAAATTAGCATAGCATAGGCGACGATTCTCATTCATAAATAAAAGGAGTAATTATGAAATTACGCGCCGTTACATTCGGTATCGCAACATTATTGCTTAGTAGCGCAAGTTTTGCCGGTATGGTTTCTACGTCCTCAAATATGGACTTTTTAGCCATTGACGGGCAAAAAGCAAGCAAATCGCTTCTCAAACAAACTCATTCGTTTAATATCAATGACACCGATACTCACCAAGTCGTTGTGCGCGTGGGAGAAATCATTAGCAGCGGTTCTAACCAATCTCTCTTTGAATCCAGCCCAATTATCATCACCTTCCAAGGTAGTGCGGACGATGTGATCATTTCTGCCCCGACCATTCGTTCTAAAGCAGAGGGTGAAAAATTCAATACCTCGCCGTCAATTACTCTCAAAACCGCATCCGGCCAAGAAATTCCGGCCAAAATCGATATTTTAAAACAAGAAGGGCTATTTCCTTCAGCGAATATCGTAAGCGATTTGGCAACTTATAATACCTCCGGCGCAACTGCATCGGTACCTGCTTTTGCTACTGCCAATATGCCGTCCGCACCAATGATGGCGATGACACCAAGTAACGGTAAAGCCGCCAAAGGTAAAGTGGTCGTGCAAGGTGAAAACGTAGCGGAACAACAACTACAATATTGGTTCCAACAAGCGGACAAAGAAACCCAAGCGCGTTTCTTAAACTGGGCAAAATCCCACAAATAAGCTTATCAGCATCATCAACGTCTTTTAGATTTCGAATCGCACTTTATCGAACAAAAAGCAGAACAAAAAAGTGAGCCTCGTCGCTCACTTTTTCTATTTCATTAAGGACTCAAAATGAATCACTGGTTAAACGCAAAAGTCATTGCCGCTATTCCCGTTTTTATTGCGGTGAACATCGCCGCTTTCGGCATTTGGTGGTTTGATATTTCCAATCAGTCTATGCCTTTAGTGTTGGGTATTATTGCCGGTGGTTTGGTGGATTTGGATAATCGTTTAACCGGTCGATTAAAAAATATTTTTTATACACTCATCGCTTTCACGCTATCTGCCGTCATCGTGCAACTTAATATCGGCCATGCTCTGTCTTACCTGATTTTAATGACATTGGGCACTTTCCTGTTTACGATGATTGGTGCTATCGGCGAACGTTACAAAACCATTGCCTTCGGCACCTTGGTTATTGCCGTTTACACCACACTGACTTACTCGCCCAATGCGGTGCTAAATTGGTATGTCAATCCGCTGATGATCATTATCGGTACGCTGCTTTACAGCTTGGTTACACTTATCGTATATCTGATTTTCCCCAATCGCCCGGTGCAAGAAAGCGTGGCGAAAGCCTTTTACGCCTTGGGCGAATATTTGGATGCGAAATCGGAATTTTTTGATCCTGACGAAACCGATGAAATTGAAAAAAAACATTTCAACTTTGCGATGAAAAACACCAACGTAGTTAGCGCTTTTAACCTTGCGCGCACGACATTGTTTTACCGTATTCGTGGACAGCATCGCCATCCTCGCACGCGACGTATGATTCGCTATTATTTCACCGCACAAGACATTCACGAACGCGCCAATTCAAGCCATTTTGATTACAAACAAATCGCCGAACAATTAAAAAATACCGATCTGATTTTCCGCATTCAACGCCTACTTGAACTGCAAGCCCAAGCGTGCCGTGAAATCGCAGCTGCACTGCGTGAAAATCGATCTTATCAACATAATCAACGGGTCGAAAAAGCGATGCTCGGCACCATGCAGTCTTTTGAACTTTACAGCCGGCATTGTGCGCAAAGCGAGCAATTATTAGTTATTCAAACGTTGCTGGATAATCTGCAAAGCATTAACTGGCAACTTCGTCAGTTGGAACAAGAAGGCGGCGAAAATGACCCAATCGCGCAAATCCACACCGAACAAATCATCGGTTTTAAAAATATCATCTCGGTCATCTTGAGCAATTTTACTCTTGAGTCGCCGCTCTTTCGTCATGCAGTTCGACTTTCGATTGTGGTGTTTATTTGCTGCGCGATTGTCGAATTTTTCCAATTCAATCTTGGTTACTGGATTTTGCTTACCGCGGTTTTCGTCTGCCAACCGAACTACTCAGCAACTAAAAACCGCTTACGCCAACGTATTATCGGCACGATTTTAGGCGTATTGGTCGGCTCATCCTTACCTTATTTAAATCCAACATTGGAAATGCAACTGGGTTTAATGGTGCTCACCTGCACGCTGTTTTTCTTCTTCCGTAGTAATAATTACAGCTTTTCCACATTCTTTATTACCTTGCAAGTGTTAATCAGTTTCGATGTCATGGGCTTCGGCGCTGCCACCGCGCTCTTGCCGCGCCTGCTCGACACCTTAGTCGGCACCGCAATATCTTGGTTTGCCGTGTCTTATTTATGGCCTGATTGGAAATATTTGCAACTGGACAAAGTCAGCCGACAAGCTATTCGTAGCGATGCGCAATATTTGCTGCATATCATCGCTCAATTACAATTCGGTAAAAGCGACGATTTGAAATATCGTATCGCCCGCCGTAATGCGCATCAATACGCGGCGGCATTAAGCACAACTTTGTCCAATATGAATAATGAACCACAAAAATATCAAGCTTATTTACAAGAAGGTTTTGACTTATTAAAAATCAATTATTCATTATTGAGTTACATCTCCGCACTCGGTTCTTACCGTTATCGAATGACGAAACTCCAACAAACCGCGCAGTTTCTCGCCGGTTTCTATCCTACCGCGAAAAAAATTATCTATGCGCTAGAAAATATAGAAAAACTCTCGCCCGAAGTCTTCGCTAAATTGCGAGAAAATATTGAATCAAGCTTAAAAGAAATTCAATGGAATGAAAGCCAAATTAAAGAAAAATCCGCTTTTGCGATTCCGTTTCAGCAACTGAATCTAATCGCGCAATTATTGCCGCCTATTTACGAATATTTTCAAAAATATCAAGAAAAATAATCGCAATTAAGTTTGCTTTTCACAATAAGCTATTCGATCTATTCCAATACTCGGCAAAATTCTGCAACCGTGTGGAACGAACCAAATACTAAAACAATATCATTTGAAGACGCATTGGTTAACGCGGCTTTTACGCCATCGATAACGGAATTTTCGGCGACAGCCTTAACCGTTGGGGAAACGCTGACGAGTTTACTTAACAAATCAGCACCGCATTGACCGCGATAACCGTCTAGGGTAACGCAGTACCATTCATCGATTAACGACATAAGCTGCTTAAATACGCCACTTGCGTCTTTATCTTTCAACATTCCGCATACGGCGATGAGTTTGCCCGAAGTTCGAGCTTTCAATGCGCTGAGTTTTTCCGCTAAATAGGTGGCGGCATGAGGATTGTGTCCCACATCAATAATGACCGTCGGCAATGTCTTTATATCTTTAGCGACAAAAGAGGCGAGTTTTTCCCGCTTATCCGCTTTAATCATTTGGAAGCGTCCAACAAGTTCCACTTCTTGCAAAGATTGACGAACGGTTTGTTCGCCAATCTCAAAAGGCAGCTGCTCAAGCACCGCCAATGCGGTGCCCGCATTCATCAACGGAATTTGACAAAATGGAAGATTTTCCAAGCGTTTTTTGCGGCTTTGCCATTGCCAACTTTCGTTATTTTGTCGGAACGACCAATCCACATCTCTGCGGGAAACCTTGCAATGCAAACGCGCCGCTTGTGCAAGCATACTGTTTGGTACATTCGGTTCGCCAATCACTAGCGGACAATTCTTACGGAAAATTCCGGCTTTTTCAAAAGCAATAGCGTCGCGCGTGTCGCCGAGAAAATCCGTATGATCAATATCAATACTGGTGATCACCGCAAGATTACTATCCACAATATTCGTCGCATCTAAACGGCCACCCAATCCGACCTCGAGAATCACCACATCTAAATTTGCCTGTTTAAATAAATGCAACGCAGAAAGCGTACTAAACTCAAAATAAGTGAGCGATTCAGTTCTATTTTGTTCAATAAAGGCAAAAGACGCCGTATGCACTTCATCGGGCAAATCCTGATTTTGAATACGCACGCGTTCGTTGTAACGCAACAAATGCGGCGATGAATAGACGCCTACGCGTAAGCCGTGATTAAGCAAAATTGTTTCTAACAAACGGCAAGTGGTGCCTTTTCCGTTGGTTCCTCCCACCGTGATGACATAAGGCGCCGGCGTTAAAAGATCAAGTTTTGCCGCGACTTTTTTAATTCGTTCCAAGCCGAGATCAATGGCTTTAAAATGACTGTTTTCCAAATAAGAAAGCCACTCAGCGAGTGGCGAAGTGGCTTTTAAATTCATATTATGCTTCATGTTGAATAAATTCGGACTCAGCAAAAGGTGAAGGTTGATTGGTTAATTTGCTTAATACGCTTGCCAAGGTACGACGCATATCGCCGCGTTTTACGATCATATCGATCGCGCCTTTTTCTAATAAGAATTCGCTACGTTGGAAGCCTTCCGGTAATTTTTCACGAACAGTTTGTTCAATCACGCGCGGACCGGCAAAACCGATTAAGGCTTTTGGTTCGGCGATATTCAAATCACCTAACATGGCGAAACTGGCGGAAACACCGCCCAATGTAGGATCGGTTAATACGGAAATAAACGGCACACCTTTTTCGCGCATCCGTGCGAGCACCGCACTGGTTTTCGCCATTTGCATCAATGAGAAAAGCGCTTCTTGCATACGTGCACCGCCGCTGGCCGAGAAACAAACGAACGGGCAATTTAATTCCATTGCTTTTTCCGCCGCTTTCACAAATTTCGCACCGACTACGGAACCCATTGAACCGCCCATAAAGGCAAAATTAGAGGCCGCAACTACGATTGGCATATTATAAAGGGTGCCGGTCATCGTAATTAGTGCGTCTTTTTCGCCGGTTTCTTTTTGTGCGGTGCTAATGCGATCTTTATATTTTTTTAAATCTTTAAATTTTAAAATATCTTTCGGCTCTAAATCGGCAGCGATTTCGTGGCTTGAGCCTTCGTCCAACAAATGTAAAAGACGTTCGCGCGCATCGATTCGCATATGATGACCGCACTTCGGACACACATAAAGATTACGTTTTAATTCTTCGCTATAAAGCACTTGTTCGCATGCAGTGCATTTTGTCCAAACCCCTTCCGGTACGTTCGCTTTACGTGTTGAAGAAGACGGGTTTTTACTAAAAATTCGGTCAATCCAGCTCATTTTTTTACCTGTTTATCCACTAAAAAATTCTGCGTATTAAATCATAATTCGGCTCGGCTTGCTAGTCAGACAAGATTATCCGGTAAGAAAAGCGGCCCTAATTTATGTGGGGGGATTTCAAACTTTTCGGGATAAATCACATCCACTAAATAAAGCCCGTCCGGTTTTGCCGTCGGTGCCGCCAATTTGCGATCACGTTGTTCAAGCAACCATTTTATCCATTCAATCGGCTGATTGCCTGCGCCTACTTCAATCAAACTACCGACGATATTGCGCACCATATGATGCACGAAAGCATTGGCTTGAATATCCACAATAATATAAGCACCTCGGCGTATCACATTTAAATGATGCACATTGCGCCAAGGAGTATTAGATTGGCATTGAGCCGCACGGAAAGAGGAAAAATCGTGCTCACCCAATAAAAATCGACCAGCCTGTTGCATTTTGTCGGCATCTAAATCCAAGTGGCAATGAGTGATGCCCGCCGGCAAAATCGCTGAACGTAATTTGTTGCAATATAAAATATAACGATAACGGCGCGCTGTAGCAGAAAAACGGGCGTGAAATTCATCACTCACCGCCTTTGCCCAAGTTACCGCAATGTCATCGGGCAAATTCGCATTAGTACCGAATGCCCAAGCCTTATCCGAGCGTACCGCATTAGTTTTGAAATGCACCACCTGTCCTGTGCCGTGTACACCGGAATCAGTCCTGCCCGCGCAAAAAACATCAACTTTTTCATCCGCCACAAAGGAAAGCGCCTTTTCCAATTCTTCTTGTACACTGCGCACTTTTTCTTGTCGTTGCCAACCGAAATAATGTTGGCCGTTATATTCAATGCCTAACGCGATATTCATTTTCCACCTCTTTTTCCATAAAAAAACACCAAAGAATATTCTTTGGTGTTTCTTATTAACGCAAAAAATTAAGCGCGTTTAAAATCAAAACGCACTAACTCAAAAACATCAAGATATTTAAAATAAAATCAATTAGTTATAAAACCTGAATTTCTATTTTTTCCGAAACTCGGCACATTTTTCCGAAATTAGGAAAGTTACAGGGTTATGATAAACTGAATTTTAAGTCAAAAAAAGTGCGTTTTTTTAAACAGTTAAATGAGGTTGATCAGACGACAATTTGCCCGTTCTGCTTGAGATAAGCATAAATGCGCGCAAGCATAATTTGTTGCGGCGTTTTGCCGAGGTCGTCTTTTGTCAGCGGTTTGTCGCTCATTTCTTTCGCCTGGGCAGCATCGATGTATTTGTATTCTGTCGTGATCGGCGTGAAATCCGTTATCGCACCCTCAGCGTCCGTGCCGGTACCGATTACGTATTTAGCATTAATCGAGCCGTCGTCTTGCAGCGAAAAGCTCGCAATGGTACTGTAAACTGGGTTTAGGATTTTATTAAATGTTGTCATATAGACTCCTTGTTTTTGAGAAATATAACCTTTGATTTATAAAATAAAGGTGGTATGATATTCATAGCTTTAAAGTTATGGGTTAATTATGTTTGAATTATTGTTTCACCCTGAAGCGTTTGCGGAAATTGAAGCGCTTCCACCACAAATGAGAGCCAAAGCCTTAAACGCATTGGATAAGCTCGAAGCATTAGGTAATGAGCTTCGCTTTCCTCACACTCGCTCAATGGGTAATGGATTGTTTGAGTTGCGCGTGGGGAATAAAGATATTTCCCGCACCTTTTTTGCTTTTGCTATCGGGCAAAAAATTTATATTCTGCGTACTTTTGTGAAAAAGACACCGAAAACACCCCCTTCAGAAATTGAATTGGCTTTAAAACGATTAGGAGAAATGACCGATGAGAGTCCAACCGATTAGCTATAAAGACGTTAAAGAACGTCTGCTTCAAGATCAAGAAACCAAGCAATGTTACTTAGCCGAAAAACGCGTTGAAGAACTGCAATTATTGCTTCAACAAATGCGTTCACGCGCTGGATTAACCGTTTCTCAAGTAGCGGAAAAAATGGGCGTAACCCAACCGGCGGTAAGCAAATTGGAAAAAAATGCCAGCCGTGCTTCAATTCTCACTCTACAACGCTACGCACAAGCCTGCGGCACCGAATTGAGAATTGCGGCATTGTGACAAAGCCATCCGATCCGTTACAAGCATAAAAATGCAGTCATATATCACTATGCGTATGTGATAAAAAGATTGAAAGTCTTTGCCTCAGACATAGCGGAAACTGCACCACCAATTGGCTTTACAACTAACCGAATAGTGCAGTTTTCACCGGGATTAATGATAAAATCTCCCATTACAATAACACCAGGTCTTTTACTATTAAAAGGTGTATAAGAAAAATCAACTAATTGTCTATTTTTTTCAATAATGGCTGTGACTCCACTATAGCTACCTTCTTCGTAACTAAGTTCATTGAGTAATGTCGGCATTAAAACAACAATACGTTTACGTCTACTGACAGGTAGGGTTAATTCTGATATTAAAGGCCTAGCGATTGATGTATTTCCTCTTGGAGTTGATAGACTAACCATTTTCGCTACATCACCAATAATATTATCAGCTTCAACAGTCACACCTTCAATCCTCGTCCCTTTTATCACTCCACCTTCAATCGTTGAGCCTTTAACGACGCTACCACTTACTGTCGCGCCATTAATTGTTCCACCATTAACTGTTGTACCATTGATGGTATTACCAGTAATGGTACCACCAGTTATTCGTGGCGCTCTAATATCCTGATTTGCTTGGATATGTTCGCCACGGATTGTATTTGCGATAATACTTCCACCGTGAACCTGAGTAACACCTGCATTTGCCCAGGGGCTAGGTTCAGTGGTGTGCTCGGTGCATTCTTCAAGCATTGGGCGAGCTGCGAACATAAAACTATTTGACTCACCATTAAGAGTTGCTGTTTTTCGCAAAAAAATCTAACATAAGCACAATTTGATGGAGTTTTGAATTTACGTTTTGCGCGATCTGCATTTTGTAGTCCCTTAAATGATTTATAAACCGGCTGAGTATGTATAGCACTAATTACAACATTTTCACTTGTCCAAAATTCGATTATTAGTTCAATTTTACTACTCCTATGATTGCCCATATAACAAGAGGCCATGTACCAGGTATCAGCAGTTATTGGTACATCCTGCCTAATTTCAAGATAAGTTGCACTACCACTATCAGTATTTGTCGAATATCTGAGTACATTTTCATTGGGTAAATAACATCCTTTCGTTAATCCCCAGTCATTATCTTGTAAGCATGCTAAACTAGCAGGATTGGCATTCCCCCCTCGATACCATCCATCAGGTACTCCATTTGTTGGATTAGCAAAAATTGGGCTATAAAGTAAGTTTTCTCCCGAACCCGATGAAAACTTATCTCGAGTAATCGTTCCTGCTACTACAAGATCGCCACGAATACCAACTTGCCCATTTGCAACAGAAAACACAGATTTCACATTGCTGTCATTAGCATTAGCAACAATGCCAAATTTATCAGCCATGACAATGACCGAACTCTCTTCCTGGTTAGCACCAAGTGCGATACCAGCAACAGCAGTTCGTCCACCAGCAATAGCTTGTGTTTTGATTGTGTGCATAGAACTAACTTTGCCATTAAGTCCTGCTACAGCACTACTCACCTGTGATACTGTTGATTCTGCATTGCCAACTTTAGCGGTTAAAGCGTTAATTTGTTGTGCATTCGCTTTATCACTTTGCGCTTGAGCTTGTCTTACTGCGGTAATGCCTGATAAAGCTGATTCTGCCTTAGCTGTCAAAGTTTTAATTGTTTCAGCTTGTGCTTGGTCTGCTTTTTCAAGATTTTTAATTGCAGTTCCTGATGATTGAGCTTGTGCAGCTATTTGAGCTAATGCGCCTGCGACAGCGGTTTGTCTTGTTTTGGCCTCTTCCCCAACAGCATTGTTAATATCTGCTTTAATGGAGTTGATAAGCTCTTGACCAAGTTGTGATTTAGTTATTTTCCCTTCTAACGCATTTAACAAGTTATCAGGATTATGATCTGCTTCACCAAATACTGCTTCGGTGAACTCACCTTTATTTCCCTGCTTATCTACTCCTGGCAAATAAAAGTAGTAGCCTGTCGATAAAGGAACACCATTAATAACATAGTTACTTTGAGGATATGGCAATGTTGCCACTTTCACTGCAGTGCTTATGTCATTTGTATTGCTACGCCAAATCTCAGTGCTAAACCCAGGTGTAAATGTCTTAGGTAAATCCCAATCCAGCTCAATAGCAAACAACAAGGATTTAGTAACAAATCTAGGGATGTTGAGATTAATCTCAAATGAGCGCGTTACAGGATCTGACAATTGGCCACTTTGGTTTTTAGCTCTGATTTCTGTGGTATAACTACCATCAGGCAATCCTTCAAATGATATTTCTGGATTTTTTAAGTTTAGATATGTTTTAAAAACCTTTCCGTTGCGATATAACCGCACTTCATAGGTTAATAACGTATCTGTTGTGGGTACTGACCAAGTGAGTTTTATACCGTCAGCGCTATAAACTACATCAGCATTAGTTACTTTTGTTAGTACATTGTTCATTGTTGATACAACAGGCACAAAGCTTGCACTACCATCAACAATCGCTTCTTTTTGCGGTTCATGCTGCAACGCCGAGATGGTGTAACTGCCGTCCTCGTTTTCGGTAATGCCGAGGGCACGGTAAAGTTGCGTTGATACGGTCGGAGTTTTTAATACCCAATCATCATATTCTTTCAACCCGTTCGGTGCGGCATCAAGCGTTATGACCGCACCTTGTGCGCTAATGATTTTGCTTCTCGCCAATTGATG
>ERZ773100.799-NODE-799-length-15601-cov-8.636820_pt1 | contig 15601 bp, 8 predicted proteins | sample MGYA00511119_ERZ773100 | MGnify/ENA primary metagenome ERZ773100 (study PRJEB29015, sample SAMEA2738000) | human oral metagenome | biome: human oral; feature: human-associated habitat; material: dental | place: China | collected 2111 ...
TAAAAACGAATCTTCAAGTGCCCACACAGTTTGTCTGATTGATTGTTAAAGAACAAAAAACGACGCGCTGCTTAATGCTTTACAACGGCGCGTCGTTGTGGGGGCGTATTATAGGCATTTTTTATCACCACGCAACCCCTTTTTAGCTTTTTTTTCATTTTTTGTTTTGATTGAAGATAATTTAATCAAATTAACAACATTCTTTACTTCAGCGATCCTTAGTATCCAACCTGTTCTTAAAGACGAAACCTATTGATTTCATTATTATGAACACGCTTTTTAAGAGTTGCTTTCTATAACAAGTGCGGTTATATTTTTTAACGATTTCTGCTATGAATAAAACATAGCTTTCTTAACGATTCAACTCGTTTCCCATCCTCCAATTAAAGGAATACATAAGGAATACATTATGACTAACCAGTTAGATTCTCTTCGCGAACTTACCGTTGTTGTTGCCGATACCGGTGACATTGATGCCATTCGTCAATATAAACCTGAAGATGCCACGACGAATCCATCTTTGATTCTGAGTGCAGCGGCGCTACCTCAATATGCGGCGTTGATTGATGAAGCGATTGCTTATGGTAAACAACAAAGTCAAGACAAAGCACAGCAACTTGTTGATGCGGAAGATAAATTGGCGGTCAACATTGGTTTGGAAATCTTAAAATTAGTGCCGGGACGTGTTTCTACGGAAGTGGATGCGCGTCTTTCTTATGACACCGAGGCGACCGTTGCAAAAGCAAGAAAATTGATTGCGTTGTATGAAGCGGCAGGCATTAATAAAAATCGTATTTTGATTAAAATCGCCTCTACATGGCAAGGTATCCGTGCTGCGGAAATCTTAGAGAAAGAAGGCATCAACTGTAACCTCACCTTATTATTCTCCGAAGCGCAAGCACGCGCTTGTGCAGAAGCCGGTGTTTATTTGATCTCCCCATTTGTGGGCCGTATTTTAGACTGGTACAAAGCTAACACCGATAAAAAAGAATACGCACCGGCAGAAGATCCGGGCGTGATTTCTGTGACCAAAATTTACAACTATTACAAACAATATGGCTATAAAACCGTGGTGATGGGCGCAAGTTTCCGTAATGTAGGCGAAATCATTGAATTAGCCGGTTGCGACCGTTTAACCATCGCTCCGCCGTTGTTGAAAACCTTACATGAAACCCCAAATGCGGTAGTGAGAAAACTGGCTTTCCAAGGCGAAGTACAAGCCAAGCCACAGCCATTAACCGAAGCGGAATTCTATTGGCAACATAACAGCGATGCGATGGCAGTGGAAAAACTGGCCGAGGGTATTCGTAAATTTGCCGTTGACCAAGGCAAATTAGAAGAGATGTTACTGTCTAAATGGTAATGGTTTATTAGTTATGTATTAAGCAAAAGTGCGGTGGACATTTTCCGTGTTTAAAAACGCTGAAAAATCTGACCGCACTTTTTTATGAGCACACCCTATTTTGTCAATTTATCTCAATCAGGAGGCACAATGTCAACTCGTCAACAACTCGCCAATGCCATTCGCTTTTTAAGTATGGATTCGGTGCAAAAAGCTAAATCCGGTCACCCGGGCGCACCGATGGGCATGGCGGATATCGCTGAAGTATTATGGCGTGATTTTTTACATCACAACCCAACCAACCCGCAATGGGCTAACCGTGACCGCTTCGTGCTATCTAACGGCCACGGTTCTATGCTGATTTACAGCTTGTTACATTTAAGCGGTTACGATGTATCTATTGACGATTTAAAACAATTCCGTCAATTACATTCCAAAACTCCGGGACACCCTGAATTTGGTTACACACCGGGCGTTGAAACCACTACAGGCCCACTAGGTCAAGGCATCACCAACGCAGTCGGTATGGCGATTGCAGAGAAAACGTTGGCAGGTCAATTTAACCGTGACGGTCATAACATCGTGGATCACCACACCTATGTTTTCTTGGGTGATGGCTGTTTAATGGAAGGGATTTCCCACGAGGCTTGTTCTTTAGCAGGTACCTTGGGCTTAGGTAAATTAATTGCCTTCTACGATGACAATAACATTTCTATCGATGGTCATGTTGACGGTTGGTTTACCGATGATACACAAAAACGCTTTGAAGCTTACGGCTGGCAAGTGATTCCGGCAGTGGATGGTCACAATCCGGCACAAATCATTGAGGCGATTAAACAAGCACAAGCAGAAACCAACAAACCGACCTTAATTATTTGTAAAACCATTATCGGTTTCGGTTCTCCGAATAAATCCAACTCTCACGATTGCCACGGCGCACCATTAGGTGATGAAGAAATCGCATTAACCCGTAAAGCACTAAACTGGGATTACGCACCGTTTGAGATCCCAGCCGATATTTATGCACAATGGGATGCGAAAGCAAAAGGCGCAGAGTTAGAAAAAGCCTGGCATGAAAAATTTGCTGCTTATGCGAAAGCCTATCCGGAATTAGCCGCTGAATTTACCCGTCGCATGGAGAAAAACCTTCCGGCAGATTGGGCAAAAGAATCTCAAGCGTTCATTGACCATTTACAAGCGAACCCGGCAAGCATTGCAAGCCGCAAAGCCTCACAAAATGCTATTGAAGCTTATGCAAAAGTGTTACCGGAATTACTTGGTGGTTCTGCCGACTTGGCAAGCTCCAACCTCACCCTTTGGTCCGGCTCTAAACCAATCCGTGCAACTCAAAACGTAGATGGTAACTACCTCAACTACGGCGTACGCGAGTTCGGTATGGCGGCAATCATGAACGGTATTGCGCTTCACGGCGGTTTTATTCCTTATGGCGCAACGTTCCTTATGTTCATGGAATACGCTCACAACGCGATTCGCATGGCGGCATTAATGAAACAACGCAGCTTATTCGTGTTCACCCATGATTCCATCGGTTTAGGTGAAGACGGTCCAACCCATCAACCGGTTGAACAAACCTCCGCATTGCGTTTAATCCCGAACTTGAACACATGGCGCCCTTGCGACCAAGTAGAATCTGCCATTGCTTGGAAAGCGGCGATTGAAAGAACAGATGGCCCAAGCGCATTAATTTTCACCCGTCAAAACTTGGCACAAATGGACCGCACTTCTGAGCAATTAGCTAACGTAGCGCGCGGTGCTTATGTATTAAAAGACTGCGCCGGCACGCCGGATCTGATTTTCATTGCGACCGGTTCTGAAGTGGAATTGGCAGTGAAAGCCGCAGAACAATTAACCGCAGAAGGCAAAAAAATCCGTGTGGTTTCTATGCCAAGTACGAACGTGTTCGACAAACAAGACGAGGCTTACCGCGAAGCCGTATTGCCAAGTGCGGTAACTAAACGTGTGGCTGTTGAAGCAGGCATTGCCGACTTCTGGTACAAATACGTCGGTTTCAACGGTCGTATCGTTGGTATGCACAGCTTCGGTGAATCCGCGCCGGCAGACCAATTGTTCAAACTCTTTGGTTTCACGGTAGATAACGTGGTCGCTAAAGCGAAAGAAATTCTTTAATTTCAGACCACACTTTAAAACTAAAGGCCGAACAGCAAAATCACTGTTCGGCTTTTTTCTGTTGTTTCTTGGCATTTTAAATTCATCATAGAAAGCACAAAGGCAAGTTACCCTGCCTTTTTTCCTATGTTCTAAAAAACCACTAATCAGATTTTTTCTGATTCTCTTTTGCCGCTTTCACAAAGCCTTCGAATAACGGGTGACCGTCACGTGGCGTAGAGGTGAATTCCGGGTGGAATTGGCAAGCGATAAACCAAGGGTGATTCGGCACTTCAATGATTTCCACCAGTTTCTTATCGGCGGATAAACCGGTCACTTTTAAGCCTGCTTTTTCGATTTGTGGAAGCAAGACATTATTGACTTCGTAACGGTGACGATGACGTTCTTCGATAGTTTCGGCACCATATAATTTGCGTGCTAAGCTGCCTTCAATTAAATGGCATTTTTGTGCCCCAAGACGCATGGTGCCACCCAAATCGGATTCATCACTACGGACTTCTGTATTACCGTCAGCATCTTGCCATTCGGTGATTAACCCGACTACCGGTTGCTGACAAGTGCGGTCAAATTCGGAAGAGTTTGCCTGGCTCATGCCGGCAACATGACGGGCGAACTCAATGAGTGCCACTTGCATCCCTAAGCAAATACCTAAATAGGGAATGTTGTTTTCACGCGCATATTGGGCAGTCAGAATTTTGCCTTCGACACCGCGATAGCCGAAGCCGCCCGGCACTAAAATACCGTCTAAGCCTTTTAAGATGTCAACGCCTTTGGTTTCCACATCTTGTGAGTCGATGTATTTAATATTTACGCTCAAGCGATTTTTTAAACCGGCGTGTTTTAGGGCTTCGTTCACGGATTTATACGCATCCGGCAATTCGGTGTATTTACCCACCATTCCGATAGTAACTTCGCCTGTCGGGTTGGCTTGTTGATACAACACTTGTTCCCATTCGGATAAATCGGCTTCCGGGCAAGTTAAGTGGAAGCGATTGCAAATAAAATCATCCAATCCTTGAGATTTCAATAGCGCCGGGATTTGGTAAATGGAAGACACGTCTTTCAGAGAAATCACCGCGCGTTCCGGTACGTTACAGAATAACGCAATTTTGGCGCGTTCATTTGGCGGAATCATGCGGTCGGAACGGCAAATCAGCACGTCCGGTTGAATGCCGATGGACAACAATTCTTTCACGGAATGCTGTGTTGGTTTGGTTTTGACTTCGCCGGCGGTCGGAATGTAAGGCACAAGCGTTAAGTGCATGAAAATCGTGCGTTCACGTCCCACTTGTACGGCAAGTTGGCGCAAGGCTTCCAAGAACGGGAGGGATTCAATATCGCCTACGGTGCCACCCACTTCCACGATAGCCACATCATGCCCCGCGGCGCCATCAATCACGCGTGCTTTAATTTCGTTGGTAATGTGTGGAATCACTTGAATGGTTGCGCCAAGATAGTCACCGCGACGCTCTTTGCGTAACACTTCGGAATAGATTTTACCGGTGGTGAAGTTATTACGCTTGGTCATTTTGGTGCGAATAAAACGCTCATAGTGACCTAAATCCAAATCGGTTTCTGCACCGTCTTGGGTCACGAAAACTTCACCGTGCTGGGTTGGGCTCATGGTGCCCGGATCGACATTGATATAAGGGTCAAGTTTCATGATCGTGACGTTCAAACCACGCGCCTCTAAGATTGCCGCAAGTGATGCCGCTGCAATGCCTTTACCAAGCGAAGAAACTACGCCGCCTGTGACGAAAATATAATTGGTAGCCATAAGAAACCTATTTGTTGCTATTGGGGTGGATGGAAAATTAGGATAAATATAATCTATCAAGACGGGAGCGTAGTTTACAACAAAGGCAGAATGAACTCAATTGCCGAACGGAGAATTACAGGAAAAGTGCGGTCAAATAATACCATGTTTTTTTATGTGTTTTTCATCGTTTCGTTACGAATAATCAGGCTTTTATAGTAGAATCCGAAATGCGTCTTTATTTTATTACTGAAGAGAAACGATTATGTTTTCACGCAAAGATATTCTTGTTTTAGGCATGATGATTTTCGCCCTGTTTTTAGGCGCAGGAAACATTATTTTTCCGCCGATGGAAGGCTACACGGCAGGGCAACATTGGGCAACAGCCGCCTTGGGATTTGTGCTCACCGGCGTATTAATGCCGTTTATCACGCTGGTTGTAGTGTCTGTATTAGGTCGTGGCGAAGAACTCACCCGCGACCTTCCTAAATGGGCAGAGGTCTTATTTTTAGCCACGTTGTATTTGGTCATCGGTTCTACGTTTGCGATGCCACGCATTACCAACGTCGCATACGAAATGGCGTTTGTACCACTTGATATAGTGGCAGACACGTCAGTAAATCATCTGATTTTTGCGGTAGTCTTTAACATTATCGCCATGCTATTTATGCTGAAACCGAACACTATTATTTCCAGCGTGGGTAAATTTATGACCCCGGCCTTATTGGTGTTGTTAGTGGTGGTGACCGTAACCGTCTTTATCTCTCCCTTGTCTGATATTGTCGCACCAAGCAAAAGTTATGCAGACAGTTCAGCATTGACCACCGGTTTAATCAGCGGTTACCAAACCATGGATGTCTTGGCGGCAATTGCTTTCGGCGGCATTGTTGCCCGTGCGTTAAGTACGAAAAACGTTACTGAGCCGCAAAAAATCATGCGTTATACTATTTCTGCCGGCTGCATTTCAGTGGTTTTATTAGCCGCACTTTATTTTTCCCTTTTCTATCTTGGTGCGACCAGTGACCAAGTGGCGCAAGGCGTCAGCAACGGCGGTCAAATTTTTTCTCGTTATGTAAATGTGTTATTTGGTAAAGAAGGTTCTTGGATCATGTCCGGTATCATCTTCTTGGCCAGTTTAACCACCTTAGTGGGCGTGACCAGTGCTTGTGCTTACTATTTCGCTAAATTCTCCAACCGCTTACCATATTCTTTCTGGGTGGTGGTGTTTACTGTCATGACAACCATCATTTCCGAAAATGGCTTAACGAAATTATTACAAGTGACCATTCCTGCATTATTATTAATTTATCCAGTGGCAATCATGTTGGTAGTGTTGCAGTTCGTCCGTGCTAAATTACCACGCGTGAAATTAACCTATAACGCCACGATTGCGGTCACCGTGTGTTTTAGTCTGTGCGACAGCTTAAATAACGTAGGATTATTGTCTGACGGTATGAAACAATTCCTTGGCAATTTCCCATTATATGATAATGGCTTGGCGTGGTTAGTGCCGGCGTTAGTGGTGATGTTCTTAACCATGTTGGTTAGTAAAAAACGTGCTGCGTAACTCTTTTTTCAGTAAGCATAAATAAAGAAAACAGGCAAAAGATGACTCACTATCGAATCCAGTTCGATTGTTCGCACCAGTGGCGCCGTTGGCAAAGCCAACATTAAAAATCCGTCGAATTTTTGGGGGGCAGATCACTTTTTTTAGTCAACAAAAGAACTTTTAGGCTAAAAATAGGTCATAGTAACCGTGAAATGATAGAATTCAATCGTCCAAACCGATTGAAATTCTGATGAATTATGTTATAACTGAGCTTAATCAAGCTTGGTGATGTAAGTAAGAAGGAAGATGATGGATAAAGAAACTCAAACCATGATGTTAGTTCCCCAAGGAAGCTTAGAAGCCTATATTCGCGCAGCGAATGAATACCCGATGTTAACGGCGGAAGAGGAAAAGGAACTCGCGGAACGTTTGTATTACCACGAAGATATTGAAGCGGCAAAAAAACTCGTGTTATCTCACTTGCGCTTCGTTATCCATGTTGCCCGTGGCTATTCCGGTTATGGCTTGCCGCAAGCGGATTTAATTCAAGAAGGCAATATCGGTTTAATGAAAGCGGTTAAGCGCTTTAACCCGGAGGTCGGTGTTCGCTTAGTGTCTTTTGCGGTGCATTGGATCAAAGCGGAAATTCACGAATACGTTTTGCGTAACTGGCGCATTGTGAAAGTTGCGACAACCAAAGCGCAACGTAAGTTGTTCTTTAATCTACGCAAAACAAAACAACGCTTAGGTTGGTTTAATGAAAACGAAGTGGACATGGTGGCGAATGAGTTAGGCGTTTCTCCGCAAGATGTGGTGGAAATGGAATCGCGCATGACCGGGGCGGATGTCACCTTTGATTTACCAACCGATGATCATGATGAAGAAACCTATGCACCGGCATTATACTTGGAAGATAAAAGCTCCAATTTTGCAGCGGAATTAGAAAATGAAAACTACGAAGCACAAGCTACCGACCGACTTGCTGTCGCTTTGGATAACTTGGATGCCCGTAGCCAAGACATTATCAAAGCCCGTTGGTTGGATGAAACCAAAGCGACGTTGCAAGATTTGGCAGCAAAATACAATATTTCTGCCGAACGCGTTCGTCAGCTCGAAACCAACGCACTGAAAAAATTAAAAACCGCAATAAGTGTCTAATTTACCGATATCAAAAAACCGACAGCCATGTCGGTTTTTTTATTGGGTTCTCAATGAAAATATCGCAGAAATTACTCACAATCGAATTGAGTTCGGTTATTTGCTTTAATGGCGCCTTTGACAAAACCAACGCTCAAAATCCGTTATATTTTGTGACCGCACTTTAAGATGAAAATGACCGATTTATTCGAAAATCAATAACATCACCCTTTCACCATTTTCTTTAACTGATACAAATACGCCAATGCCTGTTTTGGACTTAAGTCATCCGGATCTAATTCTTGTAACATATTCAATAACATTTCCTTATTTTCATCTTCCGCCTGATCAAAAGCTAATTCACCTTGGCGTTGATTTAATAAACGAAGATCCTGAATCTGTTGGTTGGCATTTTGCTGTGACAGTTTTTCTAATTGCGCCAATTTTTGTTTAGCGAGCTTGATGACTTGTTGTGGCACACCTGCCAAGGCAGCGACCGCAAGACCGTAACTTTTACTGGCAGCGCCTTTTTGTACGGCGTGCATGAAAGCAATGGTGTCATTATGCTCAATGGCATCTAAATGAATATTACCGATGCCTTGCACCTGTTCCGGTAATACCGTGAGCTCAAAATAGTGGGTGGCGAATAAAGTTAAAGAACGGATTTTCTTCGCTAACCATTCGGCGCAAGCCCAGGCGAGGGACAAACCGTCATAAGTGGAGGTTCCACGGCCGATTTCATCAATTAACACCAAACTTTTGTCTGTTGCTTGGTGGAGAATATTTGCCATTTCCGTCATTTCCACCATAAAGGTTGAGCGCCCTGAAGCGAGATCATCAGAAGCGCCGATACGGGTAAAAATACGATCAACAGGACCAATGACGGCACTGTCTGCCGGCACAAAACTGCCCATATACGCCATTAAGGTAATCAGCGCCGTTTGGCGCATATAGGTACTTTTACCGCCCATATTCGGGCCGGTGATAATGAGAAAATGTTGTTGTTCCGTAAGCGCTGTTGGGTTGGCAATAAACGGTTCCTTCAACACTTGCTCCACCACAGGGTGACGGCCGTTCTGAATATGAATACCCGTTTGTTCCGAGAAGGTCGGTGCCACATAATTCAGGCTTTCCGCTCGCTCCGCTAAATTGGTGAGTACATCCAATTCGGCTAATGCCAAACCGGCGAGCTGTAAGTCGCCCAAGTGCGGTAATAATTGGTCGAAAATTTCATCGTATAGCTGCTTTTCCAGCGCCAAAGAAGCGCCTTTTGCTTTCAGCACTTTATCTTCATAGGTTTTCAGTTCAGGAATGATATAACGTTCGGCATTTTTTAAGGTTTGACGGCGCACATAATGAATCGGCGCCTTATGGGCTTGCCCCTGGCTAATTTGAATGTAATAACCGTGCACCGCATTGAAACCTATTTTTAAGGTATCAATGCCGGTGTTTTCCCGTTCCCGCTGTTCCAGTTCTTCCAAATAGCGGGTGGCACCGTCGGCTAATTCACGCCATTCATCCAATTCGGCGTTGTAGCCTGCCGCAATGACACCGCCATCACGAATTAACACCGGTGGGCTGTCAATAATCGCCCGTTGTAAAAGGTCAAATTGGGCTGAAAAATCACCCAGTTGTTGGTAAAGTGCGGTCACAAAATCCAACGGATTTTGAACGTTGGCTTTGCCAACGGCCCCATTGGGGCGAACAATCGAACTTGATTCGATTGTGAGTAGTTTTTCCGATGTTTTTTCAGCCAACCGATTTTTTATATAAGGAATCTGCTCTAAAGCGGTACGCAAGCGAGTTAAATCACGCGGACGGGCGGTGCGTAACGCCACGCGCGCTAAAATGCGCTCCATGTCACCCACTTGTTGCAAATAAGGTTGCAAATCCGCTACTAAATCCTGTTCTAAAATAGCTCCAATGGCTTGTTGGCGTTGCGTGAGTTTTTCTACATCGCAAATCGGTTGGTGAATCCAGCGTTTGAGCAAACGACTGCCCATTGGGGTGACGCATTTATCCAACACAGCTGCCAACGTGTTTTCCGTACCGCCCGCCAGATTTTGAGTGAGCTCCAAATTGCGACGGGTTGCCGCGTCCAACTGAATATTTTCGCTGTGTTGAATGAGATGAATGCTTTGAATATGCGGCAAGGCGGTGCGTTGCGTTTCGCGTGCGTATTGCAATAAACAACCGGCGGCACATAAACCCAGAATCGCTTTTTCCACACCGAATCCGCACAAGTCTTTGGTATTAAATTGATGGCAAAGCTGTTGAATGGCGGTTTTTAGCTCGAATTCCCAAATAGGGCGACGACGCAAACCTTTGGCGTGTTCGATTAGCTGAAAATCAGCGAAATCCTCACAATAAAGCAATTCCACCGGCGCGATGCGTTGTAATTCCGTTTGCAAATCCGCTTTAGATTGCGGTTCGGATAGCTGAAAACGACCGGACGTCATGTCTAATGTCGCCAAACCAAAATGATCTTTTTCCTGATACACCGCGGCAATGAGGTTGTCTTGCCGTTCCGGTAACAACGCTTCATCGCTCACCGTACCCGGCGTGACAATGCGCACAATTTGGCGTTCAACAGGGCCTTTCGCCGCATTCGGATCACCAATTTGTTCACAAATGGCGACAGACTCCCCTAACTGCACCAACTTCGCTAAATAACCTTCCACTGCATGATAAGGCACGCCTGCCATGGGAATCGGCTGCCCTGCAGATTGTCCACGTTTAGTCAGCGAAATATCCAACAGTGCAGAGGCGCGTTTTGCATCGTCATAAAACAGCTCGTAAAAATCGCCCATGCGATAAAATAACAAAATATCCGGATTCTCCGCTTTGAGTTGCAGATATTGTTTCATCATCGGCGTATGCTGTTCGAAATTCTCTTTTGACATCATAAGGTTAGCACTATTATTAGATTAATTGGGAAGAAATTGCCCGACATCACGGGTTATCAGCGGAATCGCATATAATGCTTTGCGATAAGCGTATGAAAACAAAACACCCGCAGAATCAAGCCTCTGCGAGCGTTTCTTAACATTCGGCAAAACGCCATTTAATCGGCAACGCTGCCATAAAGCACAGGCGTTATTGTAACAACGAAATATCCGCCACTTGTAAGAATAAACCTTGTAATGTGTTCAAAATAGCTAAACGGTTTTGACGCAATTTGGCATCCTCCGCATTCACCATCACATTATCAAAGAAGTTATCTACCGGTTGACGCAAGCCAGCGAGTTTATCCAACACCGCCGTGTATTCGCCTTGTGCGATTAACGGCTGAACTTCTTTTGCCAAACTTAACACACTTTGGGCAAGCACTTGTTCTGCCGGCTCAACACATAACGCCACATCAATTGTGCCAATGTCGCCTTCCGCTTTCGCCAAAATATTCGCCACACGTTTATTGGCGGCAGCCAAAGCTTCCGCAGAATCAAGGGTACGGAAATGTGAAACCGCACGCACGCGCGCATCAAAATCAGCAGGACGAGTTGGTCGACGCGCCAATACCGCTTGAATCACATCCACTGCAATGCCTTCATCTTGATACCATGCGCGGAAACGACCGAGCATGAAATCCACCACATCGGCAACCACATTTTGATTCGTGAGTTTATCACCGAAAAGTGCGGCTGATTTTTTCACTAAATCTTCTAAATCCAGTGGTAAGTTTTTCTCAACGATAATACGCAATGCCCCTAATGCTGCACGGCGAAGTGCGAACGGGTCTGCACTGCCTTTAGGCGCTTGTCCGATACCGAAGATACCCGTTAGGGTGTCAAATTTATCCGCTAAAGCGACCGCACTTGCCACGAGTGATTTTGGTAATTCATCGCCGGCAAAGCGTGGCATATATTGTTCGTTTAACGCCACCGCCACTTCTTCATCTTCACCGTCATGACGGGCATAGTGCATCCCCATTACGCCTTGCGTATCAGTGAATTCAAACACCATGTTGGTCATCAAGTCACATTTTGACAGTAAGCCGGCACGTTTTGCTTTCGCTTCATCTGCGCCGATTTGTTTTGCAATTTCGCCTGCCAATTGCTCAATACGGTCAGTTTTGTCTTTCAATGTACCGAGCTGTTGTTGGAACAACACAGTTTCTAAACGTGGTAAACGATCAACGAGTTTTTGTTTTAAGTCTGTTTTGAAGAAGAATTCCGCATCGGTTAAACGTGGACGAACCACTTTTTCGTTCCCTTCGATAATTGCCGTTGGATCTTCCGGGTTGATGTTCGAGACGAAAATAAAGTGCGGTAATAATTTGCCGTCTTTGTCATAAATTGGGAAATATTTTTGGTCGCCTTTCATAGTGTAAACCAAGGCTTCCGCAGGTACCGCTAAGAAGCGTTCTTCGAATTTCGCCGCTAAGACGTTTGGATATTCCACCAACGAGGTTACTTCTTCAAGCAAGCTTTCTTCAATATCAGCCACGCCGCCAAGTGCGGTCGCTTTTGCTTGAGATTTTGCAAGAATTTCTGCTTTACGCTCGTTGAAATCGGCTACTACAGAACCTTTTTCACGCAATAATTGCGGATATTGGTCTGCATGTTGAATTTCAAATTCTTTCTCACCTAAGAAACGGTGACCGCGAATGGTGCGTGCACTTTCCACACCTAAAATTTCGCCTTCAACTAACTCATCGCCTAACAGCATAGTCACAGTATGAACCGGACGGATAAATTGCACGGTTTTGTCTGCCCAACGCATTGGTTTTGGAATTGGCAATTTCGCCAACGCATTTGCCACAATGGCGTTAAGTAAGTTTTTAGTCGGCTGACCTTCAATTTTTGCACGATGAACTAACCATTCACCTTTATCAGTTGCAATGCGTTCTGCTTGCTCAACGGTAATACCACAACCACGCGCCCAGCCTTCAGCTGCTTTGGTCGGCTTGCCTTCTGCATCAAAAGCTGCAGATACTGCAGGTCCACGTTTTTCAATTTCTTTGCTCGGTTGTTGTGTGGCTAAGTTCAACACTTTCACCGCCAAACGACGCGGAGCAGCAAACCATTCGATTTTGTCGAATGATAAGCCCGCTTGGTTTAATTCCGCCTCAACGTTATCCGCAAAAGAGATCGCTAATGTTTTGAGAGCTTTTGGTGGCAGCTCTTCTGTGCCGATTTCTACTAGGAAGTTTTGGGTTGTCATTTTGTTTCTCTTATAAACAATTAAACTATTCTTGTCTTGTTCTATATTTGTGATAAATCTATTTAATTTATCTTCTGATAATATTATTTCAAATTTAATATTTATATTTATTTTAGATAATGGCAAAAAGCATTTTTCTAAAGTCTCTCTAATAGATTTTGTTCTCAAATCATCTATATCAGATGTACTTTCTCTAGCAACTATATCTTGCATCACACTGTGTACAGGATTATTAATTATATTTAATTTAGGGTTGCAAACTAAATACCACTCTATATTAATACTTTCTACTGGCTCATCTAATAAATATGATAGTAAAGATATTCCCTCATATATTTTTCCTTTTATACCTTTCTGTATTTTATTTCTGCTGCACTTATCATTAACTTTTACGCATGAAATCTTTCTATCTTTAAACTCAATGAAAACAATATTATTTTGTTTAAACCAAAGGGCATCTGGAGATCTAAAAACGTCCCCAAATTGCTTGGCAACTTTGTCAAAGTTAATGAGCTTAAAATCAGATTCAATAAATTTTGGTTTATCATCTGCTTTAGATATTTCTGATATTGGTTCTAAAAAAGAAGAACATTTATTAATAATCCCATCAAACATAATCTAATCTATTTCATTAAATGCATCCGCAAATTTTTGCACTATATTTTCCATAATAGAAGATGTCTCATCTTCAAAAATCACTGATTCACTATAGTCTTTTCTAGCCCAATAAAAATTTTTATTTTCTATATCCTTAGAATAGCGTTCTAAAGCAGAGATCATATATGGACTATGTGTGGCAATAATTATTTTTATATTAGACTTGACAAGATTGCACAATAATTTTGCGTATTCATTTTGCCACTTAGGATGCAGATTAGTTTCAGGTTCATCTAGAATAAGGAGGCTTCTTTCATTAACAAATCCACCCTTTAGAAGAGAATTAAAAAGTCCTAGAGCCTTTATCCCAGATGCTATATTCATTGATGAAAAAACATGTCCATTCCTATTCAAAATAAAATCATCTTGTTCTTCATCATAATAAAAACTCCCATCGATAAGTTCAGAAATATTATTTGATAATTTCTGAAGCTTATTTTCTGAAAACTCTATTGTTTTAGGGTCAAGAACACTTAGTTTTCTAGCCAAGTCTTTTAAATGTAAAGATACTTTTTCTCTGACCCAACTTCTAGTTGTATTACTTTCATCAAGCAAAGTAATTGCATTTAAAAACATTCTTCTAAACTGTAGAATAAATGGATTCTCAATATATGTTACATCATCTAGTAGCATTGGCTTATCAAAAACAATATTTGAAACACCTTTTTTATCAGAATTAAACTTTATAATAGTATCGTTATTTAAATCATTTAATTTAATTTCTGATGATTTATGACTGAAATTTTTGAATTCAGAATATAATGCTTTTTTTAAAGCATTCTCTTTAGCTCTTTTATCATTCGGAGTATTTTGAATTAATATATCTATCTTTGAAAGATATTCATAAATTTTATTTTTTAAAGATAAATCTGAAACATTATCATCTATTATAGAATATAGAGACGATAAGTCTTTTGTTAACAATATTTCATCTGGGTTTAACCCTCTAAAATAAATGCTAATGCTCCTTAAAGATTCATCTCTATCTCCCTGCAATAATAAGACACTAATTCTTGATAAATTCAAAAATATTTGCGATATTACTCCTTCACCAAGTTCCTCTTCATACTTTTGGCTAGCTTTAATCATTGCAAATAATAGTTTTCCGATAGTGCTTTTACCAGAATCATTTTCACCACATATAACAGTTAGTCCGTTTATATTTACTGATGCTGATTCAATTATTCCAAAATTTTGGATATTTAGTCTCATTTAACTTCTCCTATTAGAATTCTCATTCTATTAGATAACATGGCTAGTTCATTAAAATTTTTTATACTATAAATTATTGTTCAGATGTCTAGGCATACTTTACTTTTTAAAAATTAATATGCTTTTAAAAGCTAATTAATCCTAGATTTCCTACTACAACCATTTACTATTTGGTGCGTTAAACTAATACAATAATTTCATAAGTAAAAGCATTTTCTACATTTGCCATGCATTATTTATTTGATAATCGTTTTCCATTCTCAACACTCTCACTCAACATCTGTTGAAAACGCTCGTAATCACAAAAGCCATTTTCATCTTTTTCACAGCCTTTGAGGGTTAAGGCTGTTTGGTTTGGTGGTGTCGCTAAACTTAGTGGCGTAATGTTAATCAGCTGGTCGGTGGTTTGATACACATAATCTAACTTAAATTTGAGCTTACCGCTCGGTTTGTGTTTCCACACTTCAAAAATCAGTTTTCCGCCAATTGGGATATTTTCCAATGAGTCATCCAACTCATAAGGCTCAACGCCTAGTGCCGCAAGCAGAGCGACAATATTAGAATCGTGTCCAACCAACAAGCTAATTTTGTTTTCACTATTTAGCTGTTGCTGAATAAATGCTAACAACGGATACGA
>ERZ773100.805-NODE-805-length-15563-cov-3.935001_pt1 | contig 15563 bp, 17 predicted proteins | sample MGYA00511119_ERZ773100 | MGnify/ENA primary metagenome ERZ773100 (study PRJEB29015, sample SAMEA2738000) | human oral metagenome | biome: human oral; feature: human-associated habitat; material: dental | place: China | collected 2111 ...
GTCATCAATATGGCTGACCCCTGTATAAAAAATAAACTGTGCAAACTCGATGAAAAACGAAGTCAAAAACCCGTATTTCAACGAGCGTGATTCTCCTTTTTTACTTCCATACAGCATCCCGCAGAAGAATCCAAGTGGCATAAACCAGACGATATTTCCCACTACATTATAATAGGCTGCAAATATCGACCCTTGCATAAAGAGTTTGATACTATCCACAAATGGAACCCACATAATATCTGAGAGTGGATGCATGACAAATCCCACGGTAAAGGATTCGTCCAAGTTTCTAAAAATCGTCACCTGCGAAAGTAGGATTAAATAGAAGATAAATAAATTGCGATAGAGTTCCCATTTCCACACAATTCGTTTTCGTTTTCTAAACAATAAAGAAATAGACCAAACGATCAACCATCCTATAAAGAGGACGATAGCGTGGTCTAAGCTAAAAATAAACAAACGAACAAGTGGAAGATGGTTCACTCGGTCCGCAAAAATCTCTACTATCCATCGATAGAATGGACCTAATAAATACATGGTCTTCCTCCTTGTTCGTTTTTCAATCTATGATAATTCCGGTTCTCCAGGGAACACTACTCTAAATGTAGTCCCTTGTCCGATTTCACTTCGTACAGAGATTCTACCATGATGACTATCCACTAGTGATTTAACAATCGCCAGTCCTAGCCCACTTTCTCCATACTTCGTACTCTTTCTGGAAATGTCTGCTTTATAGAAACGTTCCCAGATTTCATTAATTTCTCTCTTATCAATTCCAATTCCCGTATCTGAAATTTCAACAATGGCTTTTTTACCATCGTTCCAAGCTTTCACCACGATTTTACCATCATCGGTAAATTGGTTTGCGTTTTTCGTAATATTCACCAAAATTTGTACAAATCGGTCATAATCCGCATATACACTAAACTCTGGATTACATTCATAAGAGATTTCATTATTTTTCACTTTAGTCAGTGCTTGCATTTGTTCCACAACCGCTCGGATCGCTCCAAGGCCTGCAAAACGATGTTGCACTAACACGATTTGGTTTGAACGAATTTTTTCATAGTCCAGATTTTCATTGACGAGTCGAATCAATCGTTGTGTTTCACTTGAAATGAGTTCAAGCGAACGTCCTCTTCTAGATTCCGGAACCATATTGTATTTCAAGCCATCTAACAAGCCATTCATCGTTGTTAGTGGAGTTCTCATCTCATGAGCCACGTCCATCATAAATTGCCTACGAACATTTTCTTGTCGCTCGACTTCTTTTTCCATTTCACGTAAGGAACGCGCCATGTTATTAAAGTCTAGCATCAATTCGTCAAACTCATCTTGACTATCCACTTTTAGCTGAACATCAAAATCCCCTTCAGCAATCTTATGGGTGGCTTGACGCAATTTATTAATGCGTCTGTTTTGATAGTTCGCAAAAATAAAGCTCATCAACATTCCGATAATTCCTGCCACACCAAACGCGATAAACATCGAGTTTCTAAGTTCTCTCACCTCTGTTTGGATACGACTGATAGGACTCGCTAAAGCGACATATCCTTTATATTGCTTTTCTTTAATAATCGGATAATAAACGGTCAATAAGTTTTCTACAGGATCCCCTGAGAAGTCTGTTTGAACCTCTTTTAAGTTAATGGCAGACCCGTTTTTTAGGTGATTTAACTCCTCTTCTGATAACGAATTTTCACTAGCAGGATGCTTCGACGGAAAAGTCATATTATTTTGTTCATCAAAAATCGCAATAGTGACATTTTCTTCTTTTAAAGCCGTCCCTATTTTTTTAATATCCGTATAGCTCATCTCAGAAGCAATAATCCCTTTGGCATAAGACTGCAATTGTTGCGATCTTTGCGTGTAGATATTATTGCTCATTACATTATAGAAAAGAATTCCACAAGCAACAATGGTTACCAATACAACGGAAAGGAACCCAAATAGTTGCTGATAAAAGTACTTCATTGATTACAACTCACTATCATCAAATTTATACCCTACGCCCCAAACTGTATGAATCACGTGTGGTCCTACAGCTTCAATCTTTTGGCGAAGTTTCTTAATATGAGCATCTACTGTACGTTCATCCCCGTAGAATGGATCTTCCCAGATTTTTGTTAATAGATGTTCACGGGTGAATACTTGGCGTTGATGTTTCGCCATCACCATTAATAAATCAAACTCTTTTGGCGTTAAGTTTTCGATTTGTTTACCATCGATAAACGCTTCATGCGTCTTCGTATTGATTTTGACATGGTCTGTTTCTACATCGAACGTTGACAATGCCCCGCTACCTGAAGCTGATGATCTTTGTGTACGACGTAAAAGAGCTTTAATACGCGCCATAATCGTTACCGCGCTAAATGGTTTCGCCACATAGTCGTCCGCTCCGATTTCAAGACCAATGACTTGGTCACTTTCAGAATCACGAGCCGTTAGCATCACGATTGGAACAGCCTGATTTACCTGACGGATTTGACGGCAAATTTGCATGCCATCCATGCTAGGTAAGTTTACATCTAAAATCACAATGCCCCATTTGGATTGATTTTCCATAAAAGCATCGAAGCCTTCTTTTCCATCATGATAGAAACTTGCTTTCCAGCCTTCGTTTTCAAAAAACATTTCCATCATTTCGCAAACTGCTTCTGTATCTTCAATCATTAAAACATGCATCATTTACACTCCTTTTTCACGTAAATCTTATTCAATATAAAGTTTCTTCACAGATTATACACTGTTAATATGAAATCATAGACGACTAATTGTGAATATTATATGAATAAAGCTCTAAAACTGAACTATTCCTTCCTTTTCTTAGACCCTAAACTGAATCGCAAGTGATTCAATAAGGACAGTTGAGCGTCACTCCACGGATTTCTTCTGCTATTTCCTTTTTGATGAAAATGACGCGTGAGCTCCGTCTGTTTATCACGACTACTCTCTAATTCCTTATAAAAATCTCTCGCAGACTTTCGAAGCGCTCCTTTTTGAAAGATAAGCCACTGCTCGGCCAAGTCGCTAGTGGCAACAGACACTTGAACGAGTCGCGTATTCATTTCAGAAACCGTGCGTTCAATATAGCTATCCGCCGTCTCCCCTTCAGATGTAAAAATCACCTTGACTTCGGCCTCGTCAAATGATTGGGTAATACCTGGTACAAACTGAGCATCGAATACAATCCAAACTTCGATATTTTCAAACTTCTGAAAATTCGAGCAGCGTTGAATGAGTAAATCCCGCGCACTCTCTAAGTCATCTTGCTTCTTCAACGCCACTAGTTCTGGCCAAGCACCAATCATATTATAGCCATCCACAATGTACAGTTGCTTTTTCAATGTGCATCCTCCGTTTCTATAGCGAACGATTACGGAAGACTTCATACATCATTAAAGCACTTGCCACACTCGCATTGAGACTTTGCACATGCCCGACCATTGGGATTGTAACCATCTCATCGACGCTTTCTTTTACAATCCGAGATACGCCTTTTCCTTCGTTCCCCATCACAATTGCAAGAGGCCCTTTCGTATTCCATTTGCGGTAGTCGGTTCCGTTCATATCGGTTCCAAACACCCACACGCCACGAGCCTTCAATTGTTCGATCGTCTGTGTCAAATTCGTCACACGGACAACTGGCACATGCTCGATGGCTCCGGTTGAGGCTTTGGCAACGGTCGCCGTCAGTGAGGCGGAACGGCGTTTTGGAATAATAATACCGTGTACTCCGGTTGCATCAGCCGTTCGTAAAATACTTCCTAAGTTATGTGGATCTTCCACTCCGTCTAAGATGACGATAAATGGATCCTCCCCTTTTTCTTCGGCTTTCTTGAAGACATCTTCCAAATCGGCGTATTCATAGGCTGCAATCGAAGCCACAAGTCCTTGATGAACCGCATTCCCAACCAAATCTTCAATCTTCGTCTTCGGAACGGTTTGAACTTGAATGCCTTTTTCACGCGCAAGTTCAATGACTTTTGCGGCATCTCGCCCAGAAGTTCCTTCTTGGATGAAGACGCGGTTCACGCGGTCCGGTGTTTGCAAGGCTTCCACCACTGCATGACGTCCAAACACAAAGTCCACCACATCCTGAGCTTCAGCACGTTCTACGTGTTCCCGAGTAGGGCGTGGTCTCTTCTCAGCGCGCTCTGAACGCCCACAGTCTGAGCGATTTCCGTTTCTTGATTTCTTCTTTGGTGCATATTCATTTCGTGCCATGTTACTGTTCACCTTCCACTTGTTGTAAGCACCAGTTGATGAGTTCTTCCAATCTCGCTTGTTGTCCAGATAAGTATAAATAACCCATTAATGCTTCAAAACCAGTCGCAATACGGTAAGTTCCGACATCGGCATTTTTAGCCACCGTATGACTCTTACTATTGCGTCCTCGTTTATATATTTCTAATTCTTCTTCCGTTAAGAAGTTTTCTTGCTCTAGCATTTGTTGCATCAAGCGTGCTTGTGCTTTTGCTGAAACAAACTTCGTTGCGGTCGCATGTAATTGATTTGGCTTTGTGAGTCCTTTTTGCATCACGTGATTTCTGACATACACTTCATAAATCCCGTCACCCATATAGGCGAGTGCCAAACCGTTTAGCAGCTTCCCGTTTTTTTCTGTCATGCTTCTCTTCTCCATCTTGTTCCTTGTGGAGTGTCTTCTAATACAATCCCTTGTTCTTTTAATAAATCACGAATCTCGTCACTGCGAGCAAAGTTCTTCGCCTTACGCGCTTCAAGACGTTCCTCGATTAATGCTTGAATATCATCATCGAGCAGTGCTTCTTGTTTTTCCACGATTCCAAAGATTCCAAATAAAACCGTTGCTTTTTCAAGGAGTGCTTCTAGTACTGCTTTAGAAACCACTTCTTGTTCTAAGTACACATTCCATTCTTTCAACCATTGATATAGCACCGTCATGCCGTTTGCCGCATTGAAGTCATCATCCATTTCTTTTTGGAAATCTGCTTCAATCGCTGCAAATTTTGCCAAACGTTCTGCATCTTCTGGCAATGCATCTACGGCTGTTTCTAGGCGGTAGCGAGCATTTTTGAAGGTCGTTTGTACTTTTTCAAGGTTCACGGCTGCTTCTTGAAGAGCCGCTTCACTAAATTTCAATGGACGACGGTAGTGCGCACTTGCTAAGAAGAAACGGAGCACTTGTGGGTCGAGTTGTTGGATTAAGTCGTGAACGAGTACGAAGTTTCCTAGAGATTTACTCATTTTCTCCTCGCCCATCGTCACAAATGCATTGTGCATCCAGTAGTTCGCAAATTTTTTCCCTGTTTTGGATTCACTTTGCGCGATTTCGTTTTCGTGGTGAGGGAACGCTAAGTCTTGTCCGCCACCGTGAATGTCGATCGTATCCCCTAGGTGTTTTGTCGCCATTACAGAGCATTCAATATGCCATCCTGGACGGCCCTTTCCCCATGGAGAGTTCCAGCTAATTTCATTCGGTTTTGCGTTCTTCCATAATGCAAAGTCTAGTGGATTGCGTTTCTTCGCATCATCTTCAGAGGCGGTACGATTACTTGCCCCCATCTGTAAGTCTTCGATGCGTTGGTCGCTGAGTTTTCCATAACCTTCAAACTTTTCAGTAATGAAATACACATCACCTTCTGATTCGTAGGCCATTCCTTTATCGATTAAATCTGCTACAAAGGCAATAATATCATCCATGGTATTCATAACCGTTGGATTTAAAGTCGCCTTCTTCACATTTAGCGCGTTTGTATCTTCAAAGAACGCTTCGATATATTTCTTTGAGACTTCTTCAGCTGTCATGCCTGTCTCATTGGCCACTCGAATGATTTTATCGTCCACATCCGTAAAATTCGAAACGAAATTCACGTCATAACCGCGGTATTCAAAGTAGCGACGAATCGTATCAAAGGAAACCGTACTACGAGCATTCCCGATATGAATATAGTTATAAACCGTTGGACCGCACACGTACATACGTACTTTGCCTTCTTCAATCGGTTTGAATGCTTCTTTTTGTCTTGTTAAAGTATTGTAGATTTGAATCATAATTTTCCTCCGATAGTAGTATCTCTTTCAATCTCTTCTGGTGTATGGATGCGAACCACTCTCGCTGGTAATCCTACCGCTGTTGTATGTGGTGGAATATCTTCTAGAACGACTGCCGCTGCTCCAATCTTGGCATATTCTCCAACTGTTACAGGCCCAATCACTTGCGAATGCGCTGATAAGAGCACGCCGTTTTCGATGGTCGGATGGCGTTTGCCTGTATCTTTCCCGGTTCCACCTAAGGTTACCGCGTGGAACATCTTCACATCATCTCCGATAATGGACGTTTCTCCAATCACGATCCCCATGCCATGGTCGATAAAAAATCTTCGTCCAATCGTAGCTCCTGGATGAATCTCAATTCCTGTGAGGAACCGACTAAAGCCGCTGACCATTCGAGCAAGCAGTCTCAGTTTTGCCTTCGTATGTAACCAATGCGCTGCGCGGTGCAAGACCGTTGCGTGATATCCTGGGTACGTCAAAACGATTTCCAAGCTGCTTCTAGCCGCCGGATCATTCTTTTTATACGTTGCCATATCTTCCCTAAAACGTCCCATTCCTTCACTTCCTTTGCATTGTCTTTCTTCTCATTATAGCACAGTTTAAAGCACACAAAAAGCTGAAAAGCAGGGCTACAGGGCCTTGCTTTTCAGCTTTCTTAGAAATTATTGTAAGTCTAAAGTAACATCTACTGTTTGTAATGGTACATCGTAGAATGGATCTTCGCGGCGACCCAAGAAGTCTTTTGCTTGTTGTGGGAAGAGTGCATACATTAACACATCTTCGTCAGATTTAGCGTATTCTTTAATCTCTTCGCGAATTTCTGGTAATTGATCTTCGATTAAGTCAGCTGGACGAACCGTCACTACTTCTGCATCTCCGATAATTTTTTCTTTCACTTCAGGATTAATTTCTGCTGGAGCTTGTCCATATAATCCTAAAACATAGTCTTTGATTTCTTTTGGAACGAGTTTGAAACGTTCGCCTGAAATCACGTTCATTACCGCTTGTGTCCCAACCATTTGTGATAATGGTGTTACAAGTGGTGGGTATCCTAAGTCTGCACGAACTTTAGGCACTTCAGCTAATACTTCGTCGTATTTATCTGCTAAGCCTTGTTCTGTTAATTGACTTAAAAGGTTTGATAACATTCCACCAGGTACTTGGTAAATTAATGTTTTTGGTTCTGTATCTTTAACTTTAGGGTTTAAGATACCTTCTGCACGGAATTTATCACGAATGCCGTTGAAGTGAGCTGTTGCTTCTTCCACTTTCTTCATGTCCACGCCAGTGTTAAATCCTAATTCTTCTAAAGATAAGACCATTGATTCAGTTGCAGGTTGGCTTGTACCACCAGAGAATGATGATAAGCAAGTGTCGATAATATCTGCGCCTGCTTCAGCTACTTTTAAGTAAGTCATTTCAGAAATACCGCTTGTAGCATGCGTGTGAACTTCTAAAGGAAGATCAGTTTTTTCTTTAATACGGCTTACTAATTCGTAACCTGTTTGAGGTGTTAATACCCCAGCCATGTCTTTAATACAGATTGAGTCTGCACCGAATTCTGCCATGCGTCCTACTAAATCAACGTAGTAGTCTACAGTGTGAACTGGACTTGTTGTGTAAGAAATCGCTGTTTGGCAGTGTCCGCCTGCTAATTTTGTTGCTTCGATAGATGTCTTCATGTTACGAACATCGTTTAAAGCATCGAATACACGAATAATGTCGATTCCGTTTTGTACAGATTTTTCTACGAATAAACGTACCACATCATCAGCATAGTTACGGTATCCTAATAGGTTTTGTCCACGTAATAACATTTGCAACTTTGTATCTTTCACTGCTGCGCGAATTTGACGTAGACGTTCCCATGGGTCTTCATTCAAGAAACGAATACAAGAGTCAAAAGTTGCTCCTCCCCATACTTCTAACGCATGGAAGCCAGCTTGATCTAATGTTTCCAAGATTGGTAACATATCTTCAGTTGACATACGAGTCGCGATTTGACTTTGTTGTCCGTCACGCAAAACCGTTTCAGTTAAACGGATAATTTTGCTCATAATATCTTCCTTTCTTAAGGTCTTTGGGTCGATGTGTATGCTGCAATCATGTGAGCGATATGCTCTTGCATTTCTAGGACCGTGTGCTTTCTAGAACGGGCGCACACTTTTGCTTCCTCATTGCAGATAAAACAACGTCTTGGAGGCATTCCAAGGGCTGTTCTGGAAATTGGAGTTGGTGTCTCTCCGGCCATTTCCACGACATCGATATCCAGTAATCGTCCGAGCGGGTGTCCTTCTTCAAACTGAGCAACGACACGCTTTACTTCAAGAGCGTCGCCACTGAATACACGGTAATATTCCAGTCCTGTTGAAAGTGAGAAATCTTCTTGATGAAGTCTCTCAAAAGACGCTAATGTGGCGTCCAATTCAGAAATCACAGAGGCGAAGACGGTTGTAATCGCCTCTGAATTTTTAACAGGACCTGGAATATTGAGTGTAATAGACACCAATACACACGGATTAAATTGTTCTAGTAATTGTTGTTGGGTATGAGCACGTCTTTCTCTGGCATCAAGCATTTGCATGATGTCTACCGGTGCCCCGTCAAACAAGGAATTAAACATTGCGAACAACGTCGATGATGCTTCCATCACGGTATTCGATGACCGCAACCACTTTGTCACCATATTGAATTGGTTCTGGGTTTCCAACGATGCTGTATGCTTTTTCTTGTAATTCTTTGATTGTGTATTGAGGTACATCTAAACCTTTGAAGTGTTCAATTAAGTCTTGACGGTTAGGGTTGATGGCAATACCAACTTCAGTAACAACCACGTCCACACTTGTACCAGGAGTAATCACAGTATTTACTGATTCTACGAATGTAGGGATGCGTCCACGTACTAATGGGCTGATAACCATTGACATTTTTGAAGCAAAAGCTGTATCACAGTGACCACCTGAAGCTCCACGGATAACACCGTCAGAACCTGTCATTACGTTTACGTTGAAGTCTGTATCTACTTCTAAAGCAGAAAGGATGGCAACGTCTAAACGGTTGATTACTGAACCTTTAGATAATGGGTTTGCGTACATGCTTGCGTCAATTTCATAGTGGTTTGCATTGTTTGCAAGTGAAATTGCTGATGGGTGGTCGAAGTCTTGAACGTCGATGACTTTCTCAACTAAACCTTCTTCTAACAATTCGCACATTGAGTTTGTAATACCACCAAGTACAAAGCTTGCTTTGATGCCGTCTTTAATCATTGCTTCACGGATGAAACGAGTTGCAGCAAGAGAAGCTCCACCTGTACCAGTTTGGAATGAGAATCCTTCTTTGTAATATGGAGAACCAGTGATTACTTTAGCAGCGTATTCTGCGATTAATAATTCTTTAGGGTTCTTCGTGAAACGAGTTGCCCCTTTAGCAATCCCTTTAGGATCCCCGATTTCATCTACTACAACCACGTAGTCCACGTCTGTTTGTGGAATGCTGATTGGAGTGTTTGGATATGGTACAAGGCTATCAGTAATAGCAACTACTTGGTCAGCGTATTTAGCGTCGATCATTGCGTATCCTAAAGAACCGCAAGTTGCTTTCCCTTTTGTACCGTTGATGTTACCGTACTCGTCAGAACTTGGAGCTCCGATGAAGGCAACGTCGATGTGGATGTCTCCTGCAGTGATTGCACGAGCACGTCCACCGTGTGAACGAATCACAACTGGGTTTTCCATGATACCGCTAGAGATGGCTGCCCCTAATTTATCACGTAAACCTGATGAAGTAATGTTTGTTACAACACCGTTTTTGATGTGTTCGATTAATGGTTCGTGTACGTTTGCGATTGAAGAAGGCGCGATTGATAGGTTTTTAATTCCCATTTTTGCAATTTCTTCCATAACCATGTTAATCACATAGTCTCCTTCACGGAAGTGGTGGTGGAATGAGATTGTCATGCCATCTTTTAAGCCAGTTTTTTCAATAGCTTCACGAATGCTACCTAATAATTTTTCTTGACGAGGTTCAACAGGTTTGATTTTACGGCTAGCTGCTTCATAAGGTTTAATGCGAGCTAACTCACCTTCGTATACCCCATATTGATCTGCATATTCTTGTGGAATGTCACGTCCAGCTTTATTTAATACCATCTTAAATTTCCTCCTCGCTAATCAATCCAGCCGCTTTCGCCAATGCAATTACGCGCTCAGCACGTTCCACGATTGGTTTGTCGACCATTTTACCGTTAACTGAGATAACACCTGAACCTTTTGCTTCAGCTTCACGAATTCCCCAAATAACTTCTTTAGCGTTTTGAATTTCTTTTTCTGTTGGTGCATATACTGCATTAGCCACAGGAATTTGACGAGGGTTAATAACAGATTTTCCATCGAAACCTAATTGTTTGATGCGTTCTACTTCTTCACGGAATCCATCCATGTTGTCTACGTTAGAGTAAACAGTATCGATAGCAGCGATTCCTGCCGCACGAGCAGCGTGTAAGATCATGCTACGAGCGAAGAATAACTCTTGTCCATCAGGGTAACGGCGAGTTTTCATGTTTGTAACGTAGTCTTCAGCCCCTAATGCGATACCGATTAAACGGTCACTTGCTTTAGCGATTTCGCGAGCGTTTAACACCCCTTCAGCAGATTCAATCGCAGCCATCATTTTAGTGCGACCTACTGGGATGTTGTTTTCACGTTCAACGCGAGTGATGATTTCATCCACGTCTACGATATCTTGAGCTGTTTCAGTTTTTGGTAAACGAACAACGTCTACACCAGCAAGTACAACTGCTTCAATATCTAAAGCACCTGTTGTATCTAAACCGTTGATACGTACAACTGTTTCTACATTGCTGTAGTCAAAAGTTTTTAGTGCGAAGTGTACTAATACACGAGCTGAGTCTTTCTCTTTTAAAGATACAGCATCTTCTAAGTCAAACATAATTGAGTCTGCGCCGTAAAGTGGAGCATCACGCAACATTGCTGCGTTAGCACCAGGTACGAACATCATTGTTCTTCTTAAGCGTTCCATGAGTCAATCTCCTTCCAGTCGTAGTTTTCAACTTCTGCTGCACGGTGAACAGCTGTCACTGTACGAGCTTGAATTGTGCAATCTAAAGCACCTTTATCTACAGCAACTACTTCTACTGAAGTAATTCCTAATTTTGATAAAGTATCTTCGATAACACGACGGATTTGATTTCCGAATTGTTTTTCGACACTACTTTCTAATTGAATGTCGATTCGACCAGCGGTACTTGGATTTAAAGTAATCATAATGTCACTTGATTCCAAAGTGCCGACTACTGCACTTTTTTTAATTTCCATTATAGTTTCCACCTTTTCTTTTGGATTTTATCCAATGAAATGTTTTTCTTCTAAATAATGATACGTAGTTGCTGGAACGAGCTGTTTCAACTCATCTACGTTTTTATCTTGAATGGCAGCGCGCACCCGCGTCGCACTCACCACTTCCTCTCGGACAGAAAGTCTATCTATAATGACTAATTCTAAGTCGCTCCCAAAAGCAGCTCTTAGCGCATCATTATAAACGGAGGTGACTGGGGAGAGTGGTTCTTGACCAACAAAACGTTTGGTCAATTGTAACGTTGGAACAATGTTTTCTAAGAAGAGTGTTGCATCCAATGTTGCTTGAACTTTTGCCACTTCCAAATCCGCCTTCTCTTTCAAGAAGTAGGATGGGAAAGTAGCACTTGAGACCATGTAGTCTCTTGTTGGGAGTACCGTTACATTTGGCAAGTGACTCACGCCTCGTTTCACCATTTCCATACGGTCATTCGTATGAAAGAACGAACGGTCCTCGGAAACAACGAACACATAGAGGTGACTCGACTGACTAGCAGCCGTTTCTACCAAGTATTGATGTCCCAGCGTAAAAGGATTGGCATTCATGACGATGGCACTATTGCTACTTCCTTCTACAAAATGTTCTTTTAGTAATTTTAAGTAATCACTAAAGGAAGGGATGCCTTGTTCTAAAAAGGCGAGATTTTCTGTTTCAGCAATCACGCGGTACCCTAAAGATTTAAAGAAGATAATGTTCTTCGGTTTTGTATAGACAAAACTGTTTGTGTAAGAACGTTCTCTTAATTCATCTAGAAGGGCCATCACGAGATGCGTTAACAGATTTTCTGATTGATATTTTTTACAAACCACTAAACATTTTAAAATGTTGCGGTCTAAAGATCCGGTTGCTGCTGGTTCACCAGAAGTATGGTAAATCGCAATTGTATAATCAACCTGCTCTGTTTTGCCAAGGTTAGCTTGATCCATTAACCATTCCCAATCTTGGCGTGCTTTTTTATCGCGATCGAGCCATAACCGTTTGAGAATGAAATTTTCCATGGAACGGCCTCCTTATTTTGGCGGGAATGCTTTTAAAAGTAATGCAGAAACGGCATATAGAATTCCTAATACTAGGAAAACTCCACCCATCCCTAAAGCCATTAATTCAAAAGCTTGTGTTAAATGTTCTGCGTTGAAATTCATCGTTTTCCTCCTTTTCCTTCTATATTATTACATGAAGAATGATAATAATAATCCACCAGCAATAACAGAAGCGATTTGTCCAGAAACGTTAGCTCCAACAGCGTACATTAAGATGAAGTTTTGAGGATCTTCGTCTGTCGCCATTTTTTGGATAACACGACTTGACATTGGGAATGCAGAGATACCTGCAGCTCCGATCATTGGGTTGATCTTTTCTCTACGGAATAAGTTCAAGATCTTAGCAAACACAACACCACCGATTGAGTCCATGATGAAGGCTACTAAACCGAACAAGATGATCATTAATGTTTGAACATTTAAGAATAAATCGGCTTGCATTTTAACTGAGATTGTAATCCCTAATAAAATAGAAACAATGTTTACTAATTCGTTTTGAGCGGCTTGAGATAAGTTATCTAAAACGCCACATTCGCGTAATAAGTTACCGAACATTAAGAAACCAACAAGTGGTAATGAAATTGGAGCAATGAAACCTGCCACAATTGTGATAATGATTGGGAACAAGATTTTCGTTAATTTAGATACACCTGAAGCATGGTAAGTCATACGAATACGACGTTCTGCTTTAGTAGTAACCATCTTGATTGCGATCGGTTGGATGATTGGAACAAGTGCCATGTATGAGTAGGCCGCAACCGTAATCGCTCCAAGTAATTGTGGTGCTAATTGGTTTGCAACGAAGATTGATGTAGGACCGTCTGCCGCACCGATAATACCGATTGAAGCAGCTTCACGAATATCGAATCCGAATAATACTGCTACAACAACAACAAAGAAAATACCAAATTGTGCTGCTGCACCGAATAATAACATGAATGGGTTTTGTAATAATGGTCCGAAGTCGATCATCGCACCGATACCGATGAAGATTAATAATGGGAATAATTCAGTTTCGATACCGATTTCGAATAAGATTTGTAAGACCCCGTGTTGTTGTTGTCCACCAACGACTTGGTCAAGAACCCCAGTCCCTGGGAAGTTTACTAAGATTGTACCTAATCCCATTGGTACTAATAATGTTGGTTCGTACTCTTTTTTAATCCCTAAGTACATTAATAGGGCACCGACAAGCATCATGAAGATTTGGCCGCCAGTAATAGACATTACATTTTGAACTAATGTTTCCACTGTTTCACTCCTTGAATTTCAATATAATTAGTTAATTGTAATTAAAGCGTCTCCTGGGTTTACCACTTGACCTTCTTTAACGTGAATTCCTGCTACAACCCCTGCTTTAGCTGCAACGATTTCGTTTTCCATTTTCATCGCTTCTAAAATCATTAATGGTTGGTTTTCAGTAACTGTATCCCCTACGTTTACAAGTACACGTAAGATATTTCCTGGCATTGGAGATGGCATTGCGTCTGCGCCTGCTGGTGTTGATGCTACAGGAGCTGCTGGAGCAGGTGCTGCTTCTACTGTAGGTGCAGCTGGTGCCGCAACTGGTGCTACAGGAGCTGCAGGAGCCACTGCGCCGATTTCTTCCATTTCTACTTGGTACTCTTGACCGTCTACTTTGATTTTGAATTTACGTAACATTTCGTAACATTCCTCCTAAAATAAATTATGATTTACGTTTTTGGTAGATTTCTTTAACAGCCCACTGACTGTCATTTGATTCGCCTGCAGCAATTGCCGAAGCGATAACCGAGATAATCTTGGTTTCTGGGTTGCGTTTAAGGACGCGTTTAACCACAAATTGGCTTTCTGGATAATCTGAGGCCGCAATCGCCGCTGCAATGATTGAGACGTGCTTAGCTTCTTCTGCTTCTACCGGTACAAAAGCTTCTAATTTTTCCCATTCCGATTGAGGGGATGCAGGCTGCATTGATGCGTGTTCCGTTGCTTCAGAACTCTTTTTGCCAAATAATCGTTGGAGAATTCCCATTCCTTCACTCCCTTCCCAACATAATCTGCATAGAATTATTATACAGAAAACACTATCATTCCAGAAATATAAAATGGGGCTTTTCCTGTTCTTTTGGTGTTTTATTATAAATTAGAATATAAGCATTATGTTCAATTTGTAACATCAAACTGTTTTTTTAATGTTTTTCGATATGAAAACACTATCTTTTTTATTAAATATTGTTTAAGATATCGCTATAAGTAAACGAATTCATTTTTGAAATGACTTCGTGGAGAGTCCTTCAGGTTTTAGCGACTGAATGTTTCTCCTGCTATTATAAAAATTTTTTCAAAAAAGAAAGGAAGATATGATGGTTATCACAGTTGCAGCTTATGTAATGATGGCTATTTTCATGTACATTATCATGAAGAAAAAAATGTCACCATTCACAGCTTTAGTATTAATTCCATTAATTTTCGCAATTATTTTAGTTGCTACAGGTCAAGTACAAGACGTTAACATCGGTACATTAATTCGCCAAGGGTTATTCGGAAATAACTCAAAAGATAAATTAACAGCGATGAAAGGAACTGCTGAAACAGGGGTTATGCTTCTATTCGCGATCCTTTACTTCTCTACAATGTTAGACGCTGGATTATTCGATCCAATTACTAACAAAATGATTCGCTTCGCTAAAGGCGATCCAATGAAAGTATTGATGGCTACTTCTATCGTAGCTGCTGCCGTATCATTAAACGGTGACGGAACTACAACTACATTAATCTGCTGCTCAGCTTTCGTGCCAATTTACAAAAAATTAGACATGAAATTAATGAACTTAGGGGTTCTTGTAATCTTACAAAACACAATCATGAACTTATTACCATGGGGCGGACCTACTGCTCGTGCAATGTCAGTTCTTGGTGTAGAAGCAGATATCCTAGGTTACTTAGCACCAGGTATGATTCTTTCAGTACTTTACGTAATCTTCTTTGTTGCTCGCTCAATGGGTAAAAAAGAACGTGCACGTTTAGGAATCCAAGAATTAAGTGATGCTGAATTAGATGAATTAACAACAATCACTGACCCAGAAGTGTTAGAAAAACGTCGCCCTCAAAACTTCGTTATCAACGCTATCA
>ERZ773100.808-NODE-808-length-15552-cov-3.663870_pt1 | contig 15552 bp, 13 predicted proteins | sample MGYA00511119_ERZ773100 | MGnify/ENA primary metagenome ERZ773100 (study PRJEB29015, sample SAMEA2738000) | human oral metagenome | biome: human oral; feature: human-associated habitat; material: dental | place: China | collected 2111 ...
GAGGCGTTCCCGGGCGGTTTTGGCTTAGAATCACTGTTTCCGAAGCATTCCCGAGCAGTTTCAGCTTAGATACACCGTTTCCGAAGCGTTCCCGGGCGGTTTCGGCTTAGATACACGGTTTCCGGAGCGTTCCCGAGCGGTAAGCGACTACAGTTTGGCTTATCCGTGGCTTTTCACTCCGCGTTTTCGGTCTATTTTTGCGCCGCGCTGCCGGAACAGGCCGACAGCCAATAGAATAAGAAAGGAATAAGCCAATATGGAAATGAGAATTAGAATAAACGGAATGAGTTGCAGCCATTGCCAGGCTCGCGTAGAAAAAGGACTCTCTGAACTGGACGGCGTGACGTCCGTTCGCGTCGATCTCCCGACCGGCACCGCCACCGTCGTAGGCGACGTGACCGAAAACCGCCTCCGCACCGCCCTCGACGACCTCGGTTACGAATACGGCGGCAAGCTCTGACCCCTCCCCCACCGGAACGAACGGCCCATCCCTCCCCGCGGACTGTTTTTTGGCGCTCCACTTCCAGATTATTCAAATGGCTATATATTTGCAGTCCAAAATATTAGACGGATACATTATATATAACTATAATAGAGATATGACCAAAGCAGACATTGTAAGCGAGATCGCAAGGAGCACGGGGATAGATAAAAATACGGTCTTGACAAGCGTGGAATCGTTCATGGAAGAGGTAAAGAAATCACTCGCAGCAGGCGAGAACGTGTACCTCCGTGGATTTGGCAGCTTTATCGTCAAGAGACGCGCGCAAAAGACCGCCAGAAACATCTCACAGAACACCACGATGATCATTCCCGAGCACGACATCCCGTCATTCAAGCCAGCTCGAATCTTCATGAATCAAGTAGCGAACAAATAAAACAGGAACACTTATATAACCCATTTAATTATTCAAAGTCATGCCAAGCGGAAAGAAAAGAAAGAGACACAAGATGTCCACGCACAAGCGTAAGAAGAGACTGAAAAAGAATCGGCATAAGAAGAAGTAAGTCTCAACCCGGGAACTTTTGGAAGAACAAACTCTGAGCGCTCAGCTTTTACGTTTGTTCTTCCATTTCATATATACACGAATAAGCAACAAGATCAAATTGTGGTAAGCGAATTAATTGTAGACGTCAAGCGTGACGAGATCTCGATCGCCGTACTCGAGGACAGGAGCCTGGTGGAACTGCAAAAGGAACAGCAGAGCGACTCCTTCGCCGTGGGCAACATCTATCTGGCACGCATCAAGAAGCTACTGCCGGGGCTGAACGCCGCCTTCGTCGACGTGGGATATAAAAAGGAAGCCTTCCTGCACTATCAAGACCTGGGCCCCACCTTCAAGACGCAACAGAAGTTCCTCAAGCAGTGGCGGGGCGACCCCAAACGCCGACAGCCCGTGCAGAAAGTCAGCCTACAGCCCGACATCGATAAGGACGGCACCATCGGCGACGCCCTAACCGTGGGCGACGAGATACTGGTGCAAATAGCCAAAGAACCCATCTCGACAAAGGGCCCACGACTGACGGCCGAAATATCCTTCGCCGGACGATTCCTCGTCCTGATCCCCTTTGCGGACAAAATATCCGTCTCCACCAAAATCAAATCGAGCGAAGAGCGAGCCCGCCTTCGCCAACTCATCCAAAGCGTAAAGCCGAAAAACTTCAGCGTCATCGTCCGCACCTCCGCCGAGGGCAAACGCGTGGCCGAACTCGACGGCGAACTGCGCATCCTACAGAAACGCTGGGAGGACAACATCCTCAAAGTGGCCGCCAAGACGAAAGCCCCACTCGTCATCTACGAGGAAACGGCCCGCACCGTCGCCCTGCTGCGCGACATCTTCAACGCCTCGTTCCAAAACATCTACGTCAACGACCAACACGTCTTCGAGAGCGTCTACGACTACGTCAGCCTCATCGCTCCGGAACAGAAAGAAATCGTCAAACTCTACACCGGCGAGCTCCCCATCTTCGACAACTTCGGCGTCACGAAACAGATCAAGTCGCTCTTCGGCCGCACCGTCACCTACAAAGGCGGCGCCTACCTCATCATCGAGCACACCGAGGCCATGCACGTCATCGACGTCAACAGTGGCAACCGCGTCAAGGGGAACACCGAGCAGGAAAAGACGGCCTTCAACGTCAACATCGCCGCCGCCGAAGAGATAGCCCGACAGCTCCGACTGCGCGATATGGGCGGCATCATCGTCATCGACTTCATCGACCTCACCGAGGCCTCCAATCGCCAGCAACTCTTCGAGCACATGACCAAGGCGATGGCCAATGATCGCGCCAAGCACAACATCCTCCCCTTGAGCAAATTCTGCCTCATGCAGATCACACGCCAACGCGTGCGCCCCATCCTCGACGTGCAGACCACCGAAAGCTGCCCCTCATGCTTCGGCACAGGCGTGGTCAAGTCGTCCATCCTCTTCACCGACAACCTCGAGGGAAAGATTGACTGCCTCGTCAACCGCCACAACGTGAAGCGACTCACCCTCAACGTCCACCCCTACGTGGCGGCCTACATCAACAAGGGCATATTCTCGCTGGCCATGAAGTGGAAGATGAAATATACGCACCAACTCAAGGTCGTGCCCGACCAGAGCCTCGCCTTCCTGGAATACAAATTCTACGACCAGGACAAGAACGAGCTGGACATGCAGGAAGAAAAAGAAATCGTCAAGAAGTGAAGCGTGGGGCGGAGCGGCCGATGCTCCCCCACGTTCCCACATATATATAATGTATCTCACCCCCCTCCTTTTTCTACACGATTCCCCCCTCTTCTCCCCTAAAACAAACGATTGAGCGATGAAGCACTTTATCCTCTTATGCGTCTGCGTGGGCTATATGCAGACGGCCGCGGCGCAGGACAAACCCATCAAACTCTTTCCTGAAGGCGTGCCCGGCGGCGCAGACACCGTGGCCGAAAAAAGAAATACGGATGGCAACCGCGTGGCCGGTGGAAACGTGCTGCGCATCACGAACGTTAGCCAACCGACGATCACCATCTATCAACCCCCGCAGGAGTTTGCCGCCGGATCGGCCGTCATCGTCTGCCCGGGCGGCGGGTACGACCTCTTGGCCTACGACCTGGAGGGCGACGAGGCCTGCCTCTGGCTCAACGATCTGGGCATCACGGCCGTGCTGCTCAAATATCGCGTGCCCCAACGTGAGGGCCGACCGCCCTACGAGGCACCCCTCGAAGACCTCCAACGCGCCATCAGCTACGTGCGCGCCCATCGTGCCTCGCTCAACATCGACCCGGAGCGCATTGGCGTGCTCGGCTTCTCAACCGGCGGACACCTGGCCGCCCTAGCCGCCACCAGGTTCGACCGCCGCACCTACCCGCTGCGGGCCGTCGACAAAGCCTCCTGCCGCCCCAACTTCTGCCTCCTCGTCTACCCCTCCCACCTCGGAGCCCGCGCCACCGACAGCTGTTTGCAGACGGCGCCCGAGCTGCGCGTCACCAAGCGCACCCCCCCGACGATGATCGTGCAAACCGAGGACGACAAGTCCTTTATCGACGGCAGCCTCTCCTACTATCGCGCCCTGAAGTCGGTCGGCGTCCGCGCCTGGCTCTTCCTCTACAGTCGCGGCGGGCACGGCTACGGGCTGCGCGACACGGGCGCGATGGTCAACAGTTGGCCCGACCGCGCCGAGGACTGGTTTCGCGAGATCGGCGTCATCACGGCCGACGCAGACGATTGACGGGCCTCCCTCCGAGTGCGATATTCAAGACTAAAAACACCGCGTTATGCGTACAAGCAAGCCCAAAAGATGCGCGTGCCCCCATTGTGGAAATAGGCTCCGCCTGAGGGATATGTTTGGCATGAAAAAGACCGTGACGTGTCGAGGCTGCGGTCGAGAGCTAAAGGTGAAGAAACGAGGCCTTTCTCTCATGGGGTTGCTCTCTATCGCAGGTGTTTCTATTACAGTGATAGTGCTTGGTAACATATTAAGGATGAGTGGTGTTAGCTTTCTGCACACCATGCTGATATTATCAGGCCTTGGATTGGTGATCATATCTATCGCTTGCCTTGTGGACTACCTCTTTAGCGATTTTGAATAGTCGGGTGAGTGGGGCCATTCCTCTCAGCGGGGGCCTCAGAACCTATTCTAATACGTTCCGAACGTATTACGACCACCTCCCTAACGTATTCCAATACGTTAGGAACGTATCAATGACCTGTTCCGAACGTATCAACTACCACGTTCCATACGTATCGACGACCTGTTCCGAACGTATCGATGACTATATACTGAACCTATCGATGACTAGCTCAGAACGTATTGATGCCCCCCTCGGAACGTATCAATGACCACCTCCCAACGTATCGGGACCACGTTCCGCACGTATTGGCAACCCGTTGGGAAGGTATTGGCGACCACCTCTCCACCTACCGGTGACCACCTCCGGACGTATTGATGACCACCTCAGAATGGGGTAAAAACACGTACGGAACCTACCTCTGGTAGGTTCCGTACACTATGTGAGCCGTATTTACTCCTCCGGCAGGTGGATGTCGGGGCCGCCGTTATCGGGCTTTTTCTTGTCGTCCGGCTTCTTATCCTCCGGTTTTTTGTCACCCGGTTTCTTGTCCTCCGGTTTCTTATTCTTATCCGAAGCCTTTTTACCTCCTCCGGGGTAGTGCAGCTTCAGGTCTTGGTAGATGGTCGTCGTGCCCGGTTCGTTCTGCGAGGCCAAGTATTTCACGTAACGATAATAGGACAGTGCTGCCTGTAGGTTGTCGAAGTCGAGCAACGTCTTCGTGTCGCGCAACTTTTCGGCCACCATCGTCAGCTCGCGAAGCGGTGTATCCAGCTGTTCTCGCGCCGCATAGTCGCGGTCAAACTCGGCCTTGTCGATCGTCTTCGGCACAGTCGTAGGCGCCTTTTCCATGTAAAACTTAGCCTTGTCTACCAGCAACTTATTGCGGTCGGCAATGCTGCCATACTGTCGGCGCTCCGCGGGCGTAAGGTTGATCGCCTTGTCTTTGAGCACCGTGTTGATCTGCTCAATGGCTGCGGAGATCTTCGTCAGCTCCTCACTGGTGAATGAAACTGAAATCAAATTGTCTAATGCCATGGGTGATGTTCCTTTCTTTTTAATGTGTATGTGATCGTTATGGGTTATGATGATGTCTTCATCGGCGGCAAAAGTAGGCCCACATGGATCATATCCCAAAGTGCGGAACGCGATTTCATGTCTTCGCTGCCCCTCAGATAGGCTTGTTTCATCCCACCTGCCCCTCTACCAAGTGCCTCAAGCCAGATAATAACTTGTTGAAAAATAATCCGCAAGATGCTTGGGAATGTCGATTGTTCTTTTCCTAGGTGATTCTTTTTGGACAACATTTCGGCCTACTCAAAATCATTATACGCTTGTTTATAGCGGATTAGAGAATCGTTTCGGGAAACTTCTTCACTTGCGCCATCTTTTAAGTGCATTCTTTCCACAAACGAGGCATAGAGAAATGTCTACCTTTGCGGCACAAAACGAATCTACAAACGCATACATATACACCTCAATGAAAAAGATTCACTTCATGGGCGCAGAGACGGAAACGTACACCTTTGACGAGGCCTACGCCGCATCGCTCGACTACTTCACTGGCGACGAACTGGCCGCCAAAGTCTGGGTCAACAAGTACGCATTGAAAGATGCTTACGGGAACATCTATGAGCAGTCGCCCGCCGACATGCACCGCCGCCTGGCACGCGAGATCGCCCGCGTGGAGCGCAAGTATCCCAACCCGCTCACCGAAGACCAGCTCTTCGAACTCTTCGACCACTTCCGCTACATCGTGCCCCAAGGCAGCCCCATGACGGGCATCGGCAACGACCATCAGATCGCCTCGCTCTCGAACTGCTTCGTGATTGGCGTCGAGGGCAACGCCGACTCCTACGGCGCCGTGATCCGCATCGACGAGGAGCAGGTGCAGCTCATGAAGCGACGCGGCGGCGTCGGCCACGACCTCTCGCACATCCGCCCCAAAGGCTCGCCCGTGAAGAACTCCGCACTCACCTCCACCGGCCTCGTGCCCTTCATGGAGCGCTATTCAAACTCCACCCGTGAGGTGGCCCAGGACGGCCGACGCGGTGCCCTCATGCTCACCGTCTCCATCAAGCACCCCGACGCCGAATCATTCATCGACGCTAAGATGACCGAAGGCAAAGTGACGGGTGCCAACGTGTCAGTCAAGATCGACGACGAGTTCATGAAAGCCGTCGTCAACGACACCCCCTACCTCCAGCAATACCCCATCGCAGGCCCCGATCCGATGGTAAAAAAGGACATCAGTGCCCGCTCGCTCTGGAAAAAGATTATCCACAACGCATGGAAATCAGCCGAGCCAGGCGTGCTCTTCTGGGACACCATCCTGCGCGAATCCGTGCCCGATACCTACGCCGACCTCGGCTTCCGCACCGTCTCCACCAACCCCTGCGGCGAGATTCCTCTCTGCCCCTATGACAGCTGCAGACTGCTGGCTATCAACCTCTACTCCTACGTCGTCAACCCCTTCACGCCCGATGCGCACTTCGACTTCGACCTCTTCAAGAAGCACGTCGGTCTGGCTCAGCGCATCATGGACGACATCATCGATCTGGAGTCTGAGAAGATCGACAAGATCCTCGAGAAGATCGATTCCGACCCCGAGGCCGACGAGATCAAGCGTGCCGAACGCGAGCTCTGGCAGCGCATCCGTCGCAAGACGCTCATGGGCCGACGCACCGGCGTAGGCATCACCGCCGAGGGTGACATGTTGGCAGCCCTCAATCTCCGTTACGGTACGGAAGAAGCTACAGACGTGGCCGAAGAGATACAGAAGACACTCGCCCTGGCCGCCTACTCCTCGTCTGTCGAGCTGGCCCGCGACCGTGGCGCCTTCGAGATCTACGACGCCGAACGAGAGAAGAACAACCCCTTCATCGCCCGCCTGCGCGAAGCCGACCCGGCCCTCTACGAACGCATGACGAAGTTCGGCCGACGCAACATTGCCTGCCTCACCATCGCCCCCACCGGCACCACGAGCCTTATGACGCAGACCACGTCCGGCATCGAGCCCGTCTTCCTGCCCGTCTACAAGCGCCGCCGCAAGGTGAACCCGAACGACACGGACGTACATATAGATTATGTGGACGAGACGGGTGACGCCTTCGAGGAGTACGTCGTCTTCCACCACAAGTTCGTCACCTGGATGTTGGCCAACGGCTACCCGGCGGCCAAAAAGTACACCTCGGCCGAGATCGACGACATGATCGCGCACTCACCTTATTATAAGGCCACATCGAACGACGTCGACTGGGTGCAGAAGGTGAAGATGCAAGGCCGCATTCAGCGTTGGGTCGACCACTCGATCAGCGTCACGATCAACCTGCCGAACGACGTCTCTGAGGACCTCGTAGATCAGCTCTACGTCGAGGCATGGCGCTCGGGTTGCAAGGGTTGCACCGTCTATCGCGACGGATCGCGCGCCGGCGTGCTCATCTCTGCCGAGGACAAGAAAAAGAAGGGAGAGACCAAGATGGCTCCCCCGCAGATCGTCTCCACCCGCCCGCAGGAACTGGACGCTGACGTGGTGAAGTTTCAGAACAACCGCGAGAAATGGATCGCCTTCGTAGGCTTGCTCAACGGTCGCCCCTATGAGATCTTCACCGGTCTGGCCGACGACGAGGAGGGCATCATGTTGCCCAAGACGGTCGAGAAAGGCTCCATCATCAAGAGTTACGACTCCGATGGTCGCAAGCATTACGACTTCCAGTTCAAGAACAAGCGCGGCTTCAAGATGACGCTCGAGGGCCTCGACAGCAAGTTCGAGCCGGAATATTGGAACTACGCCAAGCTGATCTCCGGTGTCTTGCGCTACGGCATGCCCATCACGCAGGTCATCAAGCTGGTGCAGGAGATGGAGCTAAACAACGAATCGATCAACACATGGAAGAACGGCGTGGCCCGCGCCCTGAAGAAGTACCTCCCGAACGGCACCGAGGTGAAGGGTCAAGAGTGCCCCAACTGCGGCAGCGAGACGCTGGTTTACCAAGAAGGCTGCCTGCTCTGCGCCAACTGCGGCGCCACGGAGTGCGGATAATCTTTCCCCTATGACTCTCACTTTCCACCTCTTCTACCCCGCACCGACGGGTCACACCGTGCAGCTTGTCAGCCGAGACATCGCGACAGCTGCCGGTGCTGACCCCGCCGTGGGTCTACCGATGACCTCCACCGACGGGGCGCATTGGTCGCTCTCGCTCGATGTGCCCACGTCGTTGCTGGAGGCCGACTATGCCTACCGATCCGTCGACGCTGACGGGCAACCGTCTGCTGAGCCTTGGCGACCGATGCGCCACGTATCGCTCGACCCGACTCACGCTGTCTACACCCTGCATGACCGTTGGCAGACTATCCCCGGCGACAGCCCACTCTACACCGCGGCCTTCACCCACGCACACTTTATCAGGCACAAGCCACAATCTCCGACCAAGGCGACTCACCCGCGCAGCCTCATCCTACGTGTACCGGCCCCACGCGTCGGAAAGGATGAGCACGTGGCCATCGTCGGTAGCTGCGACAGCCTCGGCAACTGGGATCCCACGCGAGCCGTACGAATGAGCGACGCTCACTTCCCCGATTGGGAGGTCTGCTTAGACTTGGATACGCTCACTCTCCCGTTCGAATACAAGTTCATCCTCCGCAATACCGACGGCCAACTCCACCAATGGGAGGCCGATTTTAACCGTACGTGGACGGGGAGTACGCCACGAGCGTCCGAGGTCGTGATCGTGTCAGAAACGCCCTTCCGCGACATACGTCCGCAGTGGAAGGGTGCTGGCACGGTGATTCCTGTCTTCTCCCTGCGATCGGAAACGAGCTTCGGCGTAGGCGACTTGCACGACCTGCGACTCCTCATCGACTGGGCCGCCGAGACGGGACAGTCCGTCGTGCAGGTGCTGCCGATGAACGACACGACCGCCACCTACACCTACCGCGACTCCTACCCTTACAGCGCCATCTCTGTCTACGCCCTCCACCCCATCTATCTCTCACTGACCGACCTCGAGCCGCTAAAAGACGCGCATCAATCGGCCGTCTTTCAACGTATGCAACGCCAACTCAACGCGTTGCCGGAGATGGATTATGAGGCGGTTCTAAAGGGCAAGCTGGACTATTGCCGCGCCTACTTCAGCGAGTCGGGGGCGAAGGTGTTGCAGAGCGCCGGCTATCGCCGTTTCGTCAGGGAGAACCGCGCATGGCTCATGCCCTACGCCGTCTTCTGTTACTACCGCGACCTGCACGGCACGGTCGACTTCACCCGCTGGGGCGACGATACGACGTACGATGCCGACCGGGTGCGGGCGCTCTTCGATGCACAGTGGAAGACCTCTGGCGAGGTGGGTTACCACTGCTTCCTGCAATACATCCTGCACACACAGTTCAGCGACGTGGCCGACTATGCACGCCGTCGAGGTGTGATCCTCAAAGGCGATCTACCTATCGGTGTCAACCGGACCAGCGTCGACGCGTGGGCCGACACACCGTATTTCAACCCGCAACAACAGGCAGGCGCTCCGCCCGACGACTTCTCCGCCGTGGGGCAGAATTGGGGCTTCCCGACCTACAACTGGGAGGTGATGGAGCGCGACGGTTTCGCATGGTGGAAGGCTCGACTCGGTAAGCTCAGCGAATACTTCGACTGTTTCCGCATCGACCATATCCTCGGTTTCTTCCGTATTTGGGAAGTACCGATCGACTATGTGCGTGGCCTCTGTGGGCACTTCCGTCCGGCTCTCCCCCTTACCCCGGACGAGATCGAGGCCTTTGGGTTGCCCTTCGATGTGCGGTACACCCGCCCCATGATCCGACGCGAATGCCTTGCAGAAGTATTCGGTGATAAGTCGGACGAAGTGTTGGCACGTTTTCTTACTTCTATCGATGACGCGTATGTGGCTCCGAACGCCCTTTGTGACACCCAACAAAAGATCGCCGCACTGTTTCAGAACACCAACGACATCGGTCTGCGCGATGCCCTCTACCGTCTCACCGAAGAGGTGCTCTTCGTGGAAGATCCCTACACGCCTGGCCATTACCATCCGCGTATTTCGGCCGATCGCTCACTACGTTACCACACACTGACCGAGGCCCATCGTATCGCCTTCGACCGACTCTATGCCGACTTTTTCTTCGTCCGCCACCACGACTTTTGGCGTGACACGGCTCTCCGTCGCCTCCACCCCCTGACGGCTTCCACCGATATGCTTGTCTGTGGCGAAGACCTCGGCATGATCCCCGATTCGGTGCACGAGGTCATGGATCGCCTACGCATCCTCAGTCTTGAACTGGGGCGCATCTCCAAGATCTACGGCGTGGAGTTCACCGACCTCCGCCGTGCGCCCTACCTCTCTGTCTGCACCACCTCCACGCACGACATGGCGCCGCTGCGCCTCTGGTGGCAAGAGGATGCCGAACGCACCCGCCGCTACCTGCAGGCCCTATCCTACCCCACCCACAATGAAAATGAAGAAGCTACGCCCGAAGCCGCTGAGTGTATCGTTCGCGACCACCTTCAGGCGGCCTCCATCCTCACTGTCCTCCCTCTCCAGGACTGGCTGGCAATAGATGGTAGTCTGCGTGCACCAGACCCAACTCGCGAGCGGATCAACATCCCCGCCGATCCGGATCATTACTGGCGTTACCGCATGCACCTCACACTCGAGGAGCTACTCGGAGCTGAGGCATTCAACAAAAAAATCGGTGCGATGCTCCGAGAGAGCAACCGCACCGATTGAAGGCGATTGTGTGTGAAACGAATAAAAGATGTGGGAGGGCTACTTCTTATTGAGCGGCGTGACGTTCGACTTGTTGTTGCCCTGTGTACGCGAATCATCCACCTTGCCTGACATCGTACACGTACCGTTGAAGTGAGCACCCGGCTCGATCTCCAGCGTTTGCGTGAAGATGTCGCCCTTGATGATGGCGGTCGACTTGAAGACCAGCTTCTCCTTGATACGGATCGAGCCTTCTACATCGCCCAAGATCTCAGCATTGTCGGAGATGATGTTACCGACTATGCTACCCTTAGGGCCGATGACGATCTTGCCCTTGCAATTGATGTCGCCCTCGATACGTCCATCCAACCGGAAGTCCGATTCCGAGGCCACGCTACCCGTTACGACCGTTCCCGCGGCCAGCACATTGTGCATCCCACCGCTACTCAGCGGTATCTCTTCGTTCTTTGTTCGTACCATGATTTTTTATGTTTGGTTTTCGCAAATATAGACAGTTTTTCCGGCGGCGAAAGACAGAACGAACAGAGACGAGATCTATTCCTACATGGCAGCAACCCGGCTAAAGGCCGTAACTACCAACGATTACCGAGGGTGAATCCCTCAAAACCAGTCGGCCCTATGGCCCTAACAATCTCTGATTATGAACGGAAAAATCGCCCTACGCGGCATGAAATTCTACGCCCATCACGGCGTCTTTGAACAGGAAACTGTGATCGGCGGATACTACACCGTCGACGTGGCCTTCGCCCTGCCCACCCTTGCTTCAACGGAGACGGACGAGCTGTCGGACACGGTCAACTATGCCGAAATATACGACCGAGTGCAGGCCGAGATGGCCCGTCCCTCGCGCCTGATCGAGCATGTGGCCGGACGCATCCACCGCGCCCTGCACGCCTATCGATCTGACCTGACCGACCTACGCGTCACGGTCACCAAACATCACCCGCCCCTTGGTGGCGAAGTCCGTGACGCCACCGTGACGCTGGAGGACTGAAGCGGAGTTATGTCGTTGGTTATTGATACCCGGGGCGTCTGCGAATTTGGCCGGATACCTGTGAGGCATCTGCTTTTGCGCCCTTACAACCGGGTACAAATAAGTCGGATAGCGAAAGAAAAAAAGACGTTGACAGCAGTCAGAGGTATGCAAAATGCGTTTTAGATGCCTCTGACTACCGTCAATGGGCTAAGAAATACGTTTTGGACGCTTCTGACTGTTGTCAATGGGTTCCCAAACGCGTTTTAGCCCCCTCTGACTATTGTCAATGGATAGAAAAACGCGTTTTGCATGCCTCTGACTGCTGTCAATGGCCGATCTCTTAAATATTTTAACAGAAAAACGAGAGGAAGGTGGACCCGCCCGCCGCTTGACGAGTCTCGTGCTACTTTTGTTCGCCGAAAAGGGCCGCGGGTGAATGTACACCTCTTATTATATGTATGTCCCCCCGATCAAATCACCCTATAACTACCCTATATATGGAAAGAGTCATCGATTTAATCAACAAGAGCCGAGGCACGGCCTTCTCGTTCGAGATCCTGCCGCCGCTGAAGGGAAACAGTATCCAAAGCGTCTATCGCGTCATCGACAAGCTGCGCGACTTCGACCCCAAGTACATCAACATCACCTCGCACCACAGCGAAGCCATCGAGGTGCGCGGCACGGACGGCATGGTGCGCACCGTCAACCTGCGCAAACGCCCCGGATCAGTCGCCATCGCCTCGGCCATACAGAACCGCTACGGCATCGCAGCCGTGCCACACCTCGTCTGCAAGGGCTTCACCAAGGATGAGACGGAGTATGGCCTGATCGACCTGAATTTCCTGGGCGTAAACAACCTGCTCCTGCTCCGCGGCGACGTCAAGCGGCTCCACGAGCCGGACAACGCCGAGCTTTATCACGATCACGCCACCGATCTACAGGTGCAGGTCAACAATTTCAACCGCGGCATCGCCCTGGACGGCTCGCCGATCACGGACATCGAGACGCCCTTCTCATACGGCATGGCCTGCTACCCCGAGATGCACGAGGACGCCCTGTCGATGGACGACGACGTCCGATACGCCAAGCTGAAGGTGGAGCAGGGCGCGGAGTATCTCGTTACGCAGATGTTCTTCGACAATGCGAAGTATTACGCCTTCGTCGATCGCATGCGGGCGGAGGGCGTCACGGTGCCCATCATCCCGGGCATCAAGCCGATCGTGCTGCGCGACCAGTTGGAGGTCATTCCGCGCATCTTCCACTGCACCTTCCCGCCCGAGTTTGCCGCCGCGCTTGGCCGTTGCCGGACCGACGAGGAGGCCAAGGAGGTCGGCGTAGAGTGGTGCACAGCCCAGTGTCGCGACCTGGTGGCACACGGCGTGCCCAGCATCCATTTCTACACCCTGATGGCTTCGGACAGCATCCGCCGCGTGGCCAAGGAGATCTATTAAGATTAATGTGAACTGTGAAAATGGGGACGCTCATCCGGGGACGCCCCCATTTTTCGTTTTTACCCACCACGCTCTATCGGTTTCTCGCTCAGAAAATCGGGGCACACACAACTCTACGCCCTCGTTTTCGTTTTCAGCATGTAGATTTTAGTTCTCTCTATGTATTTCCACAACGTTATCGGGCAGGATGACCTCAAGGCGCGCCTTACGGACACAGCACGCCGAGGCATCATCCCCCATGCCCGCCTCTTTTGCGGACGCACAGGCAGCGGCACCTTTCCGCTGGCCCTCGCTTACGCCCGCTATCTGAATTGCACCGACCGTACGGACACGGACGCCTGCGGGAAATGCCATTCCTGTCGCCAGTATGATGCGCTCGCACACCCCGATTTGCACTTCGTCTTCCCCATTGTCGCTGACAAAAAGAGGAAGCGGACCGTCTGCGACGATTACCTCGGTGAATGGCGCGCGATGCTCACCGAGCACACCTATTTTGACCTCGACGAGTGGCTCGACAGGATGGAGACCGCCGGTAAGCAAGCCCTAATCTACGCCGAGGAGAGCGACCAGATGATCCGCAAGACGAGCCTCCGGATCTACGAGGCCCAATACCGCGTGCTGATCGTCTGGATGCCCGAGCGCATGCACGCCGCATGCGCCAACAAGCTGCTCAAGCTCATCGAAGAGCCCCCGGCACGCACCGTGATCCTCATGGTCTCCGACGCGCCAGACTTGATCCTCGGCACGATCCTTTCGCGCACACAAAGGCTCGACGTCCGACCCATCGAGGCCGACGCCCTCACCCGCGCCTTGGAGCAGCGCAACGGGCTGCCCCCCGACGCCGCTCGCCGAACGGCCCACCTTGCCCACGGCGATCTGCTCGCCGCCGAACGCTCCATGGGCGACGACGAGCGTCAGCGTCTTTTCCTCGACTTTTTCATTCGCATCATGCGCAACGCCTGGAAACGAGACGTCCGCGCCATGAAGCAGACCGCCGACGAGCTTGCCGCGCTCTCCCGCGAGCAGCAGCGCGCCTTTCTGGCCTATTGCCAACACCTCGTTAGGGAAAATTTCGTCCGCCGATTCCGTTCCGACGACCTCAATTACCTCCGCCCGGACGAGGCCGCCTTCTCCGCCCGCTTCTCGCCCTATGTCAACGAGCGGAATGTCTTCGATTTCGCCGCCGAGCTGGCCGACGCCGAACGTCACATCGCTCAAAACGGCAACGCGAAAATGATCTTCTTCGATCTCACCCTCCGAATCACAGTCCTATTAAAGAAATGACCCGTAAACCCCTCCTTTTTCTCACCCTCATCCTGCTCCTCACCTCGTCATGCCACTCCACTTCGGCCGACGTGGATTCGACCGCCGATCCTGCCCCCATCGCTCGCTTTGATCGCGATCTCTTCGCCTATGTGGATGCCGACAGCACACGTGCGACCACCCTGCGCGACGGTCTACTCCGCGCCTACCCCGAAATGCTCCGCATCCTCTCCCTGGCCCTCTTTGAACGTCCGGACACACCCACCGTAGACTACTTCGGGCGCCTCTCCGACTACTTCAGCGAGCCCACCCTACACCGTCTCTATGCCGACGCCCTCGAGCGATACTCCGACTCAGCCGTCGACTCTCTTTCCCGCACGCTCGGCGCGGCCTTCACCCGCCTCGAGGCCGATCTTCCTGGGCACCGTCGGCCCGCACTCTGCCTGCACGTCTCTGGGCTCTATCAAAATGTACTCGTGGGCGACAGCCTACTCTCCGTTTCCATCGACAAATACCTCGGCGCAGACTATCCGCTCTATGCCGACTTCTTCACGCCCTATGCGCGCCGCAGGATGGCCCCCGAATGCGTGGCGCCAGACCTCATGGCGGCCTATCTGATGTCCGAATACCCTTTCCGAGGCAATGAAGCCGTGCTGCTCGACCGGATGATCTACGAAGGCGCCCTCCGCTATGCTGTGCTCCGTGCCCTGCCCGATCTCAGCATGACCACGCTCATGGGCTGGACGCCTGATGAGCTGAGCGAAGTGGAGCGTCGCGAGGCGGACATCTGGCGGATCATCGTCGAGCGCCGCGCTCTCTACACGCCGGATCGTACCGCCACGGCGCGTTACTTCCTAGATCGGCCGTCAGACTTCCTCTCCGACAAATTGCCCGGCCGACTCGGCGCGTGGATCGGTCTCCGCATCGTCAGTCGCTATATGGATCACACGCACGCCCCACTCGACAACCTCCTCCGCACCACCGACGCGCAAGCCGTCCTCATCGCCTCAAAATATCACCCCCGCTAACCCCTGCACTGCCCTTTCGCGGCTGTTTTTTCTTGTTCCACTTATTTATACA
>ERZ773100.813-NODE-813-length-15512-cov-3.589636_pt1 | contig 15512 bp, 10 predicted proteins | sample MGYA00511119_ERZ773100 | MGnify/ENA primary metagenome ERZ773100 (study PRJEB29015, sample SAMEA2738000) | human oral metagenome | biome: human oral; feature: human-associated habitat; material: dental | place: China | collected 2111 ...
GGTTTCATCGTCTTCAGCCTGCAATGTTGCGCCAATACCTTCTAATGACAAATTCATGCTCTCGTTAAAACTTTTCGCCGTACGAGGCGCCAAGTAGCTAGTATGCGGATCAATCTCACGAGCCAACGCATTCAGATAAACCTGAACAATATCGTCCGCTTTTGTTTGTGTTAAACGGCGAATTGCCAAGTTATAACGTTTTGTTAATGTGGCTTTAATCTCCGGCCATTTTTTATCTTTTAATTTTAAGCTAATAATATCGTTTTTAACGCGTTGCAACCAAAGCTGATTAGCTTCTGCTTCCGTTTTAGGAAAAGGGGATTTGACCCGATCAATTTCAACTTGATCCTGCCCATCCAAATCAGGCTCCTTATCCAGTAAAGACAACGCATAAACATACCGTTCATAGCGTCGATGCATCATTAAATCATACATTGCAAAGGCAATCGAAAGATCGCCCCGGTTTAATTGATCATCTAGCTTATCACCGTATTTAGCGCGCAACTCGTCAACATCGGATTGCAAGAAAGTATTACGGCTATAGTCTAAGCTCTTAATATAACGGTCAAAAACTTTTTCGGAAAAAGTATCATCCAATTGAAATTTACGATAATGAGATTGGGTTAAGCGCGTTGTTGCCCGCTTGGTTGCCAGTTCATTTTCCTCGGTTGGCAACGGAATAACGATATCGCTCAATTTTATCTTAGGCGCAACGGCAAAAGTGCTTCCGTTTCCAAACCATACGCCTAAAATCAACGTAGCAAAAATGCCTTTAGTTTTAGTTAATTTCATTGAAATTATCCCGAAAAGAGCAAATTAATTTAAAATGCATACCATGTGAATTAATAATAGATTATGCAAACAAACGATCAGGCGTCACATTTATAATTAAGCCGTTTTCAAGCTGAACGCGTGCAGAATCCTTTAACACATCCAACACCGTTGCTTTTTTCGCCTGTTCACCCACCTTGACTTTTACCGCACTGCCTTTATAAAGTGCGGCAAAATTGACCACACTAAGCACTTCCTCGATCTTAGCCGGTTTAGCCTTAAATTTTTGTTTTTTTCCATGCTGAGCAGAATTCATTTTATCGGACGGTTTACGCTTTTGCTGTGTTTTTTTAGCCGCCAATTCGGCCTTACGTTTTTCCGAAAATTTCGCTTTTGCTTCAGCCAATTGCTGTGCGGCATGAGCAACATGCTCGGCTTCAAGTATGCCGGCAGGGTTGCCATATAAATCAACCCGTACGGCACCTTCGCGACAGCCGTGTAAATAGCGCCAATTTAACGTATATTGACGCAAGGCATGACGTAATTGGGTTTTACTCACGGTTTCGTCATCTTTTAACGCCTCGACCAAATCATGAAACAACCCGATTTTTAACGGTTTGGCTTCACCTTCCAAAACAAAACAAAGCGGAAATTTTTCCGCAAGATACGCAATAATTTCCTTTGTATTGGTTAATTTATGCGGCTCGACCACGGCTTCCTCAGACGTCGCAATTTGAGCATCAACTTGAATCTCTGTCATGAATAATTCCTAGAGTAACGAATATAAAAACCTACGCATTCTATCGCACTTTACGTAATATTGACAATGCATTCGCCGAATAATTCGTAAACCTTGATAAAAAGGCATAAAGTGCGGCCAAAATTTAGGGAGATTTGAAAACTTCACAATATCGACTAAAACGCGCTAAAATAGCCCCCTGTAAATAGGGGAGCTTATGGCGCAATCAAATTCCGAAAATTTATCTGTTCACAAAATCGCCCGCTGCGGCGATTGTGACGCTATTGTTTCGGTTGCTAAATTGTCTAAATTTGAGCGTGCCGAATGTCCGCGTTGCCATAATACATTAATTTCAGGCAGTCGCTGGTCATTACATCGTTGCTCGCTTATCGCCTTTTCGATTCTGATTTTAATGCCCTTTGCGCTGACTTACCCGCTATTAAGCGTTCATCTACTCGGGGTTAAAATTGACGCGTCCGTTTGGGAAGGAATTTGGAAAATGTCCGTCGCCGGCTATCCCTATACTGGTTTTTTGGTTTTTATTTGTGCAATATTGATGCCTACCGCATTTGCCATTTTGGTCATTATGCTTCGTTTTGCCCAGTTGCTACGCATTAAGCCACGCAATGTATTGCTTTTTTTAGGATACATAAAACCTTGGGTTATGTTCGACGTTTATTTGGTCGCCCTTGGCGTTACGATGTTCAAAGTGCGCGAATATGCGGAACTTGAAATCAATATTTATCTAATTGCTTTCATTTTTACCGCACTTTTAACCACATTATTATTTATTAAGCTAAATTTAGACGAAGTTTGGCAGGATTTTTATCCCCATTATAAAGCCGAAACACTATTTAAGCATGTCCCCGAATTTTGCCCATCCTGCCATTACACATTTGCGCCGGAACGCGCCCGTAAAGATAAAATGCACCGTCGCATTTGCCCGCGTTGTTTGTCCCGTTTAGAAAAATCACCCTCGACGATTTTACAACGAACCTGGGCGATGTTAATCGCCGGCATTATTATTCTGTTTCCCGCCCAACTATTGCCTATCTCCGGTATTTATTTGGCCGGTGGATTAAGCGAAGATACGCTGATGTCCGGCGTGATCGCTTTTATTGAATCCGGCAGTTATTTTGTGGCTTTTGTGGTATTCTTTGCGAGCGTTTTTGTGCCGATAAGTAAGATTATTATTATGCTTTATTTGCTCTGCGCAGTTCATTTTAATTGGACTCACTCAATCAAGTGGCAAATGCGTCTGCTTCACATCGTTCATTTTGTCGGTCGTTGGTCGATGCTTGATTTATTTGTACTGGCGTTAATGATGTCTCTCGTGACGCGCGGACAACTGATTAATTTTACTGTCGGCCCCGCCGCTTTTTATTTCGGTGCCACCGTTTTTCTTACGATGATGGCGACATCACAATTCGATAGCCGTTTACTTTGGAATATTTATGACAGAAAACAATAAACATCCTGATTCAATAGACAAGCAATATCGTCAAGTTTCCGCTATTTTACGCAGAAATCGTGGGATTTCGCCGTTTTGGCTTTTACCGTTTATTGCGCTGTGTATCGGCGCGCTTCTGTTTTTCCAAATTGTACAGGAACAGGGGAAAAGCATCCGCATTACCTTTAATAGCGGAGAAGGATTAGTCGCCGGTAAAACCCAAGTTCGCTATCAAGGACTGCAAATCGGCGAAGTGAAAAAAGTCAACTTTACCGACAACATGAAAAAAGTCGAAGTCATGGCGAATATTTACCCTGAAGCGGAATCCGTTTTACGTAAAAATACAAAATTCTGGCTGGTTAAACCAAGCGTTTCTCTCGCCGGTATTTCCGGTTTGGATTCGCTGGTTTCAGGTAATTATATTACGTTACAACCAGGCGACGGCGAAACGGAAGATGAATTTATCGCCGAAGAACAAGGGCCGATCGCTCAAGTGGAAAGCGGCGATTTATTAGTTCATTTAATTTCCGATGACTTAGGCTCGATCTCGATCGGTGCCTCCGTGTATTTTAAGAAAATGCCTGTTGGTAAAATTTATGACTACCGTTTTAATCAGGATGATAAGGTAGAAATTGATATTGTTATTGAAAAACCTTATGCTCGGTTTGTCAAAAAAGATTCGCGCTTTTGGAATATTAGCGGTATTAATGCCAATATCAGCCCGACCGGGCTTAATTTAAACATCGAAAGCTTAAACGCCGTGGTACAAGGCGCCGTCTCTTTCGATTCTCCGTCTCAAAGCGAACAAGCCGTTTCGAATTCTACATATCTCTTATACGCTAACCTTCAAGCCGCCAAACGCGGCATTGAAGTGGAAATCAACATCCCAAATACAGCCGGGCTGGTGGCCGGACAAACGGCCGTTTATGTCGATAATTCTCCCGTTGGCGTGCTGGCAACATTAAGTGCGGTCGAAAATAACGAAGAAATTTTACATGGCACACTCTTGATCGACCCGACCATGGGAAGCTTGCTTAAAACCAACAGCCGCATCGTTTTACGCAGCCCTAAAGCAAACTTAAGTGATTTATCCGATCCGAAAAAACTGTTTCGCGGCGACTATTTTGAAATTTTACCCGGTGACGGCGACGTGCAGCATCGGTTTGATGTAATCAAAGAAAGTGAATTATTGTTAAAAGCGCCTAATACATTGATTTTCACGCTGACCGCGCCGGAAAGTTACGGCGTGGCGGAAGGACAACCCATTTATTATAACAATATCACCATCGGTGAAATTGTTGCGCAAAAAATAGATATTAACGGTGTTGAGTTTACCGCAGCCATCACCGAGCGATATCGTCATTTACTGCACCAAGACACGCAATTTATCGCCGCCTCTAACTTCGATATACGCCTCAGCGCCGACGGATTACGTTTTGAAACAGCCAGCCCGGCCAAATGGCTGGAAGGCGGCGTTCAAATGATTGCCGGAAAGAAATCCGGTGAGGCCCTCTCAAGCTATCCGTTATATAAAAATATTAACGATGCGGACGCCGGTATCACAACCAATACGCCAAAACCCAACATTGTTTTGACTACGCCTTACCTACCATCAATTGATAAAGGCTCCCTCGTACTCTACCGACAATATGAAGTAGGAAAAATATTAAGCATTCAACCTAAAACGAATCATTTTGACATTGAGGTTTATATTTACCCAAAATTTGAGCACTTATTAACACCTAAAAGCCGGTTTTGGGTAGAAAGTGCCGCACAAATCGACATTACGCCAAAAGGTATTAGTATTCAGGCAAGTCCCATCATGCGTTCCTTAAAAGGTGCAATCAGTTTTGATAACGGAGGCTCCCGCAGCGACAAAACGCTTTATGCCAATGAATTACGTGCTAAATCCGCAGGCCAATTACTCACATTAACGGCCGATGACGCCAACCTATTAAGCAAGGGGATGAGCTTACGTTATTTAGGGTTAACCGTCGGTGAAATTGATTCTATTACGCTTGATCATAAAACCAATAAAGTGATTGCAAAAGCGCTAATTAACCCGACTTACATCAACAAAATCGCCAAAGAAGGCTCAAAATTTAAAATTATTTCTCCTGAAATTTCAGCTGGCGGAATTCAAAATCTAGAAAGTCTATTACAGCCTTACATCGACATCGAAACGGGCTCGGGAAAAAGTCGGTATCAATTTTCTCTAATACAATCGACGACACGTAATAAATATTCGCAAGGCACACCGTTTACTCTGGAAGCTGCCGATGCCATAAATCTGACTGAAGGATCACCGATTCTTTATCGAGGCATCGAAGTCGGCACCATTCATAAACTCGCCTTAAATTCATTAGGTGACCGCGTATTAGTGCATATTCTAATCGCCCCTAAATACCGACACTTAGTGCGTCAAAATTCTGAATTCTGGGTGGCGTCCGGCTATAATTTCAACCTCGGTTGGCGCGGAGCCGAATTTAATACGGGTTCGGTGCAACAATTACTAAAAGGCGGCATTTCTTTCTCAACCCCTCCGGGAAAGGTAATTCAACCCGAAGTCGCACCAAATCAGCGCTTTTTATTACAAGTCAAAAAACCGGAAATGGCGCAGACCTGGAATTCCAGCGCACTAAACTAAAGAAAAATTGACCGCACTTTAGATGGCTGAGCCTAACAACTCAGCCAGCGCCTTATCTAACATCGGCACGTTTTCACCAAAGAAAACAATATATGGATACATAAAATGCCCGTTAGGAGCTTGCTCATTTAATTCTTTAGAACCAAACAATATCTCGCTATAACTATGATGAGGGCAACATGGGTTGCCCTTTTTATTTTCTAGTTGAAAATTTATAGCATATAACTTACTATAAAACTCAACTATTTTACATTTAGAGAATATTATGAAAAACGAATTAATTTGCTATAAACAAATGCCGGTTTGGACAAAAGATAAATTGCCACAAATGTTCCAAGAAAAGCACAATACCAAAGTCGGCACTTGGGGAAAATTGACGGTGCTAAAAGGCAAACTTAAATTCTACGAACTTAACGAAAATGGCGATGTGATTGCCGAACATATTTTCACGCCTGAAAGCGATATTCCTTTTGTTGAACCTCAAATTTGGCACCGCATTGAAGCCTTGACCGATGACTTGGAATGCTCTCTTGCCTTTTACTGCAGAAAAGAAGACTACTTCAGCAAAAAATACAATATGACCGCCACTCATGGCGATGTGGTGGATGCCACCAAAATCATCAAACCGTGCAAAGTATTGGATTTAGGCTGCGGACAAGGACGTAACTCACTCTATTTAAGTTTGCTCGGCTATGATGTCACCGCTTGGGATCACAACGAAAATAGCCTCATGTTTTTGAACGAAACCAAAGAAAAAGAAAATCTAAAAATTCGGACCGCGCTTTACAACATCAACGATGCCAATATTCAAGAAAATTACGATTTTATCGTCTCTACCGTCGTCTTCATGTTCTTGGATCGCTCTCGTGTACCGGCAATCATCAAAAACATGCAAAGCCATACCAATCCGGGCGGTTACAACCTTATCGTTGCCGCCATGTCCACACCGGAAGTACCATGCCCGGTTCCATTCTCTTTTACTTTCGCTGAAAACGAATTGAAAAACTATTACCAAGGTTGGGAATTTTTGGAATATAACGAAAATATGGGCGAATTGCACAAAACCGATGAAAACGGTAATCGCTATAAAATGAAATTTGTAACAATGTTGGCAAGAAAGAAGTAATTCGCTGATTAGAAAAGAAAACGACCGCACTTTTACATCACAAAGTGCGGTCGTTTTTTTTGTTTTTTTAAATTATTCTTCAATAGAGCGCAATAATTCATTAATGCCAACTTTACCTAAGGTTTTGGCATCAACTTTTTTCACGATAACTGCGCAGTACAAACTGTATTTGCCGTCTTTGCTCGGAAGACTGCCGGAGACTACTACAGAACCTGCTGGTACGCGTCCATAATAGACTTCGCCGGTTTCACGATCGTAGATTTTAGTGGATTGACCAATAAATACTCCCATGGAAATCACACAACCATCTTCCACGATAACACCTTCTACCACTTCAGAACGGGCGCCGATAAAGCAGTTATCACCGATGATAGTCGGGTTGGCTTGGAGCGGTTCTAATACGCCACCAATGCCTACACCGCCGGATAAATGCACGTTTTTACCGATTTGTGCACAGGAACCGACCGTTGCCCAGGTATCTACCATCGTACCTTCACCAACGTAGGCACCAATGTTCACATAAGACGGCATTAATACACAGTTTTTGGAAATATATGCGCCTTTACGCACGGTCGCAGATGGCACCACACGAAATCCTTCTTTTTGGAAACGTTCTTCGGTGTAATCGGCAAATTTTAACGGCACTTTGTCGTAATATTTGGTTTCTGCCCCGTCAACAAGTTGATTATCGTTGATACGGAAGGATAACAACACCGCTTTTTTCAACCATTGGTGAGTAACCCATTCACCGTCAATTTTTTCGGCAACGCGGTATTTACCACTGTCTAAGCCTTCAATCACTTCTTCAATGGCGGCTTGCGTTTGCGCATCAACAGTTTTCGGCGTAATTTCAGCACGTTTTTCAAAGGCATTTTCGATGATTTGTTGTAAGTTTGACATTTTGCTTCCTAGTTTTGTAAATGAATAAATCGGCGCTATTTTTACCATATTTTTGATTTTCAAGCAAAAAAACATAAAAAATCACCGCATTTTACCTGATGCAAAATGCGGTGATTTTACAAATATCATTCCAATTAAAAAATTGAAACAGCTAACCCTACAACAATAGTCATACTAAATACCACCATAATCATGGCATAACCAAAATCACTCATTTTTGCTCCTTTTTTGATGCGTTAAAACGGTCGTCATTCTAGCAAGAAAAAGAAAAAAAACGATCTTTTTTAAAAAATTTTTATCCTTTGCTTAACTATTCCCCCGCAATCCTTATAATGGGAAAAATTTTTCTAAGGGTATCTCATATGGCAACCATTAAAGATGTGGCGAAAATGGCTGGCGTGTCCACTACCACTGTTTCCCATGTAATTAATAAAACCCGATTTGTGGCGAAAGAAACGGAAGAAGCCGTTCATCAAGCCATTAAAATTTTAAAATATTCGCCGAGTGCCGTAGCGCGCAGCTTAAAAGTAAATACCACCAAATCCATCGGCATGATCGTAACCACCAGTGAAGCGCCGTATTTTGCGGAAATTATTCATGCGGTGGAAGAACATTGCTACCGTCAAGGTTATTCGCTGTTTTTATGCAACACGCAAAACGAACCGGAAAAGATCAAAAATCACTTGGAAATGTTAACCAAAAAACGCGTAGACGGCTTGCTCGTAATGTGTTCGGAATATACGCCAAGCTCGTTGGACTTATTGTCTAATTTTGCTTCGGTACCAATGGTGGTAATGGATTGGGGACCAAACGGCAATACGGACATCATTGAAGATAACAGTTTTAGCGGCGGCTATCTCGCGACCAAACATTTAATCGATTGCGGTCATAAAAATATCGGCATCATCGCCGGCGAACTCAGCAAAACCACCGCTCGCACCCGTTACGAAGGCTTTCAAAAAGCAATGTGCGAGGCAGGTTTAACCATCAATAAAAACTGGGTGACGGAAGGCTATTTCGAGCCGGAAGACGGCTACGAATGTATGAACAAAATTTTGCAGCAAGAGGAATTACCAAGCGCAGTATTCTGTTGCAACGATGTCATGGCGCTCGGTGCGATTTCAGCGATTACCGAAAAAGGCCTACGCGTGCCGGACGATATTTCCGTTATCGGCTACGACAATATTCACGCCTCCCGTTTTTACGCGCCACCCTTAACTACGATTCATCAATCCAAATCGCGTTTGGGCGCACAAGCAGTCAATTTATTGTTCGAGCGTATTGCACAAAAAGATAAAAATGAACTTCCCCACGGGCACCGCATTGACATCTACCCTGAATTAGTATTGCGTAAATCCGTCAAAACACTTTTATAACCCTCAAAAAAACAACCGCATTTTCTAGATAAAAACTAGGAAATGCGGTTATTTTTTAAATTAAACTTAATTTTTCTATTTTTTACCAAGTTTTCTTTTAATAGAATTTGACCCTCCTCCTATTTTTAGTTATACCTGTGCCCGTTTTTTTTAAATTTTACTTTTCAGGAGTTTGTATGACACAAGAATATGTCACGCTACGCAGTAACATCAATATGTTAGGGCGTTTTCTCGGAGAAACCATTAACGATGCGCAAGGCGCTGATATTTTGGAACTGATTGAAAATATTCGCAAATTATCGCGCGACTCCCGTGCAGGGGACGATAGTGCGCGACAACAATTACTGACTACCCTCGCCAATATTTCAACCGACAACATTATCCCCGTAGCGCGTGCTTTCAGCCAATTTTTAAATCTCACTAATATTGCCGAACAATATCAAACTATCTCGCGCGAACATTCGCAAAAAGCACCAGCGGATCGTTCGTTACAAGCGCTGTTTCAGCGTTTAAAAGCGGAAAACGCCTCGAAAGAAAAAGTTTATAAAACCATCGAAAAGCTCTTAATTGAACTGGTGTTAACCGCGCATCCGACAGAAACTACCCGTCGTTCACTGATTCATAAACACGTTGAAATCAACAAATGTTTAAGCAAATTGGAGCATGACGATTTAACCGAAAAAGAACGTAATGTAATTGAGCGTTTATTGCTACGTCTCATCGCCGAAGCTTGGCACACTAATGAAATCCGTACCGTTCGCCCAACACCCTTCGACGAAGCCAAATGGGGCTTTGCAATGCTGGAAAACAGCTTATGGCAAGCAGTACCGGAATTTTTGCGTCAATTAAATGAAAACGCGCGCAAATTTTTAGGTTACGATTTACCGGTAGGTTTAAAACCGGTGCGAATTTCTTCTTGGATGGGCGGTGATCGTGACGGTAATCCCTTTGTAACTGCAAAAATCACCCGCAAAGTCTTACACTTTGCTCGTTGGAAAGCGGCGGATTTATTCTTACAAGACATCAGCGAACTCACCGACGAACTTTCTATGACGAAATGCACCGATGAATTTCGAACCAAATACGGTGATCATTTAGAACCTTATCGCGCTGTAGTGAAAGGCTTGCGTGGTAAGCTTACCGACACGCTTGCTTATTTCGACGATCGTTTGGCTGATCGTGCGCCGCGCTTTTCCGAAGACGACATTATTTTGACAGACAATCAGCTTTGGGAACCGCTTTACGATTGCTATCAATCGCTTATTGCATGCGGTATGCGCATTATCGCAAACGGTTCGTTATTGGATATTTTGCACCGCATTCGCTGCTTCGGTGTCACCCTTTCACAAATGGATATTCGCCAAGAAAGCACGCGTCACACTGAGGCCATTGCGGAAATCACTCGCTATATCGGCTTAGGTGATTATTCTCAATGGACGGAAGATGACAAACAAGCCTTTCTGATTCGAGAACTCAGTTCGCGCCGTCCGTTAATTCCGCGAAATTGGACACCATCGGAAGAAACACAAGAAATTTTAAATACCTGTAAAGTTATCGCCGAACAAAAAGCCGGCGTTATCGCCTGCTACATTATCTCCATGGCGCGCACCGCATCGGACGTACTTGCCGTGCATTTATTGTTAAAAGAAGCCGGCGTGCCGTTCCATATCCCTGTCGTGCCATTGTTTGAAACCCTAGACGACTTGGACGCTGCCGAAGAAGTCATGTGCCAACTGTTTAATATCGGCTGGTATCGTGGCGTCATCAATAATCGTCAAATGGTTATGATCGGGTATTCCGATTCGGCAAAAGACGCCGGCATGATGGCAGCCTCTTGGGCACAATATCGCGCACAAGAAGCCTTGGTCAACTTAACGGAAAAACTGGGTATTGAACTCACCTTATTTCACGGCCGCGGCGGCACTATCGGGCGAGGTGGCGCACCGGCGCACGCGGCCTTACTTTCCCAGCCACCGCGTTCGCTCAAAAACGGGTTACGCGTGACCGAGCAAGGAGAAATGATCCGCTTTAAACTCGGTTTGCCTGCTGTAGCGGTAGAAACATTCGATCTGTACGCCAGCGCGATTTTAGAAGCGAACCTGTTACCGCCACCGGAACCTAAACCGCAATGGCGCGATGTGATGGAGGAACTTTCCGCGGTTTCTTGCGAGATTTATCGCAACGTGGTACGCGGCGATAAAGATTTCGTGCCTTATTTCCGTAGCGCTACACCGGAGCAAGAACTTTCCAAATTACCGCTCGGCTCCCGTCCGGCAAAACGAAATCCGAACGGCGGCGTAGAAAGCTTGCGTGCTATTCCCTGGATTTTTGCCTGGATGCAAAACCGCTTAATGTTACCAACTTGGCTTGGTGCCGGCGCATCAGTGCGTCAGGCGATTGAAAGCGGCAAAGGCGGGCTTATCCGTGAAATGTGCGACAACTGGCCGTTCTTCTCCACCCGTATCGGAATGTTGGAAATGGTATTTAGTAAAACCGACACTTGGCTTTCGCAACAATACGACCAACGCTTGGTTAAAAAATCGCTTTGGTATTTAGGTGAAAGCTTGCGCGAACAACTACGGGCGGACATTCAAACCGTACTCTCGCTTTCCCATCGAAGCGAACTGATGTCCGATTTGCCGTGGATCGCTGATTCCATCGCGTTACGCAATATTTACACTGACCCGCTCAACCTTCTGCAAGTGGAATTGCTTCACCGCTTGCGCGAAAATCCGCAAGCGCCGAATCCTGACGTGGAACAAGCTTTGATGATCACCATCACCGGCATCGCAGCGGGTATGCGCAATACGGGTTAATTCCGCACAGGCAAAATAAGTCAGATAACGCTGCGATTATGTGACATACGCCAACAGCACCGCATTGGAAGCGCTTCCAATGCGGTGCTATTTTTGAACACGACAATCCAACTAAAATCCGTACAAAATATGCCCTTGCCGACTTTATATAATGGCGGCTATAACACTGTAAACACAGAGAAATTTGACCGCCTTTATGATTTCGGTATGATACCGCTCGGCTTTTATCGAACAAGGACACAACATGACAACTGATATTCAAAAACTCGATCCCGATACGGCAATTAATATCGCTTACGATATTTTCTTGGAAATGGCGGGGGAAAATCTCGACCCAGCGGATATTGTGCTGTTTAATCTGCAATTTGAAGATCACGGCGCAGTGGAATTTGTGGAAACAGCGGACGATTGGGAACAGGAAATCGGCGTGCTCATTGACCCCGAAGCCTTTGCCGAAGTGTGGATTGGCTTAGTTAATGCTGATGACGAAATGGACAATGTATTCGCTAAATTGTTAATTTCTCACCGCGAAGATGAACGCGAATTTCATGTAATTTGGAAAAAATAAACTAAAGAGCGATCACAATCGCTCTTTTTTTATCTTTACTTCCAAAAGCATTTTCTCACCACGATGGTAAGCCCAAAAGTCAATAGAATCACCGGAAAAGTCAACCCCAATAAGCTTTCCCATTCCAGCCACATTAACACGCGATAAAGCACAAAACCGATAAACCAGAGAGTTAAGCCGACCGCGTCCAATGTGTTGCGCGGCTCGGTTCGTTTAAATACGAAAAAATCCGCCATTAATACGCCAATCATTGGCGCAAAAACCGAACCGATAAAAAACAAAAAATGTTCGTATTGCGTCACCGGTAAGGCAGACGCCAATGCGGTGCCCACAAGCACGGTTAAAATTGAAAGCGCTTTTACGTTTAATTTCGGCCAAATATTGTTCAAGCTCATACCCGTCGAATGGGCAGGCAATGCGGTGTTGATCATAGTGGAAGTGACGACAATCAATACGCCGACAATACTGACGCCGGAAAGCGCCAAGATTTGCGAAATTTCCGATTTGCCGGTCACCAATGCGGCGCCGAGTCCGATGGAATACATCCAGCAACTCGTGAGCGTATAAATTAGCGTGGAAAGTAACGTCGTTTTTAACGGCGTTTGAGTATTTTTGGTGTGATCGGAAACCACCGGAATCCAAGACAACGGCATAATTGCAGCAATTTCGACCGCTGTACCGAATTTAATCGCCTGGCTTTCCATCGGCATGAAATCATGCCGAATAATCTGCAACGTAAGCCAAAGCATTAATAGAAACATGGTGCCGAGCGAAACACTCTTGATTACCCCCAGATTAGTAAAACCGAGCAGTAACCAAATGATAATCAGCAAGCCTAAACCGACAGTAAATAAGGGAAAAAAGGCGTTATCAACACTTTGTCGATTTAAAATGGAAATGACTTCCGCGCCCATATAAATCATCACCGCCGTCCATCCCATTAACTGTAATGAATTCAGCACGGAAAACAGCGCCGAACCTTTTCGCCCAAATGAAATTTGTACCGTTTGCATCGCGCTTTTTTGGGTTTTCGCACCGATAAAACCGGCGCAGAAAAACATCGCACCGCCGATAAGATGGCCGCATACAATTGCCAGTAGTCCTTGCCGCCAGCCTAATGGAGAAAACCAAGTGCCAGTGAGAATTTCCGCCATGGAAATAGCGGCACTAAACCACACCAGGCTAATCGTAAGATTCGAATATTTTTGTTGCATCTTCTGCTCCTTTAGATAACGGGCATCAATTTAACCGGAAAATTATCATTATGGGTTAAATGGGAATACTGGAAAAAAAGACCAATAAAAGCGGCGGTAAAATATTGGTGACAAAACCGAAAGAAATGGCAATCGGCGTCACTTCAATGCCGCCGGACTTTTGGATAATCGGCAGTGTACAATCCAATGCGGTAGCGCCGGTGATGCCAATTGCGGTGGAACGAAAATGCCGCATAAAAAGCGGAACAGCAAAGAGGCTAATAATTTCGCGCGATAAATCGTTAAAAAATGCGATACCGCCCTGCACCGGCCCCCAGGCGTTGGTCAACACCACGCTGGATAAAGAATACCATCCCATCCCGGAAGCAAACGCCAAACCTTGCGTAATCGGCATGGCCAGTACAAATGCGGCAATTATGCCACCAAACAAAGAAGTAACGGTAAACACGATGCCGGTTTGAAAGCCGCGCTTATTAAATAACGCTTCTTTTAAAGAAATACCGTTATTACGCAGTTGAATGCCGACGAAAAAGATCAGCACGATCAACACATAAAGATTAATGCCGGCGGGTAACATTAGATGAGATTTAAATAACCACCCGCATAACGTACCGATAACCACCGTGCCGGAAAGCTTAAAGGAGTCGATTAAAGCATGCCGGCGGGAATCGATTTTAGCTTTCGATTTAAGCGGCACGGCAGGATTAAAACAATCGTAAAGGATCAACCCGAGCAAATTTGAAGCCAGAATAATGGCGGAAAGCGTTGCCGACGTTTTGCCGATAATCGGTAATTGGTTTTCGAGATCATCAAGTTGTCCCAACAAATAGCCCATTAAAAACAAAATGATATACAGCAAAAACATCACGATATGATCGATGTTCGCAATTTGCTTGTTATTTTTAATTTTTATCGCATAACCCGATAACATCGGCGCTAAAACGATTAACAGTCCATTGATCATATCTTGCATAGCGCGCTCCTTTTTTTCGGCAATCGGTCGATATCAAAAACAGCACCGCATTGGAATCCACGCCAATGCGGTGCTGTTTTCAGCGCTCGGAATTTGAGCGCGATTAGAATTATGAATTGATTTTGCGGCGAGCCAGTACGGCGTCAGATAATTGTTTAAGCAACAATTCACTATCTTCCCAACCGATACAGGCATCGGTAATGCTTTGACCGTAAGTCGCGGCTTTGCCGTCAATCAAATCTTGGCGCCCTTCGACTAAATGACTTTCCACCATAACGCCGAAAATTTGCGTTGAACCGCCGGCGATTTGCTTGCATACGTCTTCGCATACATCCATTTGTTTTTTGAACTGTTTACTGCTGTTGGCGTGACTGAAATCAATCATTACGTGCGGCACGCGGCCGGATTTTTCGATGTTGGCACAAACTGCCGCCACATCGTCCGCGCGATAATTCGGGCCTTTATCGCCGCCACGTAAAATAATATGGCAGTCTTCGTTACCTTTGGTGGAAACGATGGCGGAGTGACCGAATTTAGTTACCGACAAGAAGTAATGCGGTGCTTCCGCCGCACCAATAGCATCAAGCGCCACTTTCACGCCCCCGTTGGTGGCATTTTTAAAACCGACTGCGCAAGATAACCCGGAGGCAAGCTCACGATGAACTTGAGATTCGGTTGTGCGCGCCCCAATTGCGCCCCAACTCATAAAATCCGCCACATATTGCGGTGTAATCATATCCAAAAATTCACCGGCGGAAGGTACGCCGAGATTATTGATGCCGGAAAGCAATTTACGCGCGATGCGTAAACCGTCGTTCAAACGGTAAGTATCGTTTAAATACGGATCGTTAATTAAACCTTTCCAACCCACCGTAGTGCGTGGTTTTTCAAAATACACGCGCATAATGATTTCAAGGCTGTCTTTATATTTT